>OGLN01000859.1_pt1 | contig 23593 bp, 10 predicted proteins | sample 1572641 | NCBI WGS metagenome assembly OGLN01 (sample SAMEA2581903, study PRJEB24529) | metagenome | biome: Human gut stool | place: China | collected 2011
CCTCGGGCGCATCGAAAATCTTCCGGCCATGACTGGGGGCGGGCCGGTTTTGCGGCCGTCCGAACATCCTTTCGGCATTGGCCGTCGTCGCTTCCGCGACCTCTTCCGGGGTCAGTCCCTTGATTTGGGCGACTTTTTCGCAGACGTAATGCACCCAGGCCGATTCGTTGCGCTCGCCCCGGTGAGGCGCGGGCGTCAGATAGGGACAGTCGGTTTCGAGCACGAGGTCCCGCAGCTCCATTTCGCCCGCGACCTCGGCCAGCCTGCTCTTTTTAAAGGTCACTACGCCGCCGATTCCGAAAACGAAATCGCCGCACTCCTTCAGTTTGCGATAGGTTTCGATTCCGTCGGAATAGGCGTGGAAAACGCCCCAGACGCCCCGGCCGCGGTATTCGCGCATGATGGCGACGGTTTCGGGCCAGGCGTCGCGCGTATGCACGGCGATCGGCAGTCCGTATTGCAGCGAAAGGTCGATCTGGCGGCGGAAGGCTTCGGCCTGCTCTTCCCGGAAGTCGCGGCTCCAGTAGAGGTCCAGCCCGATTTCTCCCACGGCGCAGAAGCGGATCCCTGCGGGCGGCGTTTCGAGATAACGCTCTACGAGCGCCAGCTCCTCGCGCCAGTGTGGATTGTCGTTCACCGACGTGGGGTGCAGGCCCATCATCGGGATGCACCGCTGCGGGTGGCGGCGGCAAAGCCCGAACAGCCGTTCGTGGCTTTCGGAGTCGATGGCCGGGAGCAGCAGCTGCCCGACCCCTTCGGCCGCGGCGCGCGCCAAAGCCTCTTCGCGGTCGCGGTCGAACGCTTCGTCGTAAAGGTGTGAATGCGTATCTGTCAGTTTCATAGCCTCATATATCGGTTTCCGGGCAGCTGGCGCACGGCTCCTGCCAGCTCCAGACCCACGAGCAGCGTCGCCAGCTCGCCGGGATTCAGCCCCGTCAGCTCGCCGAGCGCCTCGACCGAAAGGGGGTCGTCCGTGCGGAAACAGCCCAGCAATCCCGCTTCGTCGGGTGTCAGTTCCGGTGTCGGGGGTTTTGCGCGCAGCGTTGCGGGATTCTCCCCGAGGTCCCACATCAGTTCGCGGATCACGTCGTCGGCTGTCAGCACCAACTGCGCTTTGCGGTTGCGGATCAGGTGGTTCGTCCCGGCCGACGCCCGATCGGTGATGCGTCCCGGCACGGCCATCACCGTGCGGTCGTAGGAGTCGGCGCAGTGGGCCGTGAAAAGCGAACCGCCGCTGTCGGGCGACTCGACGACGATACACCCCGCGCTCAAACCTGCGATGATGCGGTTCCGCGCCAGGTAGAAGTTGCCGTTCTGTTTCGATTGCGAATGCAGTTCCGTGACCAGCGCACCCCCGCGGGCGAGTATGTCGCGCGCCACGTCCGTATGCTGAGCGGGCGTCACCCCGGGCAGGGGGTTGGCCACCACGGCGACGGTCGGTACGCCTGCTGCAAGCGCAGCGCGATGCGCCGCAACGTCGATGCCGAACGCCAGCCCGCTGACGACCGAAAGCCCCGGAACGCGCTCTGCGAGTCCTCCGACCAGCCGGTTGCAGGCTGTCTGTCCGTAAGGGGTCGCCTCGCGTGTCCCGACGATGGAGATACAACGTGCCGAGAGGGCTTCGACGCAGCCCTTTATGTATATTACGTGGGGATAATCGGGGATTTCGCGCAGCAGCGCCGGGTATTCCGGGTCGGTGGAGGCGACGGCCGCAATGTCGTTGCGGCGACAGTGGGCGAGTTCCTTTTCGGCGGCCGGAAATCCCTTCCGGCGGACGATCTGCTGCGCCGTGTCGGGACGCAGGTCGGCTTTGGCGACGAGTTCATCGGCGGTGGCGGCGAAAATGCTCCGCGCATCGCCGAACAGCTCCAGCAGATGCACGGCTCCTTTTATACCGATGCCCGGAGTCATCTGAAGGGCAATATCTTCGATGGTCATAGCCGCGAATGAAAAATCGTTTTTGCAGATGATAAAGGTAGCGGTTTTTGGGAAATAACGGGAATTTATTCGGGAAATAATGCAAAGTTGGGCAGAAGTTTTGCAAAAATCAGAATTGTTCGTATATTTGCACTCCCGATGCGCTTGGAAATTAGTTCCGAACGCTCCCCGGGCCGGAGAGGGGCCGTTTTTCGGTTTGAGTTCCGGTTGTGTGAAAGGGAGCGGAGAGAGCTGATAGGGTTAGGTTGGTGTAGAGAGGGCGCAGCGGGAAAGATGATGGTCTGATGGCCGAGTGGCTAGGCAAAGGTCTGCAAAACCTTGTACAGCGGTTCGAATCCGCTTCAGACCTCAACTGAAGCAGCGAATGCTGCCGGAAAGTCGCCGGACGGCGTGCGCGGAAATGGCGCGAGAGCAATGCCGGACGACAATTTTCCACCAAGAAAGTCCTTGGAAGCTAATAACTTCCGAGGATTTTTCTTTGTCAGGGCCCTTATCAGCCTCGGTTGTTTCGTTATCGCTTGTAATTCAGCAATAACAAGGCGTCGGCCTGCTCGTCGGTATCTTCGATCATGTCCCGCGCCAGCCCGTTGCCGCCAATTGAAAACCTCCGTATTCCGATTCCGGAATGCGGAGGTTTTTTGACCGGAGCCGGACGGCGCTTCCGGCATCCTTCGACGCAGTTTCGCCCTTACCTGTTCTCGGCGTACAGGCCGCTCATTATGTCGGTGATCTGTTTCCAGGAATTGCCGCCGTCGTTGGCCGCTTTGGCTCCGGGCGTCGATCGATCGTCCTCGATGTACTTCTTCACCCGGGTGGCCATCTCCCTGATCCGGCCCGCGTATTCCGGATTGTTTATCTGGTTGACCTTCTCTTCGGGATCGTTGACCATGTCGTAGAATTGCAGCGGGGGCTGTCCGTCGATCCTGTACTCTTCGCCGGAACCGTTTCCCGCGTTGAATATCAGCTTGTGTTCGGCTGTTTCTCCGCCATGTCGTTGACTATGTAGAGGTGCGGAGGTCCGGACGGCGAGGTCAGCCCGTAGAAATAGTCGAATCCCCGATCGGTGGGACCGTTGGCCACGCGCTTCGTGAAGTCGATGTTGTTGACGGTTTTCGCCTTGCCTTCCTTGTATGTCCAATCCCACCCCAGATGCCATTTGCCGATGGTCGCGGGTTCTTTCCGAAGGCCCCGTAGCACGAGGCCAGTGCCCCCAGCAGGCACGACGAGGTAATGAACAGGTTGTTTTTTCTCATCGGACAAATGGGTTAATGGTTTGAATACCCAAAGGTAGCGATGTTTTACGGACCGGGCGGACAATATTCGACCTTAAAAGGCCATTTTTCGACCAGGATGGCCGTTGCAGTGCCTCGCTTGATCCGGTCTTTTATGCTTCGCGGCGCATCGAGAGCGCAATGCGTCCGCGAACGGCATCCACGCCCGTCACCCGCACCTCGACGTGCTGTCCCAGATGCACCACGTCGGCCGGCGAAGCCACGTAGCGGTCGGCCAGCTGCGAGATGTGCACCAGCCCGTCCTGTTTGACGCCGATGTCGACGAAGGCCCCGAAGGCCGTGATGTTGGTGACGATGCCCGGCAGGAGCATTCCCTCGCGCAGGTCGCCGATCGTGTGCACGTTGGGGTCGAATGCGAAGACCTGCAACTGCTCGCGCGGGTCAAGCCCCCGTTTGTCGAGCGCCTCGAGTATGTCCGTCACGGTCGGCAGCCCCGTTTCTCCGCTCACGTATCGTTCGGCCTTGAGACCGCTGCGCAGCTGTTTGTCGGCCAGCAGGCGTTCGACCGTCACGCCCGCGTCGGCGGCCATCCGCTCGACGACGGCGTACGATTCCGGGTGCACGGCGCTGTTGTCCAGCGGATTCGCACCTCCCACGACCCGCAGGAACCCGGCCGCCTGCTCGAAAGCCTTGGCTCCCAGCCGCGGCACTTTGAGCAGCGCCCTGCGGCTTTTGAACTCCCCGTTCGCCGCACGGTAGGCCACGATGTTCTGCGCCAGCACGGGTCCCAGCCCCGATATGTAGGTCAGGATGTGTTTCGAGGCGGTGTTGATATTGACGCCGACGCGGTTGACGCAGCTTTCGACGACCGTCCGGAGCCGCGCCTTGAGCTTTGCCGGGTCGACGCTGTGCTGGTACTGCCCCACGCCGATCGACTTGGGGTCGATCTTGACCAGCTCCGAGAGCGGGTCGATCAGGCGGCGTCCGATGCTCACGGCCCCGCGCACCGTCACGTCGTAGTCCGGGAACTCCTCGCGCGCCGCGGCCGACGCCGAGTAGACCGACGCGCCGTCCTCGCTCACCATGAATACCTCCACGCCTTCCAGCCCCAGTCTGCGGACCAGCTGTTCGGTCTCGCGGCCCGCCGTGCCGTCCCCGATGGCGAACGCCTCGGCCTTGTACCTGGCGGCCAGCGATTTCAGCGTCTCGGCCGCTTCGGCCGCCCGGCCCTGCGGCGGATGGGGGTAGACGGTCGTGTTGTGCAGCAGGTTGCCCTGCGCGTCGAGCGCCACGACCTTGCATCCCGTGCGGAATCCCGGGTCGATGGCCACGACGCGCTTCTGCCCCAGCGGCGAGGAGAGCAGCAGTTGGCGCAGGTTCTCGGCGAAAACCCGGATCGCCTCGTCGTCGGCCTTCTCCTTGGCCGCCGCGAGCTGTTCGGTCTCGATCGAGGGGCGTATCAGGCGTTTGAACGAGTCGGCCACGGCCGCTTCCATCCATTCGCGCGTCGCCGAGCCGGGCCGTACGAACAGTCGGCGGAGACTTTCGATGCAATGTTCGGCATCCACGTCGACCGCGATTTTCAGAATGCCCTCCTCCTCGCCGCGGCGCATGGCCAGGAAGCGGTGCGACGAGATGCTGCGCAGGGGCGTCGCGGCGTCGAAATAGTCGGCGTATTTCGCCCCTTCCGTCTCTTTGCCTTTGACGAGTTTCGAATGGACGATGCCTTCGCGGGCGAATGTGCGGCGCAGCGTATTGCGGGCGCGCTCGTCTTCCGAGATACGTTCGGCGACGATGTCGCACGCCCCGGCGAGGGCCTCCTCCGGGGTCGGCACTTCGGCCGAAACGAACCGCCGGGCCTGCTGCACGACGTTGCGGGCCTGCTGCGCCAGGATGATTTCGGCCAGCGGCTCCAGGCCCCGTTCGCGCGCCACGGTGGCCCGCGTGCGGCGTTTGGGTTTGTAGGGCAGGTAAATGTCCTCCAGCTCCACCGCATCCCAGCACTCCGCGATGCGCCGGCGGAGTTCCGGGGTCAGCCTGCCCTGCCCCTCGATGGTCGTGAGCACCGTCTGCTTGCGGGTTTCGAGTTCGGTGAGCCGGTCGAGCCACTCCTTGACGGAGGCGACCTGCACCTCGTCGAGCGAGCCGGTCGCTTCCTTGCGGTAGCGGCTGATAAAGGGGATCGTCGCCCCTTCGCGGAGCAGACACACGGTCCCCTGCACCTGGTGCAGCGGAATTTGCAGTCGTCGGGATATGATTTGTTCGATCATGTTCGGAAAAATGTTCTTCGGCAAAGATAGGAAAAAGCCACCCCGGCGGCAAATCCCGGGGTGGCTTTCGCGACGGAGCAGCTTCTATTCCGCCGTGAGCAGGAATACGCCGCTGTCGTAAATCTTCGGCATCGAGGGGTTGATGCCGGCGTTCGAGAGCATCTCGCCGCTGAAGGTTTTGCCGTCGAACCAGTTGCGCGATTTGTCGACGTTCAGTTCGCGGATGGTGTAGCCCGTCTTCGGGTCGAGGCCCTGCAAGCGGAATTTCGGGATCAGCGAGCGGCCCTGGTACCGGAGGCTGTACGTGAACAGCACGGCCTGCTTCCGGTCCTTCGAAACGTACATCAGGCCGTAGCAGCCGCTCTTGTCATAGGGCGTGCCGATGCGGTAGAGGTCGCCCTGCATCACGATGTCGCGGTACTCCTTGTAGCTGGCGATGGCCCGGCGGGCGAACTGCCGCTCCTCGTCGGTCATCTGCCTGGGCTGAAGCTCCATGCCGAGGCGTCCGGCGCAGGCCATGTCGAAGCGGAACTTGATGGGCGTGATGTTGCCCGTCTGGTGGTTGGGCGTGGCCGAGACGTGCGAACCCATCACGACGGCGGGGTAGAAAAGGCTCGTGCCGTACTGGATGCGGGCGCGCGAAAGCGCCTCGGTGTTGTCGCTCGTCCACACTTCGTCGAAATACTTCAGGGCGCCGTACTCCACGCGGCCGCCGCCCGAGGCGCAGGCCTGGATCAGCACGTCGGGGTATTTGGCGCGGATGCGTTCCATCACCTTGTAGAAGCCCTGCGCGTAGTCGATCCAGAAGCGCGACTGCTCGTCGGCCGGGAGGTAGGCCGAACCCACGTTGTTGGCGTTGCGGTTGGCGTCCCACTTGATGTAGTCGATCTTGTCCGAGAGTTTCATCGTGTTGTCGAAGACTCCGAACACGAAGTCCTGCACCTTGGGGTTCGTGAGGTCGAGCAGCCACTGGTTGCGGGTCGTGGGCGCTTCGCGCTTCGGCGGACGGACGATCCAGTCGGGGTGCTTCTCGGCCAGCTCGCTCTTGGGGTTGACCATCTCCGGTTCGATCCAGATGCCGAACTTCAGTCCCTTCGAGTGGGCGTAGGAGGCGATGTGGTCGATGCCTTCGGGGAGTTTCGCGGCGTTCACCTGCCAGTCGCCCAGTCCGGCGTTGGAGTTGTTGCGCGGGTATTTGTTGCCGAACCAGCCGTCGTCGAGGACGAACATTTCCAATCCCATCGAGGCCGCGTCGTCGATCATCTGTTTCAGGACCTTGGCGTCGAACTTGAAGTAGGCGCCTTCCCAGCTGTTGAGCAGCGTGGGGACGACCTCGTGGCCGTGGTAGATGCCGTAGTTGCGCGCCCAGTCGTGGAGGTTGCGCGAGGCGCCGCCCGCGCCGCAGAACGAGTGGGTGTAGATCATTTCGGGCGTAGTGAACGTCTCGCCCGGGCGGAGCCTGTACTCCGAGGCGTTGGGGTTGGCGCCGGCCAGGACGGTCAGCACGTCGAATTCGTCGACCTCGAAGTTGAGGCGGAAATTTCCGCTCCAGGCCAGCGCTCCGGCGATGACTTCGCCGCAGGTCTCGCTGAACGAATCGCTGTTCAGCGTGAGCAGGAACGCCGGGTTTTCGGTGTGGGTCGTGCGCACCTCGCGCGTCGACTCGATGCTTTTCGATCCGTGGGTCAGCAGCGTGTGGTCGACCTGCGCTTCACGCGCCCAGGCCCCGTAGAGGTGCGTCAGGAGGTATTTGTCGGCCTTCAGCGGGAGCGACGAGGAGTAGAAGCTGTGCAGCGTGACGGGACCCTTCTCGCGGTTGCGGATCACGGCGTGCGTGGTGATGACGTTTTCGCGGGCGTAGGCCGTGAAGACCAGTTCCACGTCGAGCGCCTGGCAGCAGTCGGTCATCTTCACGACGGTCTCCGTCACGTTCTTGTCGGAGAGCTGTTTCGAGGCGTGCGACACGTAGCGCAGTTCGGTGTTCATGTCGCCGTCGGCATGGGTGACGCGCAGGGCGGGTTCGCGGAAGTTGCGGCCTCCCGTCGCGGGATAGGCCAGGTCCTCGGTTCCGTGGTCACTGCGGCGGTTGCTCTTGTAGTCGGCCAGCGGCGCCGGGTCGTCGATGCGTCCGCCGAAGTGGCGGAAATAAACTTCGCCTCCGGGGGCGGCGGTGAGCACCATCGAGACCTTGTCGGTGCTGATGTCGATGACCTGCTGCGGCGCGGCGGCCGATACGGTGTTCGCGGCAAAGGCGGCAATCAGGGGGATCAGTAGTTTTTTCATACGCTTTAAACGGTTTCTGCGTCCAAAGATACGAAAATATGCGAAACTATACGAAATAAACCGAAATAACACCGTAATTCCGGGCGGCTTCCGATCAGAACGTGTAGGCGACGCGCAGGTAGCCGTAACGGCCCAGGTAGGAGGTTGAGGAGGTGACGATGTAATCCGTGTCGAAACTCGTGGTGGTGTAGTCGGGGCGGTTGAGGATGTCGATGACGCCCGCCGAAAGCCCCAGCCGGTTCTCCTTGCCAAACTTGCGCCCCGCCGAGGCGTTGAGGATCACGTTGTGGCGCGTGAGCGCGTGCGAGCGGCTGTTGCAGTAGAATTCGTAGAGCGTGCCGACCGACCCGAAATACTTGCCGAAGCGCAGGTCGACGCGCGCCGTGAGTTGTTCGCGCAGCTCCTGCGCGGTCTCTTTCTGCGTGGTGTAGGAACTCATCGAGGTGTTGGAGCGGATGTTGAGCTTGACCTTGCTCGAAAAGCCCGAGTCGAAGCCGAAGCCGAAGCCGAGCGAATGGCGGACCGAGTGGAAGAGGTCTTCGCCGGTGAAATAGGGCGTCTGGCTGAAGCCGTAGTTCACCGAGACGTTCAGGGTCGAGCGCAGCGGGTTGATCTGCTGTGAGTAGGAGACCCTGCCCCCGAGGTTGTAATTGCCCCCGACGTTGGCCTGCGTGGTGAGCTGCGCACCCTTCCGTGCCGTGTAGTCGTACTGGGGCAGGTAGGTGTCTTCGAGGAAGAGCGTGCGTCGCTGGGCGATGTAGTTGAAGGTGTAGCTGCCGTTGAGCCGCACGCTGAAGGAGAGGGCCTTTTTGACGTCGGTGAACTGGAATCCCGCCGATCCCGAGAGGTCGTTCTGCAACTTGAGACCGGGGTTTCCGGCCTGCAACGAAAGGGGGTTGGTGGCGTTGAGCGTCGAGCGCAGCGCGTCGAGCGGGATCATCTGCGGGAAGGAGGCCAGGTTGAACGAAAAACGCTTCCGCGACTTGCCGACCGAGAGGTAGACCGTCGGGTTGAGCTGGAAGAACAGCCGCGGGAAGCGCTCCTCCTTGGGGAAGCGCTCGCTGCGGGCGATGTCGTAGAGCACTCCGCCCAGTCCGGCCATTATCCAGACGTCGCCGCTCCGGTATTGCAGGCTGGTTTGCAGGCTGTGCGTGTAGGTGTCGGTCGTGTAATGGTAGGAGTTGACCGTGTCGACGACGCCCTGCGGGTCGGAGAGGAAATCGACCGCCAGCTGTTTCGAGCGGGCGTAATCGCGGCTGAAGTTGTATGAGGCGTTGACCGAACCCTTTTTTCCCAGTTTGTAGCGGTAGCCCAGATTGGCGCCGAACGAATAGTTGCGGCTGTCGCCGTCGTTGCGCAGTTTGACCTGCAGGCCGGGTGTCGAGGCCGTCGTGTCGACCCGCCAGCCGTCCCGGTCGCCGGGTGCGTATTTGCCCGAGACGTTGAACGACAGGGTCGACCGTTCGGAAATTTTCGAGTGGAAGAAAATGCTGACATTCAATCGGATGTTGCGTCTGTCGGAGTTGCTGTTGAGGTTCGTCCGGGTCTTTTCGTCGTCGATCCGCTGCTGCGTGCGGCTGTGCCCGAGTGTGGAGCCGTCGTCGATCGAAAAGGTGGTCATGGCCCCGAAAACCTTCTTCTTCCGCTGGATGTTGACGTAGTTCGAGATCTCCGCCGAAAGCGATTTCGAGAGCGATTCGTTCCGGCTCTCCTCGCTGCGCAGGGCATAGGCTTCGGTCGGGAAATATTCGGTCTGCGAGGACCCCGTGCTGCTCTGGCGGCTGCGTCCGAACCGGACGGCGGTCGATACGTTGGTCGAGTCGCCCCGGCGCAGGGTATAGTCCGCCTGGGCGTCGGTCTGTTTCGTGGGGGTCGTCTTCGAGTCGAACGAGACGCCTTCTCCCTGCCGGATGTTGTCCTTCGAGTTGGAGGCTTCGAGACGCCAGTTGCCCCTTTCGGTGTTGCGGTAAAAGCTTCCGGCCTCGGAATGGCGGATTTCATGCCGACCCGAGTAGTCCCTTTCGAGGCTCGCGCCGAGCGTGCCCTCCAGATTCCCGCCCAGGATGTAACCGCGCTTCGACTTGGTTTCGACGTCCATCACCTTCTCCTTTTCGGCCGTGTTGTCCCCCAGGCGCTTTGCCTCGGGGCTGAAATCCTCGTAGACCCGCACGCTCCGGACGTCCGAGGCTTCGAGGTCGGTGAGTGCGTAGGAGGTTTTCGAGCCGAAGAGGTTTTTCCCGTCGATCAGCACCCGTTTGACCTCCTGCCCTTCGGCGTAAATCTTGTTGTCCTTGATCTCGACGCCCGGCAGCTGTTTCAGCAGCTCCGCGAAACGGTCGTCGGCCATGGTTTTGAACGCCCCCGCGTTGTAGACCGTCGTGTCGCCCCGGAAGACCATGGCGACCTGCTGCCCGACGACCACGACCTGCGCGATCGACTGTTCGTCGACCTCCATTTTGACCTCGATCCGTCCCCGGAATTCGGTGTTTCCGTAGCGTTTTTTGAACGGCTTGTAACCCACGTAGGTGACCTCCAGGTCGACCGAGTCGCGGAAAATCCGGTCGCAGCGGTAGACGGCCATGATACGGTAGAAATCCTCCTTGACGGTCGTACCCCGCAGCGTGTCGGCCCTGCTGACGAGCGAGACCGTGGCGCCCAGCAGCGGGTCGTGCGTCTCCTTGTCCTCGACCGTGACGACCGTGCGCGCCGGCCGGCCGAAGTTCATGGGTTGGTAAGAGAGGGCGAAGGATTGGAGCGCATGATTCCCCGCCGGATGTGCGGAGGGCATGCCGACAAACCCGAGAAGGGCGAGAATCAGTAGTATGTAACGCGTCAAACCGGGGGGGTGAAGGTTTATTGGCCGCAAGATAGTAATTTCCGTTCATAGTACAGCCGGTCCGCAAAAAAGAAATTTCGGCCCGAATGGGGCGTTTCGGATCGAAACCGCAGGCGGAAATCCGGTTAAACATTGTCGCGATATGCCGCAGGATGCGTTCGGATTGTAAGTTCGGTTAAATTCATGGTTCGAAAAGATGTTCGGAATGGTGTTTTTTTCTTATCTTGCGAAACAAGATTTGTCTTGAATCAAATGAAACTGGCATGAGGAAGAGTGGATTGAACCGCCGCCCGGCGACCGCCCGGATCAGCGTTCCGGACCATGCCGACGAATTCCCGGCCCGGGTTCCCCCCCCCGCGGGAATTGCCCTACCATCTGTTGACAGTCGCGTGTTTCCCGATGCCCGACAGTTGCGCCATGCAGCTGCCGGAAGCCGTTATTGTGTCCCCTGACCGGTAAAATCCCCATTTCTCGGGATTGCCGCCTGTTGTGCGGCACTCTATCTTTGTCCCCCGAAAACGAATGACATTCTTACTATTCACATAACCCTGTTTGCCGTGAAGAAATTTTTACTAATGCTTTTATTGGCGGGCGTCTGCATTCCGCTGGGAGTGCAGGCCCAGGCTCCGAAGAAGGTCTCCATCGAAGGGACCGTGACGGAGTACAACACGAAGGAGCCGATTGCGGGCTGCGTGGTTTCCATTCCGACGCTTGAGCTGTGGGTGGTGACCGATGCCAAGGGCCGGTTCCGGATGCCGTCGGTGACCACCGGCAGCTACACCATCGAGGCAACCTGCCTGGGTTACGAGCCGCTTTCGTACAAGGTGACGGTCAGCGCTTCGATCGGGGCGCTCTCGCTGCGCCTCAAGGAGTCGAGCCTGCAACTCAACACCGTGACCGTAACGGCCCAGCGGGGCCGCAGCATCAACTCCTCGTCGACGATCGACCGTCAGGCGATGGACCACCTGCAAGCCACTTCCGTCAAGGACGTGATGCAGTTGTTGCCGGGCGTGCTGACCGCGAATCCGGAATTGACGAACTCCACTTCGAATTTCGTCGGCATCCGTGATCTGCCTAATTCGATGACGGACGGTAAGGATGCGAACAGCATCAACTCCAGTTCGGTGGGCGTCTATGTCGATGGAGCCGTTGTGAATAATAGCGCGATGCTGATGGGTGGAAAAGCGGCCGCTTTCGGGCAGCAAACCAGCCGGGGTATCGACATGCGCACCATTTCGACCGACAATATCGAGTCGATCGAGGTCATCCGCGGCGTTGCGTCGGCCGAATACGGCAATATGAGCGCCGGAGCGGTCGTCGTCAAGACCAAGCAGGGCCGCACTCCCTATGAAATCCGGGTGAAGACCGTGCCGGATACCAAGGCCGTGTCGCTGACTAAAGGTTATGCGTTGGGGTCCGACAAGGGTTTCCTCAATGCGTCGATCGACTACGCCAATGCGATGAAGGACATCCGTACGGTGGAGGAATCTTATGACCGCGGAACGTTTTCGGTGGGTTATACCAATACCTTCAACCGTGACCGCACGCCGTTTCAGTTCAATGCGAAGGTGAGCGGTTACCTTTCGCGCGGCACTACAAAGGCTGATCCGGACAATATCTCGCAGGCTGAACGCAAGGAGTTGGACGACCGGAACCTGTCGATCAACCTTAATGGTTCGTGGCTGCTCAACAAGTCGTGGATTACGTCGTTGAAATACGTTTTCAACACATCGATGACCCGTCAGTACGCCCGTCAGCAGATGGCGCCCAGCGCCCTCGGTGTCGCCAATCCCGGAGCTTTGGAAAACGGGGAGTATCTGACTGAATTCACCCCTGACAATTACTTGAGCGATATCCGGAATTTGAGTATGGCCTATTACACCACGGCTAAAATGGTGGCTGAACTTTCGGGGCGTTACGGCAAGGTCTACAACAAGGCGATGCTCGGTGTCGAGTGGAACAATTCGGGCAACACCGGCAAAGGACAGTATTACGAAGGCGTGCGTCCCATGTCGTTCCGTCCGGAGCCGTTCAGCGACATTCCTTTCCTGAATCAGGTGGCTGTCTTCGCCGAAGAAAAAGCGACGCTGCCGATCGGAAAAACATCGCTCACGTTGCAGGCCGGCGGACGTTTTACCTATATGGCGACGGATCGGCTGAACGATAAGTGGGCCGTCGATCCGCGTTTTAACGCCAAATATACGATCATCAGCAATCGCGCGCCGAAAAAGGTCCGCGAACTGTCGCTGCGCGCCGGCTGGGGCATCCAGACCACGTTGCCGGCCCTGCGGCTGCTTTATCCTTTTCCGGTGTATATTGACCGGGTTTCGTTCAGCTGGGGCGGAACTGCCGAGACGGGGCCTGTGGCGGCATGGACTACGTTCGTGACCCCGCAGTCCGATATGATTAACCGCGATCTGAAGATGCAGTACAGCAAGAACTTCGAAGTGGGTATCGATTTCGATATGTTCGGTGTCAAGGGAGGCATTACCTATTATAATGAAAAGATGCGTAACGGTTATACCCTTCGTATGGTTCCGCAGGTATTGTCATTCCGGGAATACGAAACCTATAAAGGGACGGAAGTTCCGGTTTATATGGATGATCCGAACAATCCGGGACAACCGGTTCTGGGCGTGGGAGGCGAGCCGCTCGACTATCGGGATGAGAAAATATTCAATACGGCATCCGTCAAGAAACCGGCCAATGACGGTAAATACGACAAGTGGGGTGTCGAGTATACGTTCGATTTCGGGCAGATTCGTCCGGTCCGGACTTCGGTCGTTGTCAACGGAGCATACATGACCATGACCCGGAAGGATAGCGAGGGCGTGTTGTTGTACGATACTTATTCCTCGGTGAAAGTGCCTATTGACGGTAAGAATATCTACAACCCGTTTCTGGGAGCCTATTATGGGGGCAAATCCGTCTCTTCCGGTTCGGTGTACACCCGGTTCAATTCCAATATTAACCTGATCACGCACATTCCGAAGTTGCGTCTGATTACAACACTGACCGTCCAGTGTGTATGGCTCAACCGGACCCGGAATCTCCAGGCAGACGGTGTTTACATCCTCGATGACGACAATAATCCCGTTTATGGCGATTTTTCGAATGGGACGAATGGCAAGATGATCTACCGGGACCCCGATTTCTATATGAACATGGATGGTCAGCTATTGCCGTTCAATCGGGACTTGTACAACGATCCTACCTATGGAGCGGCTTACCGGGAATATCTTCAGACGGGCAGTGCGACTACGACCTTTGTCGAAAATTCGTTCAAGCCTTATTTCATGGCCAACCTCCGTGTTACGAAAGAGATCGGCAGGATTGCCCAGATTTCATTCTACGCCAACAACTTTACGAACTCGCATCCTAAAATGTTGCTGAAGAGTACGGGAACTTATAAGCGCGTAAATACGGATATTTATTTCGGCGCGGAACTAAAACTTAAATTCTAAAGAGTTGCAGATGATGAAAAAGATTTTATATTATCTGGTGCCTTTGGCGACGGCCTTTCTGCTGTGCGGCTGCCTCAAGGATATGAAAGACGGCGAATTGCTTCATGGCAACAGGGAGGTGCTGATCTCCATTGATTTGCCCGGAGAGTTGGCGTCGCTCGACAAGTCGGGGTTCAAGGTGACTATGCGCAATACGAAGATCGGAAATACGTATACTTCCGAAACCGATGCGAAGGGTGAAACCCGGATCGACGCCGAATACGGAAATTACAGCGTGATTATCAGCAAAGTGGCCGATGTGGGCGGAATCAGCAAGTTCCTGCATGCCACCAGGGATTTCGTGCTGAATAAAGACGGTCAGTCGGCCGGGACGAGCAATCTCGAGATTAAGGCTACGGCGCGTGGCACGATCATTCTGAAAGAGGTTTATTTTCACAAAACGAAGACTGCCGACGGGAAAGCGAATTATAACTATGACCAGTATTTCACGCTCTGCAACAATTCCGACGATGTGCAGTATCTCGACGGGGTGGGAGTCGGATTCCACACGTCGTTCAATTCGGGAAAATCGGCCGTGTACAATAAATTCTGGTTGGGAAGCACCAGCACCGAACTCCGCGATTCCATTCCGGTCAACGCTTTCGGTTTTGTTTTCCCGGGCGAAGGCCGGGAGCACCCGATACAGCCGGGCGAAGAGGTCGTGATTGCCTTGAGCGCCGTCGAACATACGGCAGACCAGACCAGCAGACCGATGAACCTTGCCGCGGATAATGTATGGGCGATGTATATCGACCGTTTTGGGTCAGGCTCCGCGGTAAAAGCTCCGGCCGCGGGCGTTGAACGGCTGGAATGCTTCTGTGAGCTGGCATCCGGAAATTCGATCGTTCTCTCCATCAGCTCGCCGGCGATCGTTGTATATCGGCTGCCTGAAGATCCTTATGAGTACGTTAAGGACGGAGCCATCAAAGGCCGGCCCTACGGCAAGGTGATGTATCAGCCGACGAAGTATCAGAGTATGCCCTCGATAATGGTTCCCAAGGAGTGTATTCTCGATGGTGTGGAGTTCCGCAGTAACGATACGCACGTCCCGCGCCTTTGCTCCGACATCAGTCTCCAGCCTTTGTTTATCACGACGGCCTCGTACAGCGGTCAGTCCTATATCCGCAAGGTGGACGAAAGCGCTTCGGAGATCGTAGGTCGTACGGTTTATCAGGATACGAACAATTCGGCCGACGACTGGATTCCGCTCGATGAACCGACCCTTTGCACGGAGTACAAAAACCGATAAAACGAAACAGCCATGAAGAAAAAGATCTATGCGGTGCTCCTGTTGACTGCGGTATGTGCGGGGTCGGGCGTTTTCGCCCAGTCCTCCGCTCCGAAGGAGAACCTTGAAAAATATTATACCCTGGAACGGATTCGTTCGAAAAGCGGATGGCTCGTTTCGGACAATGCGGCGGGTCTGATGCTCAATCAGGCATCGCTCTCCATTGCGGAAGTGAATTATGATTTCGAGCAAGGCGGACTGCGCAACGTTACCGATGGAGCGGAAGTGAATGCGTTCGGGGTCCGGTCCGAGTCGTACCGCCGTTGGAATCGTCTTTCGTTCTACGGTAAGTTGAGTTATGATTATGCGGCTTCGAAGGACCGCAGTTGGGCGGGAAATGCCAACATCGGAGATTCTCCGATGCTGATCGGTGATTCGATTCCCGGAAATACGCGTGATGAAACCTATGCCATCGAGGCCGGGGTTGCCTACCGTATGGGGCGCTGGGTGGTTGGAGCGATGGGGAAATACGAGGATCGCAGCCTGGCAAAGCGTCGGGATTCGCGCAATAAAACCACCTCTATGTATTTGAGCGTTCAGCCGGGTGTGATGTTTACCTCGAAGGTGGTGGACGCAGGTCTTAATTTTACGTATGAACGCACGACGGAGCAGGTCGGCTATGCGGCTTTCGGTACGAATACGACCAGCGGAATGATCTACTTCTTCGAAGGCATGTGGTTTTATACCAGCCAGCAGCTCGGGGGAAGCGAAAAATTCTATGACGTCTATTACAAAGGCTCCGAATACGGAGGCGCCGCCCAGTTGGAATTGAAATTGGGAAAGAGGGTGAAGTTCTTCAATCAGTTCTCGGCCGAATACGGCAAAATGGAGCGTTTCCGCTTCGATTTGGACCAGCATCTGGGCGACAACGATCAGTTGACCTACCGCTATCTGGGGGTGCTCAACGTTGCGGGCCGCAGGGTCGATCAGCGGCTTTCGGTCGACGCCTCGTGGGGCGACCTGCTGAAATACAACAATATTCAGGAGCTGGAACTTGATCCGGAGACCAATCAGAAACTGTACAAACAGTACGGTCGCTTCCTGAAATTCTCGCAGAAGCAGCGCAGCGTCGATGCCGATTACAAACTCTACGTCAAGCGCAACGAGTGGAGCAGTTCGTGGATCGTCGATGCGGCTTATACCTATTACAAGGCCGAATCGGAATATACGATCTCCCCGGCATGCTACGATCAGGACCTGCACTATTCGAAACTGATGCTGGGCGTGACGAAGAACTTCCGGTTCAGCGGCCGCAGCTGGCTCGACGCGACGGTGCGCGGCGGCTATACGTTCGGCGGCGGAACCGAACTGGAGAAGAGCTGCCCCGAGGGGGTGCAGATCGACAACGAGAACTATCGCGCCGACCTGCTGGCCCAGGAGTATGCCTTCCTGACCAACGACCGTCTGAACGGCGAGGCCGGCCTGCGCTATACGCACTGTTTCCCGGCGAAGAAAATGAGCCTGTACGTCGATCTGAAAGGGCGTGCGGCATGGGGGCGCAGCGGCCTGATGGACGGCAGCCGGCGCGGCGGCCTGTTCGCGGCCGTGGGTCTGAACTTCTGAACCGCGGTTCGTCATTAAAAACCCCGCAGGACGCGCAAAGTCCTGCGGGGTTTTTGTCGTCGGGGATTCATAAAAAAGGAACGGACCCTTTTCGAAAGGGTCCGTTCCTTGGCGAGCGCAGGGCGGGTTATTTCACCAGCCGCATTTCGTCGATCAGCTTTCCGGCGCCGGCGTATTTGTCCATGATCCACAGCACGAAGCGGATGTCGACGCAGACCGTCTTGAAGTTGGTCGGGTGGAAATAGATGTCGCCCGACATCGACTCGCGGTTGCCGTCGAACGCCAGTCCGATCACGTCGCCCCGGGCGTTGAGCACCGGGCTTCCCGAATTGCCGCCCGTGATGTCGTTGTTGGTGAGGAAATTGACGTACAGCCGGCCGTTTTCGCCCCAGCGGCCCCAGTCCTTGCTGCGGATGAGCGAAGACATCCGGTCGTCGACACGGAATTCGTAGTCGTCGGGATTGTATTTTTCGAGGTAGCCGTCGATCGTCGAACGGGAGTCGTAGTGCACGGCGTCCTTGGGCGAGACCGGGCCTACGGTTCCGTAGGTGAGGCGCATTGTCGAGTTGGCGTCGGGATATTGGGGCGTGCCTTCCGATTCGCGCATCTCGTAGATGGCGTGGGTGTAGCGGAGTTCCTCCTTGTCGGCGTCGATGCCCGACGTCTCCTCGGCCTGCTTGAGTTTCTCGGCGAAACGCCGCGAGCTGACCGAATTGGCCATCGCCGCCATCGGGTCGGAGAGGATCTCCTCGGCCGTGCGGGGCTGTGCGAACCAGGCGCAGAGCTTTTCGTAGCTGGTGCAGCAGGTGTTTTCGAACGCGTAGTCGACCAGCGCCGGAACGTTGCCCTTGAAACGGTCGTAAAGCTGCGGCAGCTGCTCGCCCCACATTTCGCGGGGCACGTTGTCGGTGAAACTCTCCATCATCCGTGTCAGCACCTCCTTGTCGGTGGCCAGGTCGAAGTCCTTCATCATCCGGCGGGTGTTGGACTTCACGCCCGCGAAGTTCTTGTCGCCGTCCTGCACCGAGGCGATGCCGTCGCGCTGCATGCGGTCGACGAGCGTGCCGAGACGGTTGGCCGTCATCATCACGTCGCTCGGGCGAATCCACGTCTCCTGGTAGTAGCACTTTTCGCGCACGGCTTCGGCGCGGGCCTCGTAGCCTTTTTTGAGGTTGGCGAGCAGGTCGCCGTATTCGGCCCTGCGGGCCGGATCGGCGTCGATCCAGGCGGCGAGGCGCGCCTCTTCGGCGGCGCGGATGCCGATAACGTCGTAACGGCGCAGGCAGATGTTCTCCCACTTGGCGTAGTCGGCGTAGTTGCTGATGTTGAAATACTTGTCGCTGTACATCAGCCGCACGTCCGGGTCGGCCTCCATGTGGCGCAGCATGATGTCGAGGCGGTCGCGGCGCGCCTTGATCACCACGGGGTTGGTCACGTGCTCCTTTTCGCGCACGGCCTGCGACGACATGTAGCGGTTGGTGCGGCCCGGAAAGCCGATCACCATGGCGTAGTCCCCGTCGTGGATGCCACTCGTCGAGACATTCAGCACCTTGCGGGGCGTGATGGGCACGTTGTTCTCCGAGTAGGCCGCCGGGCGGCCCTTCGCGTCGCCGTAGACGCGGTAGAGGGCGAAATCGCCCTTGTGCTGGGGCCAGCCCCAGTTGTCCTGCTCGCCGCCGAAGGCCCCGATTTTCACGGGAGGCGCACCCACGAGGCGCACGTCCTTATAGGTCTCGTAGTAGAAAAGCAGGTATTTCTTGCCCTTCCACATCGAGGCGCACTCCACTTCGAAGGGGGTGTCCCCGCCGTACTTCCGTTCGAGAATGCCGTAGACCTTGCGCGTCCCGAAGATGCCCAGGCTGTTGGCCTTTTCGAGCGAGTCGCGGATGGCCTGGGCCTCGTCCGTCACGTCGCGGACCTGCCGCAGGAAGGTCACGGTCTTGCCCTTGAGCGGCAGCTCGTCCTTTTGTTCGAGCGCCCAGAAGCCCTCTTCGAGGTAGTTCTTCGCGGGGGTGCTCAACGAGTGGATGTCGCCGTAGGCCACATGGTGGTTGGTGATGACGAGTCCCTTGTCCGAAATCACGCTGCCCGTGCCCATGCCGCCGTCGACGGCCACGATGGCGTTGCACAGCGCCGGGGACTCCTCGTTGTAAATCTCTCCGGGTTTGAGTTTCAGCCCCTCCTTCTTCATCTGGGGGTAGATCACGTCCCGGAACGTGCTGACCAGCCACATGCCCTCGTCGGCCGACGCCGCAACCGGGAGCAGGACGCAGGCCAGCAGGTAAAAAATCGCTTTTTTCATCGTCTTCTTGGTTTATCTCGAAAAAAGGGGCTTGCGTATCACAAGCCCCGGTGGTGTCAGAGGGTGTGTCCCTCGGTTTTGAAGGTGAACTTCGGCTCCTCGTCCTTGAGCGTGCCGTCCTTGTATTTCACGGGCCACACCTTGGCGTTGAGCAGTTCGTTCCAGATCTTCGCGTCGTCCCACATCGACTTGACGTAGACGATCCGCAGTACGGGAACCTCCTCGTCGTTCAATGCCACGTCGAGCCGCGTGATGCCCTCCTTGAGCGAGAGGAACCCGCGGAAGTAGGGGAAGCTGCGCTTGATGAGCGGTTTTTCGATGCCGCGGCACTCGACTTCGTAGACGCCTTTGGGGTACTTCGCGTCATCGCCGTAAGTCTCGGTGTTATGCTTGAACGGCGCCGAGAGGTCGCGGGTCTGCTCGAACATCAGGTCGAGGAACTCGCGGCGGCCGATCCTGCCGGCGGCGGGGTCGTAGCTTTTGAGCTCGTAGTGGACCGGAATCACGCGGACCTTGCCGCCGTGGGCCAGCATGTGGGCCTCCTTGACCTCGATCGAGTCGCGGAGCATCTTTTCGGGGATCGCGGCCGACGGGTCGACGTAGAGCGTAACGGCTACCGGGCAGTCGTACTGTGCGTCGAAGCCGCAGATGCCGTCGATGTTGCGCAGGATGGCCCCGAAGTAGACCATGTCCATCTTATCGTGGAGCCCTTCGACGCCGATGCGGACCACCGACAGCGAGTCGACGCCGGCTTTCGGCGTTGCGAACTTCATGGTCGTCGGCGAGAAGATCGCCTTGTCGATGCTCGTCTCGTCGATCGCCTTGGGATCGTAGCTGATCACCACGGCGTGGCGTTTCACGAACGTTTTCACGCCGTAGACGCCCGGCACTTTCTGCATCTTCGCGGAGAAGGCCTTCGAGCTGCCGAAGCACTTTACCGAGGTGAGTCCCTCGATTTCGTAGGTCTGCATGTCTTCGACCTGCTCGTATTCGCCCCACTTCTCGTCGATGGTCGGAAGTTCCCAGTGGCTGCCGAACCACAGCGCCGCGCCGAAGAGCGCGACGGCCAGGATGCCGGGCAGCCAGCGCAGCGAGCGTTTGCCGCCGACCTGCAACGAATCTTCGGGGCAGGCCGAGACGCACGTTCCGCAGAGCGTGCAGTCGATGTGCTTCACCTTGTCGAGGTTCTTGATGTCGATCGAATAGGGGCATTTGCGTCGGCAGACGTCGCACTTGGTGCACGTGGCTTCGTCGCGGACGATGCGCAGCAGCGGGAAGACCTTGCTCTTGAGATAGATCATCTCCCAGAGGTAGCCGATGACGCAGGCGGCGCCCAGTGCCCATACCCAGGCCGAAGCCACGCCCAGCAGCCCGAGCGCCCACAGCAGGATGACGATGCCCGCGAAGGTGAGGGTGAATTTGAAGATGTTGCTCAGCGCACCCAGCGGGCAGATGTATTTGCACCAGAACATTTTGACGAAAAAGCTGCCGAGGAAGAGCAGCGCAACCGAAATGACGGTCATCCAGACGGTGATCTCACCCTTGAAGCCCGTGGCGACGGCGTAATAGGGGTCGAAATTCTTGCAGAAAAGTTCGCTGCTCGACGCCGACATGTAGAACACGTAGAACAGCAGCGCGTATTTGACGGCGCGGAGCAGGCGGTCGGCGATGCTTCCCGGGCGGATTTCGACGCTGACCTTCAGTTTTTTGCCGCCCCGGCCCATCCATTCGCTGACGGTTCCCAGCGGGCATAGGTAGCCGCAGAAGAGTTTGCTGAAAAGGATCACTCCCACGGCGAGCATGACGCCGACCATGATCTGCGTCATGGACATCGTGCATGCCAGCGAGTTGTTGACCAGGTAGCTTCCCAGTGCCTGCAGTCCGCCGAACGGGCAGTAGGCCTCCACGTCCGCGGGTTTCTCCCCGAGCGTAAGCCCGTAGACCACGAATCCCACGATTGCCGCAAGCGTGCCCCATTGCAGCAAATTCTTTAACCAATTGCTTTTTCTTTTCATTGTTCGGGTTGTAAATGATGTGTATAACGCAAAGATAGTTATTTTGAAGTTTGATTGATCCGCGACGTCCGTTTTTTAGCGTCTCCTGTGCGACTTTTTTGTATATTTGCGAAACTGCACTGCATAATTAAGCGAATCCACGATGAAAAAATCTGTTCTGATCCGTGCGGCCCTGCTCTGTCTGCTGGCCGTTCCGGCGGCGGGGCAAGTCCCCGCAGGCCCGCAAGAGAAGATGCCGCTCGACGGCGAGGTCCGGGTCGGCCGGCTCGACAACGGGATGACCTACTACATCCGGCATTACGACAATCCCCGGCAGCGGGCGGATTTCTTCATCGCCCACGACGTAGGCGCCCTGCAGGAGGAGGACGATCAGAACGGCCTGGCCCATTTCCTCGAACACATGGCCTTCAACGGAACGAAGCACTTTCCCGGAAAGGGCATTCTCAACTACCTTGCGGCCAATGGAGTGCGCTTCGGATACAACGTCAATGCCTACACCTCGCGCGACCGCACGGTCTACAATGTTTCCAACGTGCCGCTGGTGCGCGAGGGACTGGTGGACTCGCTGCTGCTGATCCTGCACGACTGGTCCTATTACATCGCCTGCGAACCCGGGGAGATCGAGTCGGAGCGGGGCGTGATCCGCGAGGAGTGGCGGCGCGGCAACGACGCCCGCTCGCGCATGGCCCGCAAGTCGGCCGAGGTCGAGTACGACGGGTCGAAATACGCCCGGCGCGACGTGATCGGCGACATGGAGATCGTCAACAGCTTCGGGCGGCAGACGCTCATCGACTTCTACCATAAATGGTATCGTCCCGATTTGCAGGCGGTGATCGTCGTCGGCGACGTGGATGTGGACGCGATGGAGCGGAAGATCCGCGACGTGATGTCGTCGATCCCGAAGGCCGAAAATCCCGCCCGGAAGGAGGTCTACGACATTCCGCAGCGCGACAAGCCCCGCTACGGACTGGTGACCGATCCCGAAACCAAGGCCGTGGCCGTGAAGCTGATCTTCTACCAGCCCTACCCGTCGGAGGAGGAGCGTGCGACGGTGGGCGCCGTGCGCGACGAACTGGCGCGCAAGGTCTTTCTCGAAATGGCGCGCGCCCGGCTGGCCGAGGCGGAGAAACGCCCCGACGCCCGTTACAAACGCGTGGTGGCCGTTCTCGGGAGCCTCGCCACATGTCGGAACACCTTCATGCTGACGGCCCTGCCCAAGGAGCACGATATGCGCGAGGCGTTGGCCGGGGTGCTGACCGACGTGGAGCAGATCCGACGCTACGGTTTCAGCCGCGAGGAGTTCGAGGCCGCACGTGCCAAGGTGGCGCGGAGCGAGAAAGCCGCGCTCGAAAAGTACCGGCTCGCCACGAACACCGACCTGGCCGGGCGGTATGTGGAGCATTTCACGCGCAATGTGCCCTACGTGACGCCCGACGACCGGACGCGGATCGTCGGCGAGCAGCTCGACGCCCTGACCTGCGAGGAGGTGAACGGCCTGCGTGCCGGCATGACCTCGCCGGAGGGGATGCTCGTGCTCGTGTCGTCGTCCGAGGAGTACATGGACAAGGTCCCTTCGGAGGCGGAGGCCTTCGACCTGATCGACTCGGTGAAGCGTGCGAAGATCGCCCGTCCCGAGCGCCGCGGGAAGTCCGCCGGACCGCTCTTTAGGGAGAAGGTGACGCCCGGAAAGGTCGTCAGAACCCGCAAGGCGCCTCTCGGGGCCGAGGAGTGGACGCTCTCGAACGGCGTGAAGGTCTTCTGGCGCACCGTTCCCGAGGTGATCGGCGTCCGCAAGGTCGGGGTGACGGCGGTCAGCGAGGGCGGCTTCGCCCGCGACAGCGATGTGGAGGGCATGCACCTGCTTCAGAACTACATTCGCACGATGGGCGTGAAGGACCTCGACCGCGCCGGGATGCACGACCTGCTTTTCGCCCACGACGCCAGTCTGATGGTGACGCTGGGGCGGACTGAAAGCGTCTTCTCGGGAGCGTCCGGCGTGGCCGATTTCGAACTGCTGCTGCAACTGCTGCATCTCTATATCACCCGTCCCAACTTCTCGGAGCAGGCCTACGGCGACTATCTCGACCTGGCCCGCGCGTCGCTCGGAAAGGAGAAGTCGCCCAAGGCGCTTTTCGCCGAGCGCGCCGACAGCGTGAAATACGGCGGCCATCCGTGGCTGCGGCGGGCGACGCCCGCGACGCTCGACCGCTTCGACCGCGAGGCGGCCCGCAGGCTCTATGACAAGCTCTTCGGCAACGTCGCCGACTTCGTCTTTTTCTTCGCGGGCGAGATGCCGGCCGCCGAGGCGCGGCCGCTCGTCGAGAAATACATCGGCTCGCTGCCCGCGGCCCCGAAGCGGAAAT
>OGLN01000860.1_pt1 | contig 23562 bp, 16 predicted proteins | sample 1572641 | NCBI WGS metagenome assembly OGLN01 (sample SAMEA2581903, study PRJEB24529) | metagenome | biome: Human gut stool | place: China | collected 2011
GAGAAGAATTACCCGATCAGAAATCTATGTATTTGTAAAATTGCAGCAAGAGAGTTAACATCCGACAAACCGTTTGAGGAGGATTGCCGATGTTAACTGCCTGTTTGTCCATGATGCTTCATTTGCTGCTTTTGCTGATTCGTATTGCAATAAGATTGAGATTGCCCATGCCGCTGGTGTACCTGGTGCTGATGCTCACTGTATTTCAGCCGTGGTATCGTGTGCACACGACACTGGCGGATGGAATATTTCTGGTGATGCTGGGCTGCGTGATTCTGTCATGGATCATCTCCTTCGTTCGATTTGTAAGGCGAGAGCTGGCTTGATGCCAGCCCTTGCTTTTTGTGCCGCACGGTGGGCGGATGCGGCGTTTGTGTGGTACAGACCTGCACGGATGCGCGGTCGGCCCATAAAACCGCACACGTCGGCACGACGCGCCTTACCGCTGGTGCGTGTCAGCTATCCGCTGCGGCTGCTGTTCAACGCGGTCGATGTCCCGTTGCATGATGGCTGCCGTTTCTGAGATTTCCTTGCATTGCTTGAGTTTCCAGTGCTCCTGCCGGATCTGCTGATTGACCTGCGCAAGCTGCTCATAGAGATCCGATTTTTCCGCTAACAAGACTTCGCGTGGAATGCCGCAAGTATCCAGAACCTCTTTTGCATCGTCATATTCTGCTTTCTTTGGCTCAAATCCTCCGAAGGCAGCTTCTGCTGCCAGAGCATCATGGAGCGTCTTTCGCTTTTTCTTACGCACGTTCAGAACCGTGCGCTGTTTGGACAGTTTTGCAATCTGCTGCTCTGCATTCTGTATACAGGCAGTCAAATCGTCCGGCGTGCAAATATTCTGTTCCTGTAAAAACTTCAGACGTGCTTTGTAAATATCAGCCTTCATGATTTCTTTTCGCAGGTGCGGCGTCATGCGTGGCGGATACTGCCGTTTTTCAATGCGACCGAGCAAATAGCAGTAATGAAAGTACAGCGCAAGGAATCCTGTGTACTTTGGATGTGGGCAGTATGACTGCGGCTTTTGCTTCGGCGTGAAGGCAGGTTTTCTTCCGGCTTCAATTTGCTCCAGATTGCCCAGAATGGCCTGTTCGATGCGTTCTTCTGAGAAGACTGGATTTCTGCGTTCCGGACACATGAAATGTTCCTGCCCGCGCAACCGAAATCCAAGGCGTTTGCCGTGATGGATCTCATAGCCCCTATGCTCCATAAGAAGGAAAAAGTGACCGAGATCGTTGGCATCCTCGATGGCATCGTGCAAGTCCGCTTCGAGCATGGAGCGGAACGTCGGCTGGCTCTTTTTCTGACGCAGCCACTCCGCATAGCTGACAGCTTTCTTTTCATCATTTTCCAAAACGATGCTCAAACCATGCGCTTTGCACAGCCAGTCTGAAACGCCGCGAATCTGCTTGTAGTAGTTTTCGCGGGTGCTGTGATACATTTTCCCGGTGACGGCATTGACCGAGTTGAACACAATATGCGAGTGAATATGTGCTTTGTCCACATGGGTCGCAATGACGGCTTCATATCCCGGTAAATGCTCGGCTGCGAATTGCTTGGCGATCTCATGTGCCAGCTCCGGCGTGATCTCGTCCGGCTTGAAAGACTGAATGATGTGATAGCACTGCCGTCCGGCGGTTTTGCCAAGGGCGCGCTTTGTGTCCATCATCTGCTGTGCGGCGTAGCCGGGATCGCAGCGGACATAATCGGTCAGCAGGTTTTCATCTGTTTTAACAGGATTTGTGATGTAATCAATCGCCTGCCGCAAGCCGCCGTTCCGATACAGAATCTTCGTAATGGCCATTATCGTTTTGCAACCTCATAGAGTAGGCCATAGACCTCATCCAGCATCCGTAGGGCACGTGTGGTTTCTTCCCGGCTGGCAAATCCGGCATTTGCTTTGCGGGCGATCTGGTTGATGTTGTTGCCGATCTGATGGATTTCGGTGCGCAGCGCTTCCAGCTCCGCGGACGGTCGGGATTTGAGATCATATCCGTTCAGCAGCCTGCGCAGGTATGCCGTCCGTGTCAGCCCGCAGGCTTTTGCATTTGTGATTAGCTTTTGGGCTTCGTCGGCGTTCAGCCGCAGACAGATTTTGTATAGTTCTTCGTTCATCCGTTCTCCTTTCCTCCGCCAAAGGGCGGCATATTGGGGGTCAGGGTGCGCCCTGCAAGTGCCGTTTTGATATCAAACAGCGATGCTTGCGCTTTTCTTGCGCAGCAAGAAAAGCCTAAAACGCAGCCTAATCCGCATTCTCTCAAGAAAGAAATTTCAATTATTTGTTCCGCGCGACACATGAAACCTAGAATTTCTGCACCTCAGATTCCGTAGTCGCTACATTAGTCGCTATGCCGGTTCGAAATTTGATTTTTTGCCTTTTGCAGTCGCTACAATAGTCGCTACGGCAGCGATTCAGGCGGCATTATCCGGCAGCAGGAGATTTCTCGCGGCGGTTTTCGTTTCATTCGCTTTTTCCACGCGCAGGTTTTCGCCGCTGAACAGAACCGGGGCGCAGATTTCCAAGATCCTGTCATAGATGCGGGCATGCGCAAGATCGTCTGGGTGTTTGAGTGCATCCGGCGTCAGATTTGTTGTGACGATCAATGGCTTGCGGCTTCGGTATCTGGCATCGATCACGGCGAAGACCTGTTCTAATGCATATTCTGTTCCTCGCTCTGCACCAAGATCATCCAGAATCAGAAGATCGTAGGCATTCAGACTGGCAAGAAAGTCAGCACGCTCAGAGCCGAACAGTCCCGTCATACGATTCAAAATCGTCGGGAAATTTGTCATCAGAACCGGCACGTCCTGCTCCAGCAGTGCGTTTGCAATGCACCCGGCGAGAAAAGATTTTCCCGTTCCCACATCGCCAAACAGGAGCAGTCCAATATTTTTCCGGGCCGCATCCTCCCAATGTTCCACATAGCGCTTGGCTTTAGCAGTCAGCCCTGGCGTTTTTCCGTTATCGTTGGCAAACGTGCAATCGTAGAGGCGGCGATCCTGTAACCCATGTGCTTTTCGACGCTGAATGCGTTCCAGACGCTCCCGTTTTTCTTCTGCCGCTTTGCGCTGTTTTTCCGCAGCACTCTGGCAGGGGCACAGGCAGCGTGGTCGGAGAAATCCTGTTCCGCCGGGAGCAGGAATGACCGTTTGCCGCAAGCCATGACAGGTCTTGCAGTGCAGCAATCCATCAGCGGCATCGAGATACTCATCATCTCGCTGTATCTGCGCAGCTGCATTTGCCGTCAAAAACGCATGGACTTCTTCTGTAATTGGCATCATACGACATCTTCCTCCGTTACTTCGTAAGTTCGGATATTTGTCTGCGCGCGCTTCTGTTCTCTAATCTCTTTATCTCTATTCTCTGGTGGACAAATGTCCGCTTTTGAGTTAGACAGGAGCTTCTGTGCTTGTAAACGCAGCCGCTCCCGGCGTTTTCGCTCCGCTTCGGTGGAGGATCGCCCGACCAGCAGCTGAATATCCGGCATATAGTACGCACCATGGGTCAGCAGCTCGACAAAGCCGAGTTTTAGGAAGATTTGCAGCGCGCGTTCTACGGTGCCGATCTGATGGCGGGTAAACGTTGCAATGGTCTGCGGCGTGTGCGGCAGATTTTCATGTAACAGGAGAATCCCATTGTGCTTGAGTGACATCAGATACATCTTGAGCAGCAAATTGGAATACAGAATTCCGTCCGGCATCGTTTCCAGAACTACCATCCGTTCACTGGTGAAGAAATTATCCTTGAGCTTCATGTAGTAATATTTTTTGTTTTCTGACATAAACCCTCCGTTCTTTTGAAATTGTTTCCGCTGTATTTGCAGCTCGCGCCCCGGCGATGGGGAACAGCGCGGACAGAGCTTGGCAGCTCTCACAGCTCGTGGAAGGGGTCTCGACTGCTTTCAACCCCAGCCACGGCAGCCTGTCTTACGTGCAGACCGGACATTGTGTGTCCAAACAGATTGGGCGGCATGATGCAGCCTGCCAAGGCTGCCCACGGTGCGTTTCCCGCTCGCCCGTCTTGGGGCCCCCCGCAAAGCCGGACGGCTTTGTGGGGAGAGGAGAAGCAGCGTAGTGATTGAGCTTTCGTGCTTGCACGGAAGCGAAGGATACGCAGCTTGCTTCGACGAGGTCGTCGCGCGCGCCGTGCGCGTTTCCCAACCTGCGGTGTTATCCGCGTTGCTGATATAAAGTTGCCAAAGTACATCGAGAAGATTTGTCCCTCTACTATCCCTCCCGAAAAAACGACGGGGTGAATAACAAAAACGGAGAAAAAGCTGCACAAATTTTCTGGACATTTTTGTAATTACGTGGAGACTTCATTTCATTATGGTTCTTCAATACAATTCAAAAGGTATAAAAAGCGCCATACCGTATGCGAAAAGGCAAACGGTATGGCGTGAAAAAGCTTCTATATATTTTGACTAATTTGTGAGAAAAGAATTATGGCTCTGGCTTTCAGCCATTCTCCCACTCGTCCCAGGCTTCGTCCTCGTCATCATACCAGTCCCGATTATCCTCATAGAGATCCTCAGGATTGTCGTAATCATCCCAGATGCTGCCAGAGCTGCCGCCGGAGTGGAACGTTGTGGAGATATCCGGCTTTACGACCGGCACAAGCAGCGTATTGCCGCTCCAATAGCCATCGATTTTCTGCGTTTCGATCACCTTGCCGTCCTGACAGACGGCGGTAAAAATCGGTGTTCGGTTGTTGGTGTACCAGTAATAGGTCATTTGCTTGAACGTTTCGTCCTTTTTATATGCCCAGCCGGATTTCGCCATGCCATGCGTGCCAAGCGTGCGCGTGGCATCAATGCTGCTCTCTGGCATCCCGATATATGGGATGCACGCATCTTTTTCCGCCTGAAGCACGGCTTCGCGTTCTTCCTGCTGGCGCAGCTGTTTTGCTTCTTCCTCCAGACGTGCCTGCTCTGCTCGACGTTCTTCCTGCTCGCGCTTTTCCTGCTCTGCGGCCTGCTGCGCGGCGATCTGTTGGCGGTTTGTCTCGGAAATTCTCTCTAACGGCGGTACCGCAAAAATCACGAATGCGGCAAGTGCTGCGGCGGCCAACCAGCCCCAAGGAATTCGGCGTTTTGGCTTCTTCGATTCTTCCCGCACCGGCAGCGGCGGAAGCGTAAACGTCGGTGCTTCCGGAACCGGTTCGACTTCAAACAAAGCTGGCTTCTCCGGCACAGACTGCGCCACAGGCGGTTCTACTGGTACGGGCGGCATCGGGGTCGCAGCTTTTTCGTTCTTTGCTGGCTCGACGGGCGGGATTTTCTTCTCAGTAAATGCCGTTTGCTCCGATTTCCGAAGCACAAATTTCGCTTTCTCCGGCGGATACGGCGCATCCTGCGCGCTGCAAACAAAAACGTCCGTCACGCGACCAGTTTTCTCCGCATTCCGGTTTCCAACCGGAACGACCACAAAATCACCGACTGCAAGCGGCAATCCGCCTGTCAGATAGGCGTAAGGGTTTCCGCCGTCCTTGAACTGCACCTTGCAGAACTGATAATATCCGCCGTTTGTAGATTTCTCCGCAGGTGCAGATTTCTCATAATAATCCGTCCAAGGTTCGGATTCTTCCTCCGGTTCCTCATCTTCGTCATCTTCCTCTGGTTCTTCCGGCAGGCGGATCGCTGCCCAATATGGCTCGATCTCCTTGGCAAAATCAATTCCCGGTGCGCTGTCATCGCGGAAATAGTTATAAAGACGGTTTGTATCGTCCAGAAGCTCCTGCAAATCATCATCTTTCCCGACGCGGCGTTCCGGCGGCAGATTGTCGAGTAGATTTCTCCAGAACGAACCGAGACGCTTCTCGGAAATCTCACCGATTTCCGCAAACAGAACCTGCTTCGTGCACAATGCCTGATAGACGCTCTCGTCCAGCGTCGGCTGAAACTCGTTCCAGAACGCGCGCAGAAGATAACGCATACTCTCGTCAATCGTCTGCGTCTGGAGTGCGGCGGAGATCACATACAGAGCAAGGTGCATCGTGCGGATGGCCTGATCCTCACGCTCGCCCTCCAGATGCGCAAGGTCGCGATATATCCAGTTGATGAGGTCAGAGACATGATCCGCAAAGTCCGCTGCAATTTGTGCACGCTTCTGCTCGGCAGCAGCGTTGGCACGTTTGCGCTTTTCCTTCGCTTCGATTTCATCACCGAATGTACGCCAGTACCCTGATAATAGTCAAGCTGTATGAAGAAGTCAAATTGACATTCGCGCATCTTTTCAGTATAATGTCGACGGGTGGGTACCTACCGGCAGTTATCGAAATATGCAAAGAAGTACAAGCGCCAACAGAGGAGCAAAGTGCCTTCGTCACAAAAAAGAACGATTTTTCCCATGGCGGCTTGCCAGCGGGCATTGTGAGAGCGTGCCGGAACGGTGAAAAGACGTGGATCCTGTTCGGATGACTTTTACCTGTTTTCCCCTCAAGAACACTGAAACAGACGGAAAAGACAGCGTTTTCACAAATTATTTGGGTGAAGTATCAAAAAAACAATGTGATGAAATTATAAAATCTCCATACTTGATTTTTGAGCTTTTATCTGGTATAAGCTTATTAGGCGTTGACGCGGGCTCAATATAGTGACCGCAGACTATAAACACAAACAAGTGTTATGCGGTGTTTTTGCACCGCATAACATTTGTCTGCTTGAGCGCGCGCCAGCATTCTAGGCAAGTCACAGGAAGTCGGACTTGCCCCTTTTTGCGCCCGAAAACGGGCAAAATTTTTGCTGATGAGAGGAGATAATTATGAAGAATCAGCACAGCAGGATTCTCGCATGGCTGCTGGTTTTCAGCATGGTTCTGGCAATGATGCCGGCGATGCTGATCACGGCCTCTGCTGATGAGCCTGTGTCCGCGGCGACGTGGGCAAAAACAGATTTGAAGGACATCAAGTCGACGGATACCGTCGCCATCACGATGACGCGCGGTGAGGTCACCTATGCGCTTCCCACGACGATTGACGCGGAGAAGAAGGTGGCACTTGCACTCGTGTGCACCGTCAAGGGCAACACGCTCACCATGAGCGGCACAGACGCGCAGTACGGCTGGCACATCTCCGCCGCAGAGGGCAGCGACGGGTATTACATCACCACCGGTGAGAACTACCTGTCTCTGGCCAATACGGCAAGGGGTGTTGTAATCGGCAAGGACGTGAAGGCAGTCTGGACAGTTAATGAGTACGGCTACCTGAATGCTGATATTGTCCTGCCGGACAAGACGGTCAACCGTATGCTCGGTGTTTACGTTCCGACGAAGGAAGACCAGACTCCTGATTGGCGCTGCTATTCCGCGTCGAGCGGCGTACCCAGCAATATCAAGGACGAGACGCTGAGCTTCTGGGTGCTTGGTGGAACCGGCTCTGTGCCGACACCCAATCCCGACCCCAAGCCGGAGCCCGACCCCAAACCCGAACCCGACCCGAAGCCCAATCCGGCAGCCGGCGAAGCGGCGCAGCTGACGGAGCTTCACTCCGGCGATCGGGTCTACATCTGCAACCCGGCGTCCAGCGAGAAAGCCAAAAATCGCGTCATGTCCGGGCTGGGTGAGGACGGCAAGCAGTTTACCTCCGTTGAGGCGGAGATCACCGACGGCATTCTTTCGGTCACTGCGGAGATGCTTGCGCTGACCGTCACCGTGGACTCTGACGGCAATTATACGTTCCAGGACGAGAACGGAAACTACCTGACAGTCAACGGAAAGAACGATATGTCTCTGGAGAGCGCTCCCTCCGAAGCCAGCACTTGGACGTTGGAGGCTGCGAAGGACAAGGAAGGCAACGAGATCGCGGGCAGCTTCCTTGTCAAGAGCGCGGCGACATTTGAAGGGAAGAATCTGTATCTCGAAAACTATAAAGGCAACTTCACGTCCTATATTTTCCAGAGCCGGAGCAGGACAATGTACACCATGCAGTTCTTCTCTGCCGGCAAGACTTCAACCGGCGGCTTTACCACGGAACTGACGGCAGGCGACAAGGTCGTGCTCTATCAGCCGTCCAGCGGCATGGCGCTGTCCAGCACTGTCGCGGACAACGAGAAGAAGAGCAATCTTGTCGGAACGGATGTAACTGTCTCGGACGACGGCGTGATGTCCGGCTATGCGGAAGAGAACATCTGGACGGTCGGCGTCATTGAAGGCGAAAAGGGCAAGCAGTATACCTTTGAAAACGACGGCAAGTATCTGGTAGGCAGACCGGTCGTGCTGACACTGGGCGACAAGGCGTTCAACTGGAACCTCTCCGCAGCGGAAGGCACCGATATGTTCTTTGTCAAGAACTTTATGAGCGCGCAGCTGGGCTGGAGCACGGAGAGCAAGAGCTTCTATCTGGGCTTCAACAACGAAGGCGCGACTGAAAACTTCGGCTTCCGCTTCTACGCGATCGGCAATGGCGGCGGCTCGACAACCAAGACCGTTGCAACGCCCAAGGCGTCTCCCCGTTCCGGTGAAGTTCACAACGGCGACAAGGTCACCTTCACCTGCGCGACCGAAGACGCGACCATTCTTTACAAGGCAAACGGCGCTGCGGACTGGACGACCTACACCGCTCCGATCGCCATCACGGAGGACATCTCTTTCACCGTGAAGGCAGTCAAGGAAGGCATGGAGGACAGCCGCGAGGTCACCTTCAAATACACGGTCTATGTCCCGCCCGTACTCGGCGAGCACAAGGCGGAAATCGTGAAGGATGCCTCCACGCTCTCATCCGGCGACCGCATTCTGGTTGTTGTCAAGGAGCTGGACTACGCAATGGGCCAGACCCAGAAGGCGAACAACCGCGACAATGCGCCGGTCATCAAGGATGAGGCCGCTGGACTGCTCAGCTACGAGCCGGAAAGCGCACAGATCATTCAGCTTGAGTCCGGCGTTGAGGACGGAACGTTCTCGCTGTACTGCCTGAACGGCAACCACACCGGCTATCTCTATGCACCGCTCGGCTCCAGTGCGCAGGGCAGCAACTGGCTGCGCACGCAGGACGAAAAGGATATCAACGGCTCCTTTACCATTGATATCGCTGCGGACACCACCGCGACCATCACCTCCAAGGCGGACAAGGGCTCCAACACCATCCGCTACAACACGGCAGGCATTTTCTCCTGCTATGGTCCTAAGAGCCAGAAGGCAGTCACGGTCTACCGTCTGCTCGAAGGCAACGAAAAGCCCGGCCTGCCGAACGCAGGCGACAAGGTTGCCATCTACAACCTGCTGGCCAAGGGCGTTCTGTCCGGCATGACCGGCGACCTGTCGGATATTTACGGCTGCGCGATCAGCGCGACCGGCGCTGAGATCAAGAACGGCAAGGCGCTCTGCGACAACGGTGCCGTGATCTTCACGGTCTCCAAGAGCGGCGAGTTCTACCGCTTCCACAACGAGGCGTTCGGCTATCTCTGCTCCTATGGCACGGGCAACAACGCCTACTACTCCACCGAACTGACGGACGACGCGAACTGGACGCTGGAAGCCTACAACGGCGGCTATCGCATGAAGAGCAATGCGGCCTTTGAGGACAAGAGCCAGTACCTCCAGTACTTCTCCGGCGGCTTTACGACGTGGGGAATGTACAACGTCACCGACCGCGACGTATTTACCTATCACTTCTATCCCTGCGCAAACGCCAAGCTGACGGACGGCGTCGTCAACGAGCCGAAGGCTGTTTTCGGCAACCTGGCGGACGCTCTGGCCGGTCAGCGCTACATGCTGCATTTCACGATCGACGCACTGTTCGGCGTGAAGGAGCTGCATGTCGCTATGAACGGCGTGGAGCTTGCGTACACGGAGCTCGACGGCCACTACACGGCTGTCATCCCTGCCGAGTACATCAAGGGTGAGAAGCTGACCGTCCGTGTCTATGGCGCCGACAACAAGGGCGTTGCCATCGACTCCACGGTTGACATCCAGATCAAGGACGAGCCCGGCATCACCGACGTTCGCCCCATCGCAAACGCGCAGACCAAGAACGACAAGCGCCCCGAGATCTCCGCGGTGCTTGCAAACGTCGGCACGAACCCCACTGTCACGATGAGTGTGAACGGTGTGGACGTCGCCTTCACCTACGAGAACGACAAGGTCAGCTACAAGCCGACCGCCGACATGGAGGACGGTCGTGTTTCTGTCACCATCACGGTCACCCGCGCTGACGGCAAGTCCGTCACGAAGACCTGGAACTTCGTTATCGGTGAGACCAACTACCAGATGCTCTTCGGCCAGCTCCACTCCCACAACGGCGAGTATTCCGACGGTGCAGGCACGCTGTCCATGGCTCTGGACTATATCGCAAGCCTTCCGGAAAGCGCGAACGTTGACTTCGTTGCCTTCACGGACCACTCCAACTACTTCGATACGACCGACGCGCCAAACCCCGCCGAGGCACTGCACGACATGACCAAGGCAACTGCGTTCTCTCAGGAGCGCTGGGCGACCTACAAGAACACCGTTGCGCAGTTCAATGAGACCCATGAGGGCATCATCGGTCTCGCGGGCTTTGAGATGACCTGGTCCGGCGGCCCCGGCCACATCAACACCTTTGCGACAAAGGGTATCGTTTCCCGTAACAACAAGACGCTGAACAACAAGTCCGGCGACGCGGGTATGAAGGAATACTACGCGCTGCTGGCGCAGGACGAGGGCAAGGACTCCATCTCCCAGTTCAACCATCCGGGCACGATGTTCGGCAACTTCTCGGATTTCAACTATTGGAATCCCGAAGCCGACAGCCGCATGCACCTCGTTGAGGTCGGTAACGGCGAAGGCCAGATCGGCGGGTCCGGTTACTATCCCAGCTACGAGCAGTACACGCTGGCACTGGACAAGGGCTGGCATCTGGCTCCGTCCAACAACCAGGACAACCACAAGGCAAAGTGGGGCAACGCCAACGATGCCCGCGACGTCCTTTTTGTTGAGCAGGCCACGGAGGAGGGCATCTACGATGCGATCCGCAACTACCGTGTCTACGCAACGGAGGATAAGAACCTTGAGCTCGGCTATACGGTCAATGACCTGCCGATGGGCACCATCATTGAATCGGTTCCCGAGATGCTGAAGTTTGATGTTTCCGTCATGGATCCGGACGAGCAGGACTCCATCTCCAAGGTGGAGCTGATCGTCAACTCCGGTAAGGTCGCCTACACTTGGGACGATCCCGCAGAGCTTGCAGCCGGTATCCTTACGGTAGAACTCAAGCCCGAATATTCCTACTATTATGTCAAGGTCACGGAGGCCGACGGCGATCTGGCGGTCACCGCACCTGTCTGGGTCGGCGAAAGCCTGCAGCTCGGCATCACCGAGATGACTGCGGACTCCACCAACCCCATTGTCGGTGAAACGGTCACGCTCACGACGAAGCTTTACAACAAGGAAAGCTCCGACGCGCAGATCAAGAGCGTTGTCTACACCACCGAAGGCTCCAAGGTCCTCTTTACCGACACCACGCCGCGCGTCCTTTCTGCCGACAGCTCCGTGAGCATCGACTGGAAGTACGTTACCGAGCTTGCAAAGAAGACGACCATCACCGTGACGGTCGTGGTCGAGATGGAAGGCAAGGAGTACACCTTCTCCGCCGCCGTCAATCTTGATGTGCAGGACGTCAGCAGCCTCGCCTATGTCGGCGTTGACGCTTCGCACAACAACGAGTATGTTTCCGGCTACAACAAGGGCCTGATGGGCAACTTCACGACGATTGCTGCCGACTCTACGGTTCGCGTTGACATGCTGGACACCTCTGAGAAGCTGATCGCCGCCTGCAAGGACGGCAAATACGCGGCTCTGGTCATCACGCCGCCCTCCCGCCGTGTTGCGGAAGGCAAGGACTACACTGAAACGGAGCTCAAGGCTCTGGCTGAGTTCAACGCCGCCGGCGGCGTCCTGCTGATCTCCGGCGTTGGCGATACCAACGACCAGCTTCCCGGTGCAAAGCACACGGCTGCAACACAGAATGCGCTGCTTGAGAAGCTCGGCTCGTCTCTGCGTCTGTCCGACGACGGCCTGTATGAAGACACCTCCTTCGCGCTGACGCTGAACAGCTTCGGCAGCAGCAAGCTGGTGCAGGGCCTCACCACCGGCATCTCCTACTACGGCGGTTCTACGATCTACGCGGTCGATGCCACCGGCGCAGTCTCCAGCGAGATCCCCGCAACGGTTGCAGCCATGCTCTTTGCGAATGCAGCCGGCACCTCCGTTGACAAGGACGGCGACGGCCTTGGCGGCGAAACAACGCCGAAGTACGCATACGCGGAAAATGACGCGCGTCTGCTCGTCATGGCTTCCGAGCAGCTGCCCGGCAAGGGCCTGATCGTTGTTTCCGGCTCTACGTTCATGAATGACTTCGATCTGCAGATCCCCGCAGCCAACGGCAACAATGCGCTGCTGCAGAACATCTTCAAGGCAATCAATCCTGTGAAGGTCACCCCGATTGCCGAGGTGCGCAAGCAGACGGAGTCCGGCTACAAGTACACCATCGAAGGCGTTGTCACCTCGAATGCCTCCGGCTATGACAAGACCACCGCGTTCTTTGACTGCATCTATGTGCAGGACGCAACGGGCGGCGTCTGCTGCTTCCCGATCTCTGGTGATTTCAAGCTGGGTGACGTTGTCCGCGTGACCGCCACGACGCACTTCTTCCAGGGTGAAGCGGAGCTTCAGGTCGTTTCGGCTGAAAAGCTGGGCGAGACCACGCCGGTCGAGCCGACCGTCATCACGGCGGCACAGCTCAACAACCGCTCCAAGGAAGGCCTGCTTGCAACGATCAAGGGCACTGTGACGAAGATCACCGAGGCCAGCGGCCTGCCTGAGTCCATCTATGTGAAGGACGAGAGCGGCGAGGTTGCAAGAGTATTCATCGACGGCTACATTTGCAGCCAGATGGAGATTGCCGGTCTGAAGGTCGGCTGCTCCATTGAGGCAACCGGTCTTGCGTCCTACGACGACACCTATGCCATCGAGAACGACAGCCATGCACGTCTGCGTGTCAGAAACCGCGCAGAGATCATCTGCAAGGAGAGCACCAACCCCACCGAGCCCGAGAAGCCCGAGGTCAAGCCGAATCCCGGCGTGATCGTCATTCCGGGCAGCGGCAGACCGTCCTCCAATCCGTTCGCTGATGTGGCAAAGGGCACATGGTACTATGACTATGTCATGACCGCTGCCAGAAACGGTCTGGTCGAGGGCGATCAGTACGGCAACTTCCGTCCGCAGGCGGGTCTGACCCGTGCGGAGCTGGTCACGCTGCTGTACCGCCTGGCCGGTTCTCCCGCAGTGTCCGGCAAGCCCTCCTTCACGGATACCACGCGCGAATGGTATCAGGACGCCATCGCTTGGGCTGAACAGAACGGCATCAGCAACGGCCTTGGCAACGGCAAGTTTGCTCCGGATGCACTGGTCACCCGTGAGCAGATGGTTACCATGATCTGGCGTCTGGCAGGCGAGCCGGCGTCCAATGCGGACCTCAGCTCCTTCAAGGATGCGGACAGCATCCCCACATGGGCTCAGAACGCATTTGCATGGGCTGTCGAGCAGGGTATCGTCAGCGGCACGCGCCACTGGAACCGAATCGGCCTGTATCTTGCACCGCACGATGACATCAAGCGCTGCGAGTCCGTGAAGATTCTGGTTGTCTACGCAAAGCTGAAGTAAGTCTGCAAAACTGAAAAATCAAACGTCCCACCCTGCGCTCGCGCAGGGTGGGACAAGCGCCATTCACATAGATACCTTCTTTCAAGCAAGCATCCGCCCGGCGGATGCCTGTTTGACAGAATGTATTTTACCGGGTAGGGGTATGAAATGAAAAATAAGAACAATTCTATAAGCCGTTCCAATCGCACTGCTGCCGCGTCTGTGCTGGTCGTTGTGCTGATTCTTGGGATATTTGCGGCGCTGTATTTCTATGCGCATGATGCGGAAGAAAATACGATAAAGCCAACCGAATACGCGGAGTATGAAAAAGGCCGCGTTGTCGAGATTTTGATGGACAACTGCGAGGTCAGCGAGGTGGCGGAAAATGCCTACCGCGGCGACCAGAAGCTCCTTGTCAAGGTCACCTCCGGTCAGTACAAAGGCGAAACGATGCTGGTTTCCGGTTTTGTCGGCCCCATCTACGGCGAGCCTGCGAAGGTCGGGCAGAGCGTTGTGCTGAGCATCAACACCTATGCAAACGGCGACCACACGGCCACCGTGTATGAGTACAACCGGACGCCCATTGTCTTTCTGATACTCGGCATATTCGTTCTGGTGACGATTGCGGTGGGCGGCCGCACCGGCGCGAAATCCGTGCTCGGCCTGATCCTCACCATGGTCGTGATCCTGATGGTCTTCCTGCCGCTTTTGATGAAAGGCTGGCTGCCGATCCCCACCGCATTCCTGCTTTGTTCTTTGGTCGCGGTCGTGTGCTTCGTCATTCTGGGCGGATGCAGCAAAAAAGTCCTCTGCGCGTGCATCGGCACGATCGGCGGCGTCGCGTTTTCCATGCTCTTCGGCATCCTGACCCAGAAGCTGCTGCATCTGGACGGCCTGCGCGCGACCGATGCCGAAGCGCTTCTCCAGCTCCGTCAGACGGGCACACCCGTTCACATCAGAGGGCTGCTTGTTGCAGGCGTCATCATTTCCGCATTGGGCGCGGTCATGGACGTTGCAATGTCCATTGCCTCGGCGCAGTCCGAGTTGAAGGCAGTCGATCCCGACCTCTCTGCGCGGGCGCTGTGGCGCTCCGGCATGAACATCGGACGTGATATGGTCGGTACGATGACCAATACGCTGATCCTTGCGATTCTCGGCAGCGGAATGGTGCTGATCCTCTATCTCTACTCGCTGAATCTCTCGTGGTATCAGCTGATGGCGTCCAGCTACATTGCCATTGAGCTCATCAGTTCCGTCTCCAGCGCGATCGGCGTCATTCTCGCCGTCCCCCTGACAAATGCCGCCGGAGCGCTGCTCTATTCCGCGCGTGCAAAAAATGCCGCCAAATAAAAAGAAACCCGGGAATCTCTCAGATTCCCGGGTTTTTGGCACCCCAGAGACGATTCGAACGTCCGACCCTTCGCTTAGGAGCAGAAATGTATCATTTCCCTCTGAGACAATTCTTGTCAAGATTTGTTCAAAATCCGCGCGAAAAAACGCGAAAACCAGACGGTTATAATTGCTAGAAGTTAGTTCGAGTCAAATCGGGATTGCAATAGATAAGTCCTGATTGTTAGAAAAAATGACGCCGTGTTAGAAGAAAATTAGAAATAGCTAATAAAGGCGTTAGGTATCATTTCCCTTGCGGATATTTTAGGAGAAATCAGCATCAAAGTCAATATCATTTTATCTACGGAGTTGGACATCCAAATTCAAATATAATACGGGAAAACTTAATATACATAGCACACCCACTTGCTCCACGACGGAGCCGGAGGATGCGCTTTTTTGTTGCCCGGTATGGGCGGGAATGGAGGCGAAAGCAATGAACGGACATACAGAGGACAAACCGAAAGACTGCCGGTACTGCTATTTCTGGAAGCAGACAGAGGGCTGCACCTACCGCGGCAAAACCGGCTGCTATTATATTTCGGCGCAGAAGCCGTCTGCCGCCGTCAACGAGTGCGACGGCTGTCCGTATGGGCGGGCGTCTCCTTGCATCGGCTGGTGTACAAAGGATCTGCTGCGCTCTATGGGCCTTTGGAAAGGGCGTGGAGATACATGACACTGGACTATTACTACGGGGATCAGGCGGAACAGTTTTCGTTCTACCGTATCGAAATGTCCGAGATGATTGCCACAGCCAACGCCAAAAGCATTGAGGATATTATAGCAATTTTCAATAATACAGCAGAACGCTTTAGCTTTTGAGAAAAAGTGGTACGGCATCCGATTATCTTCTTTGATATTGCTTTCTGAAAACATGGATGAAGCAGAAAAGTCTGGCAAAGGAACTGCCTTTGTCAGAAACATGATGGCACACTTGATACAAAGTATGTCTGCGGCAGCAGGTGATCCAGATGAAGAATAAAGCGCCGATTAGAAAATATGACATCACGCAATGTGCTCTTTATAAATGTCGGACGAAAAAGCGTCTTGAACATCTTCTGTGTCTTGAACCCGGTGGTCTCAAAATAATTGATAGCATCATCGGGTATCACAAATTTGAAATCGATAAAAAGCATTCTAAGGATGTGAAGCTATGTCCCAATTCAACATCATCTCCGCCACCTCGGAGAGCACGGTCGTGGCCGAGTACACGCCGGATGCCTGCCGGTCGGACAGCTATCAGAGCGAGGCGGCACTGGTGCAGGAATTTCTGCGGCTTTTGTGTGCGCAGGGGTATGAATATCTGGAGATCCACGACGAAGCCGCGCTCATCGCCAACCTCCGCCGCCAGTTGGAGGGTCTGAACGACTACGCCTTTTCGGACAGCGAGTGGACGCGCTTCTTTAGGGACTGCATCGCGGGCGCAAACGACGGCATTTTGGAAAAGACGCGCCGGATTCAGCTCGATCATGTGCAGGTGCTGCGGCAGGACAGCGGCGCGTCCAAAAACATCTACCTGCTGGACAAAAAACACATTCACAACAACCGTTTGCAGGTGCTCCACCAGTACGAGGAGACTGCGGGCAACCACGACACGCGCTACGACGTAACCGTCCTCGTCAACGGCCTGCCGCTGGTACATATCGAGCTCAAGCGGCGCGGCGTGGCCATCCGCGAGGCGTTCAACCAGATCAAGCGCTACCAGCGCGACAGATTCTGGGCAGCAAGCGGCCTTTTTGAATACGTCCAGATTTTCGTCATCTCCAACGGCACACACACGAAGTATTATTCCAACACCACCCGCAGCAGCCACATCAAAGAGCAGGGCGAGGGACGCAATAAAACCAAAAAGACCAGCAACAGCTTTGAGTTCACCTCCTTCTGGGCGGACGGGAACAACAAAGTCATTGCCGATCTGGTGGATTTTACAAAGACGTTTTTCGCCAAGCACACGCTGTTAAGCATCCTGACGCGCTACTGCGTGTTTACCTCGGAAAATCTGCTGCTCGTCATGCGCCCGTATCAGATCGCGGCGACAGAGCGGATTTTGAACCGCATCGAAGTCTCCACGACCTACAAGCAGTACGGCGGCATCGAGGCGGGCGGCTACATCTGGCACACGACGGGAAGCGGCAAGACGCTCACATCGTTCAAAACCGCGCAGCTGGCGTCGAAGCTGCCGTATATCGACAAGGTGCTGTTCGTCGTAGACCGCAAGGACCTGGATTATCAGACGATGAAGGAATACGACCGCTTTGAAAAGGGCGCAGCGAACAGCAACACCAGCACCGCCGTTTTGCAGCGGCAGATGGAAGACCCGGACGCGCGGATCATCATCACGACGATCCAGAAGCTTGATATTTTTGTGCGCAAAAACAAAGGCCACGCGGCGTTCCGGCAGCATTTTGTCATCATTTTCGACGAGTGCCACCGCAGCCAGTTCGGAGATATGCACCAGGCGATCACGAAGGCCTTTAAGAACTATCACCTGTTCGGCTTCACCGGGACACCGATCTTCTCCGTCAACGCCGGGACGGGCAAAAATCCGGATCTTCGCACCACGCAGCAGGCGTTCGGTGACAAGCTCCACACCTACACGGTCGTGGACGCCATCAACGACGGGGACGTCCTGCCGTTTCGCATCGACTATGTGAACACCGTCAAAGAAAAGGACGATGTAAAGGACTCACAGGTTCGTGCCATCGACATTGAAAAGGCAATGGGCGCGCCGGAGCGCATTCGCGAGATCGTCCGCTACACGCTGGAGCATTTTGACCAGGAAACGAAACGCAACAGCTTTTATACCCTCAAGGGTCAGCGTATGGCGGGCTTCAACTCCATCTTTGCCGTCAGCTCCATCCCGATGGCGATGAAATACTACACGGAGTTCAAACGCCAGCTTACCGAGCAGCACCGCGATCTGACCATTGCGACGATCTTCAGCTTTGCTGCGAATGAAGACGATCCCGAAGACGCGCTGCCGGAGGAAGGCTTTGAGACGGACACGCTGGACAAGACCGCGCGCGATTTTCTGGACACCGCGATTCAGGACTATAACCAGACGTTCCACGTCAATTTTGACACGTCGGCGGACAAGTTCCAGAATTACTACAAAGACCTGTCCCAGCGCGTCAAGGCGCGGGAGGTCGATCTGCTCATCGTGGTCAATATGTTCCTGACGGGCTTTGACGCGACGACGCTCAATACGCTCTGGGTGGACAAGAACCTTAAAATGCACGGTCTCATTCAGGCGTTTTCCCGGACGAACCGGATTTTGAACTCCGTTAAAACCTACGGCATTATCGTCTGCTTCCGCAATCTGCAAAAAGCCACCGACGACGCGATCGCGCTCTTTGGCGACCGCGAGGCCAGCGGCGTTGTGCTGCTCAAGGGCTACGATGCGTATTATGACGGCTATGAGGAAAACGGAAAAGCCGTTCCCGGCTATCGCGATTTGATCGACGAGCTATCAGGCGAGTTTCCGCTCGGGCAGCCGATCATCGGCGAGCAGAAGCAAAAGGATTTTATCAAGCTCTACGGCAATATCCTGCGGCTTAAAAATATCTTAAGCGCATTTGACCAGTTTGCCGGGCATGAGATTCTTCCGGAGCGGGATTTTCAGGATTACCAGAGCGTCTATCTCGACCTTTATCAGGCGTACCGCCCGAAAACGGATGGGGACAAAGAAAACATCAACGATGATATTACCTTCGAGATCGAGCTCATCCGGCAGGTGGAGATCAACATTGATTATATCCTGATGCTGGTTATGAAGTACCACGAGTCAAACTGCAAGGATAAGAGCATCTTGGGAACCATCGACCGGGCGATTGACTCCAGCATCCAGCTGCGCAGCAAAAAAGACCTGATTCACGGCTTTATCAACACCGTCAACGCTGCAACGGATGTTGACCGCGACTGGCAGAGCTATGTGCAGCAGCAAAAACAGCAGGAGCTGGAACAAATCATCGCGGAAGAAAAGCTGAAGCCCGCGGAGGCGGAACGCTTTGTTGCCAATGCATTCCGCGACGGTGCGCTCAAAACGACCGGCACGGATATTGACCAGATCCTGCCGCCCGTCTCCCGCTTTGGCGGCGGCAACCGCACGGAAAAGAAGAAAACGATCATCCAGCGGCTTGCACAGTTCTTTGAAAAATACTTCGGGATTTAGCGGTTTCACGCCGACTTGCATTCCTGCTCCGTTTGGGGCAACAATCGGACATTGAATCCTTTCTTCTTTGTTCTGACAGCAATCTCATGAAGAGAAAATGCACTGCGCAAATCCCGGAAAGCGTTCCGCTTATGACACAGGTAACACGGGATTCGAGCAGTGCAGTTCAAATGTACGGTATTTGCTATATCAGATCATCGATTTGGTTGGAGCGTTGCGGTTTTTCGGGGCGGCAGCTCGATGCCAAAATTGCTGTACCGCTCCAAGGAATGCAACTCTGTTTTGATAAACGCCCACGACCTGCGATAATCATCGCATACGGAGAACGAAGATTCCTTCATAAACAGCGTAAATCCGTCCGGGTCATCGCCGTACTTCAAGTCAAACTCCTCGGCACACCGAATTTTTTCCCAGTCCGAAAGGTTCGTCCTTCCATGAAGAATATGCTCTAAATTCAAAGAGAAGTAGTACATGCTATATGGAATACCCGCGACTTTGGGGCAGGCAGAAAGTCGGTCGATATTGTTCCGTTTGCGCTGGTTGCGGTCAAGAATCCCGGCACGATTTGACGTTTGAATTTGGGTTTCTGTATAGTACGGTGGAGCGCCAATTTCCACTGTATTATCCTCGACAACAGCATCATCAGGGATGAATGCACCGTCCATATCGGTGAGATGAACGATTCGGCAAATATCGCTCTTTCTGTAGATACTGCCCATAAACTCCTTGACCTGCTCCCAAACGGCAGCCACGATCTTGTCCGAAGAAGTGAAATCGCGGGTCAGAATATCTCCATGAATGACCTGAAATTTTACTGTCGCGGAAGAAAAGATACGGTTCAAAACCGTAGAAAGGCTGGTTTCATCTGTTGGCCCCTCTACGATAAAGAGCATAACCTTCTTTTTAGCCATTGGACACCTCCGAGGATGCGTCCCCCGACAAAGAAAGGCTCTCCATACGCTTGCCGACTACTCTCATTGCGTGCGCGATTTCGGACACATTGGTTTCTTCGTAGAGAGATGCATCATCATCGCTTCCAAGGATGACTTCACGTAGGTACATGGAGCGCAGATTATTTGTTGCCCGCACGCTTTTGATGCGAGTATATCGAGCGCTTGGGTTCGTCGTTGTAAAGACGATAGAATTGCTTTCCAATGTTTCCAGCGGATAGAGATTATGCGAGGTGAAAATCAACTGCCCCTTGCCGGATTTTTGCATGATTCGCAGCAATTCTCCCAGCAGATACTCGTAGATACCGGAGTCCAGCTCGTCAATCGCGAGTGTGATGGACGGGCTATTATATGCAGCAATCAACAAATGCAGAACGGAGATGATTTTTTTAATGCCCTCAGATTCATATTTTAAAGGTAGGAGATGCAGTTTACCATTGGCGCAGGAAAGCTCCCTTGCCAACTGGATTTTTGTGCCTTGCTCGCCATTTTCCATCAACTCCGTACCGAGTTCCACAAGTGACAGTTGTGCACCGGGAACAATTTCGCAGAGAACAGTGCTGATAGTTGCTATGACCTGTTGTATGATTTCCAAAAAGCGGTTTGGGATTGTAACTGGCTGATCAATCGGCAGTGCAAACGTACCGCCAGCCGTTTCTGTCCTGAAATTAACAGGAATTGCTGCATCCAGCGAGATCAGCCCGTTATTTCGGTTCAAGATGACAAAGAATGATGTGTTTGCAAAGTTGGACAGTTCGAACAGCGGTTCAACTTTATCGTCATGTTCCTGCGCTACATCATGAAGCATTTTCAGGAACTCTGGGGAGAAAAGAAAGGACCGATGCTCCTTTTGGCACAGTAATTTTATAACACGAAGCTCGTTCATTTTTGCATTTTGCTTCGAACCGAATAACGATTCCAGCCTAACTTGTGGTGAGAACACAGCGTCCTCTGACTGGTGCGTACACTCGAAGATTGGTTTCATCCAAGCTGTTTTTGCTGAATCAGTTCTGGTTGTGGCGCACTTGACGGTTTCATCAATGGCATCTTTACTCAAAACAGCAGAATAGATGAGACGCCGCTTATATACTACATTGCCCTCATTCAGCTTGAGGATGCTGAACTCAAATTGCAGTTCGGCTTTCTCTTGTCCGTAGGAAATGCAGTCTGACAGTTCTGCCCCGACCTTTTGCCCGGACAGCAGCGTTTTCAGGATTTCCAGTGCATCAATAAATGTTGTTTTGCCGGAGCCGTTCTGACCATAAATGCCGAGAACATCAGCTTTCGGCGCAAAAATATCCTCGCTATAATTGCATGGAAAACGAATTTCGCCGGATTCAACATTTCTAAAATTCCGAATGCTTGCCCGTTGGATTCGGATAACAGGAGTTTCATTCACAGATACCACCTCAGTACTCAGTATAACCACCTTTTCAGAAAATAGCAATACAAAACAATAAAATCGAATAAATAATTCGATTATTAAAAATTCAATGGGCAATATATAAAATTCAAATCTGTGGACTGATGTTTGTAGCAGATTTGCATTCCATCCCACTTCGGGGTATGTTGCAAATAAGAAGTTTAGAATGGGAGGTGTCAATATGTGTACGCGCGATCAAGCGTTTGAGATTTTGAAGATCGTCTATCACGCCTGTGATCCAATTCTAGGGCACAGCATCCACGATGCAATTTTGTACGGATCCTATGCCCGCGGCGATTTTACCGCGGAGTCAGATATTGACATTCTCCTGACCGCAGATTTGACGCAGGAACAGATCGCGTCGCAGCGGCGTGCGGTTTCCGGAGTAGCAAGCACACTCAGCCTTGACCACGACATCACGGTTTCTGTCCACGTTGTGCCACTGGCACAGTTCCGGCGGTATGCGGATTTCCTGCCGTTCTATCAGAACGTGCTGAAGGAGGGGATTCGCTATGCTTCCTGAACAAGCTATTGAAATCTCCAAGGTTCGCTTTGACCACGCAAAGGAATGTCTGCGGGACGCAAAGCTGCTGCTTGCAGGCGAAAGCTACCGCAGTGCGGCAAACCGCGCATACTATGCGATTTTCCACGCGATGCGCGCCGTTCTTGCGCTTGACGGCGTAGATATGAAGCACCACAGCGGAATCATTTCCGAGTTCCGGAAACGGTACATCAAAACCGGCGTGTTTGACACCAGCCTGTCCGGGCTGATCTCCGAGCTTTCTGATGTCCGCGAGGGCAGTGATTACAACGATTTTTTCATCGTTTCCAAGGCAGACACCGCCGAGCAGGTGCAGTCGGCAGGGACGTTTTTGACGGCGGTAGAAACCTATCTGCGGACAAAATATTGAGTCTGTACGTCACCTGACCCAAACCGTGACCCAGACGGGCAAAAAATGTGCCCGGAGGCAGTGTTTCCGCCTCCGGGCTTCCTGACTTTTTTGTGGCATCAGATAGCATTCGCCAGAACTTTTCCCATGGTTTTCGCCGCCTCCTTCTGGGCCGCCGTGGTCACATGGGCATAGGTGTCCAGGGTGAACCCTGCCGAGAAGTGCCCCAGCATCCCGGACACCGTCTTGATGTCCACCCCGTTCTGGAGGGCCAGCGGTGCGAATGTATGCCGTAAATCGTGGAACCTGTCCCGAGGCAGACCCGCCCGTCTCAGCACCCGGTGGAGTATATGCAGGACGCTGTCCGGTGAGATAGACCGCCGGTGGGTGAGGGAAACACCCAGGGACTGCTGACGTTTTTTTCCTCTGCTGTTTCAGAACCTGAATGGTATCCTCCGCCGGCGGCAGCGTTTGGTTGGCGTTTTTCGTCTTGAGCGATGCCGCCACCTCTCCGTTGATGCGAGCACCATGCCGTTTCACCCAAAGGCCGCCCCGGTCCAAATCAATTTCCTCCCATTTGAGGCCAAGCAATTCGCCTTTTCTCAATCTTGCCGCCAGCTCCGCATAGTACATCTCGAAGACGCCGCTCTCCTTGGCTTCCTGCAGAAAGGAGGTCAACTGCTCGACGGGCAATGTTTTCATCTCCCGATGTTCCAGCTTCGGTAGGGCGCAGCCCTCGGTGGGATCGGTGGCAATAATTTTTTTCTCCTTGGCCGGCTTCATGGCTGAGGCGATGACCTGGCAGATGTTCCGCACCGTCTTGGGACTCAGACCCCTGGGCTGCCGCTTGCTCTCGACTCTGTCGATTCTTCCACTGTTGAGTAATTTTTTGCAGACCTTCTGTAATTCCAGAGAAGTGAGTTTTTCCAGCGGAACTTCGCCGATATCCGGCTTGATGTGGTTGTCGATATACCCTTGGTAGGCATGATGGGAGGATGATCTCACTTTGATCTTTGCATAGTTTTTGAACCACTTATCCATCCAAGCACCTACTATGTACTTTCCCATCATGGTCACGTCCAGGCTGGTTGCTTGCCCGTCCGCATTTCGAGCGCGTAA
>OGLN01000861.1_pt1 | contig 23539 bp, 31 predicted proteins | sample 1572641 | NCBI WGS metagenome assembly OGLN01 (sample SAMEA2581903, study PRJEB24529) | metagenome | biome: Human gut stool | place: China | collected 2011
CAGGAGGGCATACTTTGCCGTTTTACGCGCTCTGCTCTCCCGCTGCCGGAGTGAATGCGGCGCCCAGCTTTTCGGCCCTTGCCTGTGCCCGCTGCCGTTCCACGGCTTGCGCCGCTTTCTCCAGCTGACGCTCATAGCAGAGGGCGAGGGCATTCTTGATCGGCAGAATGGTGTACCTGAGACAGCCGTTGCGCTTGAGACCGTCCCTGGTGATGATCTCCGTGCGCTCTGTTCGGATGAGCCCATGCTCCTCCAGTGCGGCAACATACTTTGCCACGGTGTTGACCGAGATGCCCAGCTTCCTTGCGATGGTGGGGTAGCTGACGATGCACTGGTAGGTGCGGCGGTCTTCGATGCGGAGCAGGTAAGCGTAGATGTTGATCTCCATGTGGTGCAGTCCCAGATCAAAGACCGCGTTGGGAACGGGAAAGAAGTTTTTGATGGTGTCCTTCTTCACATAGGGCGTGTTCAGCATTCCGACGCCCCCTTCGTGTGCGCGGTGATCCATTTCCGCAGTTCCTCTTTCGGAACGACGATGCGTTTGCCGATCCGCAGGGAGGGAAAGTCATCCTCCTGAATGAGTTCATAGATGCTGGAGTCCGAGACTCCCATGAGATCCACCAGCTGCTTCACATTCAGCAGCAGGGGCAGTTCATCATAGCTGGTATAAATGCTTTTCTTCAAATCGTGTCCTCCTTGCAGCTTTGTTGGTAGAGCGTATTCAGTTTTTGACGGTAATGTGTATTTCGATCTCACCCCCTATGATTTTTCTCTGCTGTACGCCGCGCCCTCGCTCCGTTGCTGCGCTCCCCCTTTGCGGGCTCGTGGCGTCACTTCGCTCGGAGCATCCGGGCTGCGGCGGCAGGGAGTACTACGAGTACACCGATAGGCATATCTGAAGGACACGCTGGCCGGCAGCGGCATGGTGTTTGACGCGCTGACGCCCCGGGAGCTGGCCCAGGTGGAGCAGCTGAAAGCGGAGAAATACGACACCTGGGAGTGGAATTATGGCCGCTCGCCTGAGTTCGGCATGACCTGCAGGCGGTATTGGGACGGCGGCTGCCTGGAAACCGGCGTCTCCGTGGCCCACGGATGCATCACGGATATCCGCTTCAGCGGCGACTTTTTGGCCGTCAGCAGCATGGAGCCCCTGGTGAAGGCGCTGCGGGGCGTGCCCTTCCGCCGGGAGGACGTCCGCCGGGTGCTGGACGGCCAGCCCGTCTCGAAGCTGTTCGGCGCTATCACCGCCGGGCAGGTGCTGGACACCCTGTTCGGATGATTTGCCGCCTGCGGGGCTTTTTTGACAAGCTGAGGACATCTATTCTCTGTGAATAGATGTCCTTTTTTGCGCGGGGATGAAAAAACGATTGACATTCTCAAAAATGATAATATAATACAATTATAGAACAATGAGAGGAGAGAGTGCCATATGGAATTGGCGGAGATCGTCATGAATCCCGTGCGGCAGCGGATCTTTCAGTATCTGCTGCTCCACGAAACCGGCACGGTCAAGGAGATCCGGAGGGCCCTGCCGGATGTTCCCGGCGCCAGCCTGTACCGGCACATGAAGCTGCTGACGGAGCACGGCATTCTCACGGTGGTGGGGGAGAACCGCATCCGCGGCACGGTGGAGAGCATTTACAGCCTGAACAGAAGCGCCCTGGAGATCGACGACGCAAACGGCACGGCGGTGCAGACGGCGCTGCTGGGCCTCAGCGCCTCCTTTGCCAGATATTTTTCCGGCGGCGGGGCCGACCCCAGGCGGGATATGCTGCTGATGACCACCTGCACCCTGACCCTGACGGATGAGGAATTCACCGGCTTTCTGACGGAGATCAACCAGACGGCCCTGAAGTATATGGACATCGGCGTGAAGGAAGGGAGCCGTCAGCGGCAGATCACGCTGATCTCCTCCCCCACAGACGGGCCGGGGAGCCGGTGAAACGAGAGAAAGGATGAACGATCATGGTAATTGCATTATTCGGAGACAGCTGCACCGGGAAATCCACCATCGCTGCGGCGCTGGCCTCGTCGCTTTCCGCGGAGGTTTTCAGCGGAAAGGACTATCTGAAGCTGGCCAAAAGCGAAAGCATGGCGGCGGCCCTGTTCCAGAAGAAGCTGCGCGGCGAGGAGACGATCCTCTACGTCATTTCCGAAAAGGACCAGCTGGCCCTGCTGCCGGAGGGCTGCGTGCGGGTGCTGGTGACGGCGGGCCTTGCCGCCATCAAGGAGCGGTTTGCCGCGCGGATGCACGGGAATCTGCCCGCCCCGGTGGCCGCCATGCTGGAGCGGAAATACGGCCGGTTTGAGACGGAGGCCCACGACCTGCGGGTGGACACGGACACCGTTTCGGCGGAGGAGGCCGCCAATGAAATCCGACTGCTGCTGAATAGAGGAGAACGAAATGCTCAGAATTGAACATTTATCCAAGGCCTACGGCGAGAAAAAAGCCGTGGACGACCTGAACCTGCACATCGCCCCGGGGGAGATTTACGGCTTCATCGGCCACAACGGGGCGGGCAAGACCACCACCCTGAAATCCGTGGCGGGTATCCTGCAATTCGACCAGGGGGAAATCTATGTGGACGGCAAGTCCATCCGGACCCAGCCGCTGGAGTGCAAGCGGACCTTTGCCTATATCCCGGACAATCCCGACCTGTACGACTACATGACCGGCATCAAATATCTGAACTTTGTGGCGGACATCTTCGGCGTCAGCGCCGCCGACCGGCAGGACCGCATCCGCCAATACGCCGGTCTTTTCGAGCTGACGGAGGACCTGGCCCAGCCCATCGCCGCCTATTCCCACGGCATGAAGCAGAAGCTGGCCATTATCTCCGCCTGGCTGCACCGGCCCAGGCTGATCCTCATGGATGAGCCCTTCGTGGGCCTGGACCCCAAGGCGGCCCACCTGCTCAAGGGGATGATGCGCCAGGTCTGCGATGAGGGCGGGGCCATCTTCTTCTCCACCCATGTGCTGGAGGTGGCGGAGAAGCTCTGCGATAAGGTGGCCATCATCCAGGGCGGAAAGCTGATCCGCTCCGGCACCATGGAGGAGGTCAAGGGCGACGACTCCCTGGAGGACGTGTTCCTGGAGCTGGAGGGCAAATCATGCTGAAGCTCTTGCTGAAAAAGCAGTTGTTTGAGATTTTCCGGTCCTATTTTTACGACGCCAAGAAGAACAAGGCCCGCTCCCGGCTGGCCACGGCCCTGTATATCGGGCTGTTCGTCCTGCTGATGGCGGGCATCCTGGGCGGCATTTTCACCCTGCTGGCGGTGAAGCTCTGCGGGCCGCTGGCGGCGGCGGGCCTGGGCTGGCTCTATTTTGCGCTGATGGGCTTGATCGCCGTGCTGCTGGGAGCCTTCGGCAGCATATTCAACACCTACGCGGGGCTGTACCTGCCCAAGGATAACGACCTGCTGCTGTCCATGCCGGTTCCGGTGTCCAGCCTGGTGGCGGCCCGGCTGTCCGGGGTGTATCTGATGGGCCTGATGTACTCCGCCGTGGTGATCCTTCCGGCGGTGGTCGTCTATTGGGCCACCGTGGGGGTCACGGCGTCCGCCGTTCTGGGCGGACTGGTGCTGGCCCTGCTGATCTCCCTGGCGGTGCTGGTGCTCTCCTGCGCCCTGGGCTGGGTGGCGGCAAAAATCAGCCAGAAGCTCCGGAACAAGAGCCTCGTCGTCGTGCTGGCCTCGCTGGTGTTCATCGGCCTGTATTACTTCGTCTATTTCAAGGCCCAGAGCGTCCTTCAGGACCTGCTGGCCAACGCCGGGACCTACGGCGCCCAGATCCGGAGCCGGGCCTATCCCCTGTACCTGTTCGGCAGCGTGGGCACGGGCAGCGGGGCGGCCATGCTGGCGGTCACGGCGGCGGTGGCGGCGCTGTGCGGCCTGATGTGGGTGCTGCTCTCCCGCAGCTTCCTGCATATCGCCACCTCCACCGGGAAAACCGCCCGCCGGACGTACCGGGAGACCGCCCTGCGCCGCCGCAGCGTGGACGGGACGCTGCTGCACCGGGAGCTGGCGCATTTTGCCGCCAACCCCGCCTATATGCTCAACTGCGGCCTGGGGACCTTCCTGATGCCCGTCTGCGCCGTCGCGGTGCTGTGGAAGGGCGGCAGCCTCTTTGCCATGCTGGACGCCCTGTTTGCGGATACCCAGGGCAGCGTCCCGGTGATGCTGTGCGTGCTGCTGTGCGGCCTGGCGTCCATGAATCTCATGACGGCCCCCTCCGTATCCCTGGAGGGAAAGAGCCTGTGGCTCATGCAGTCGCTTCCGGTGGAGCCGTGGCAGGCCCTTCGGGCGAAGCTGCGGATGCAGGTGCTGCTGACGGTCCCGCCGCTGCTGCTTTGCGCGGTGTGCACGGCCATCGTCTATCCCCTGGGCCCGGCGGGACTTCTGGTCATGGCGGTGTTCGCCGCGTCCTATGCCCTGCTGGGGGCCCTGGCGGGCCTGACCCTGGGGGTCAAAATGTCGGTGCTGACCTGGACCGACCAGCTGATGCCCATCAAGCAGAGCGCGCCGGTGATGCTGACCCTGTTCGGCGGCATGGGCTACACGATCCTGCTGTTTGCGGGCTTCCTGCTGCTGCCCGGCTGGCGGCTGGGCTTTGCCGGATACGCAGCCTGCTTCGCGGCGGCCAACCTGCTGCTGTGCGCGGTGCTGCACCGGTGGCTGCGGAAAAAAGGCGCGGCGCTGTTTGCCGCCCTGTGACGGGGCCGGTTCCCGGCTTGACTTTTCCGGAGGAATTGCTATAATACCGCTAACTAATACTTGTTAGTGGGGTGCGATGATGAAGCAGGAGGACACGAAGCAGAGAATTCTGGACAAGGCCCTGGAGCTTTTTTCCGCCCGCGGCTATGACTCTGTCAGCGTGGGGGAAATTGCAGAGGCGGTGGGCATCAGGGCCCCCTCGCTCTATAACCATTTTCCGGGCAAGCAGGCGATTTTTGACGCCATTGTGGAGTCCACGGCGGCGCAGTATGAGGCGGACACCGGCAGGCTCGACATCCATGTGCAGAGCGCGTTCCGGGATATCCCGGTTTTTGCGGAGATCACCGAGGACGCGCTTTATGAGAAGGTGCGGCAGATTTTTGCATACTCCCTCCATAATGAGCAGATCAGCCGCTTTCGCCGCATGATGACCATTGAGCAGTTTCGCTCGCCGGAGCTGGCCGCCCTGTATTCCGGGCGCTATGTGGACCGGGTGCTTGCCTATCACGCCGGTATCTTCCGGGCGCTGATGGCATCCGGCGAGATCGCGGCGGAGGACCCGGACACGCTGGCCATGCTGTATGTGGCCCCGGTGCTGACCCTGATCGGCATCTGCGACCGCCAGCCGGAGCGGGAGGGCGAGTGCCTGGAAAAGCTGCGGCAGCATGTGACGCTCTTTTTCCGGTTGGTCCATGGCGGAAGCAACCGGGAGATATAGGGATGGAAAGCCAAACCCTCCGGCGGGGCCGGAGGGTTTGGTTTTCCATTGGAAGGGCGTTTGACATTCCCGGGGCCATGTGTTACAATTTGGTTACAAGTATTTATTAAAAGGAGAAGTGTTATGTCTGAGGTTAAAAAGGGCAACGGCCTTGTTTATAAAAATCATCCCCTGCGCCGCGTTGACAACCTGATCTATTACGGCAGCATGGCCGACAAGTATATCGTCCTGCTGCAGATCCTGGACACCAAGAAGGAACAGGACATGGACGTGGCCACCCGGGTGTCCGTCCAGCTGCAGATGACCGACCCCGACCTGAAGTCCCGGGACCGGGTGGTGAAGAAGTCCGAGAAGGACAGCCTCTACGCCGCCATGGACGTGGGCTGCATCTGGCTGGAGCGCGCCCTGGCCGGCAAGTAAGCCGATTTATCCACACCCGATAAGGAGTCCTGTTCATGAAGCTCAGCCGCAAGGCGGCTGCCGCTGTGCTGGCGGCGGCCCTGACCCTGTCCCTGTGCGTCATCTCCGCGCTGCCCGGCGGGCAGCCCCGGATGGACGCCATGACCTATAACATCGACACCCTGCCTGCCCGGGACCTGCGCCCGGTGGTAGACGGCCCGGAGACGGAGGCGGACTATACGCCCCCGGCCCAGGCCATCCACACTGCCGCCCAGGAGGAAGCGACTGCGGAGGTTTCCGCTGAAGCTCCTGCGCCGGAGGCCCCTGCCCAGGAGAAAACCGAAAGCGCCGCTTCCGCTCAGCCTGTCTCCTCCACGTCCGTTCTGGCCGTGGGCGTCACGGCGGACAGCGTCCGCCTGCGGGCCGCCGCCAACACCGGCAGCGCCATTCTGGCGGAGCTGAACCGGGGCACCGCCGTGTCCGTTCTGGGCCGCCAGGACGGCTGGTACAAGGTGAATTATGACGGAAAAACCGGCTATATGTCTGCGGACTATGTGACGGCCCGGTCCTCTGCCGGTGACCTGCGCTGCGTGGCCCGGGTCATCTCCGACGGGCTGAATCTGCGCAGCGGGGCCGCCGCCTCCGGCGCGGTGCTGGCCACCGTCTCCCGGGGCGAATATGTGGACGTGTCCGGCTTTGAAAACGGCTGGTTCCGGGTGCAGTACAGCGGCAAAACCGGCTATATGTCCGGGGATCACCTGACCCTGGCCGCCGCCCGGCCTGCCGCACCCGCCCCTGCGCCTGCTGCCCCTACCACGCCTGCTGTCCCTGCCTCCGGCACCGGGGCGGAGATCGCCGCCCTGGCCCGGTCCTTTGTGGGCAAGGCCCCCTATGTTTACGGCGGCGCAGGTCCCGCAGGCTTCGACTGCTCGGGCTTTACCATGTATATCTATGGTCAGTTCGGCATCCGCCTGCCCCACGGGGCCACGGACCAGATGCGCTACGGCACCGCCGTGGACCGCAGCCAGCTGCAGCCCGGGGACCTGATCTTCTTCCACGACGACTACTATTCCTCCAGCACCGCCTCCCACTGCGGCATCTATGTGGGCAACGACCAGTTTGTCCACGCCTCTACCTATGGAAGCGGCGGCGTCCTGCTGACGGCGCTGAACGGCAATCCCTACTACTCCGCCCACTATATCGCCGCCCGGCGCATGGGCTGAAACGATGCATATTAAAAACGGTCCCCACCGAAGCGGGGACCGTTTTTTTTGGAAGGAGCGGTACGTTTCGCTCCGTGAGAAAGCCTTGACTTTCAAGGCTGCTTTTTTTATAATCTTTGCATAAGAAAGGCGTGATCTATCGTGAATGCTCAGATAATCTGCATCCTGTTTTCCGTTCTCCTGGTGCCGTTCAACCTGCTCTGCACCCACTGGATGATCCGGGAGGCCGTGCATCTGACCGGGATGACCTATATGGAATTCAAAGAAGCCACCTCCGGCATCAGTGCGTCGTCCGTTAGAAGAAAGCGGAACTGGTGGTACTACGTCCACTTCTTCAACGAGTACAGCGCCAACCCGGAAAAGTCCATCTGCTTTATGCGGATGCACGTGGCGGCGGTCCTCCCCAGCGTGGCGGCCATGTACCTCTTGGCCCGGGTGTATGCCAGCCCGGACCGGGTGTCCTTCGCCATGACCGGCAACTGCATCCTGCTTGCCGTCAACCTGGTTCTGGCCGCCGGGGGCGCACTCTACAGGCGAATCCATCCCCTGGACCCCGTTGCGGCGGAGAAGCTCCGGGAAAAGCACCAGGCGGAGCGGGCATACAGCCGGGCGCACCTGGGAAAAACGGCGGCTCGCGCCGCCGTTCCGGTGGGCGTCCTTCTGGCGGTCCTGTATATCTTTGGAAGCGGCGCGGCCTCCGGGCGGACGGAGACGCCGGACCCGGTGCATTTTGCGCAGATTCTGCAGGAAAAGGGGTACGAAACGGCGGACGTATCCCTGACCTATGGACGGATCGACCGGAACAAGCTCACCCAGGCCATCGCCGGGGCAAAGGGCGGCAGTCGGGTGGAGTGCTATCGCTACGCCGACGATAAAACGGTGGACCTGGTGTATAACCAGATATCCTATGAGACGGCCCCGGACCTGGAGCCCAGGGCGCGGGAAAGCCACGAGACCGCCCTCTCGGGCGGCGGTAAGATGTTCACCATAGTGGCGGACGGCGTGTACTATCTGGTGCTGTTCCGGGGTGACACGCTGATTTATGCCTGTTCGCCGGATTCTCTGACGGAGATCAACGAAATTCTGGCGGAGACCGGCTATCTGCGGAGGTAAGGGAACATGAAAGCACTGCCAAAACACTGCCTGCCGCACCATGCGGTGCTCCTGCTGGTCTATCTGTCCGCGCTTTTTCTCACAAGCCGCGCGGCCAACCTGCCCAACCTGTTTTACATGGCCTTCAACGGCCTTGTGCTGGGGCTGAGCGCCGCCTATCTGCGCCGGGACTTTGACACGGACCTCTTCAGGCTGAAGCGGACCGCCGCCAACGTGGTCCGGCAGATTCTGACGGGACTGGGGCTGGGGTGCCTGCTGGCGGTGGTTTTCGCGGGCGTCGCCATGCTGTTCGAGGACATTTCGCTGTTTCCCCGGCTGGGCATACAGAATGCCGCCGGCTTCATCCTGGTGCAGATGATCGTTGCATTGGCTGAGGAGGCGTATTTCAACTACTACCTGTACGACACCCTGATGCGGTTGTTCAGAGGGAAAGCCGTGTGGAGCATGGCGGCTGCGGCCGCGCTGTTTGCCGGGGTACACTGGGCGATGAACGGCAGCGTGAAGCAGGTGGTCATCGCCTTTGCCTTCCGGCTGGCCGCCCTGCTGGTCCGGCAGATAATCCGCCGGGACAACGCCTTTTACATCTGCGCCGGGATGCACTTTTTCTATAACCTGATGGTATTTTTTGTGATTTCTATCTGATGGAGGAGCACAGGCTCCACTGGTACGAAGCATAAGATCCTGTATGATAAGGCTCTGTTTCAGCGGGAAATGGAGGTGCTGATGGAGCGAAGCAAGGAGGCATAAGAATTAGGAATGTGGAGAAAACAAAATAGAAAATTTTCGCTTTATTTCCGAATCATGGGCTTAGTGATGCTAATCGTGGGCATCGGCCTGATTGTCGACGGAATCGGCAACTATGTTGATCAATCCCGCCAGAAGGACTGGATCACTACATCGGCCACGGTCACAGATGTCTCCAGCGAAGAAGGCAGTTCTTCGTCACTACATAACAGCCACATTACCTACTACATCATGACATATGAGTATGTCGTGGACGGGAAAACCTATACGGGCAGCACAGGACGTATGTCATCACCCCGCCTGGTCGGTGATACCATTACCGTGAAATACGACCCGGAAATGCCGGAAGAGAACACGGCGATTCTCTCTCCCAATACCCGTGATCTGGTGGTACTTCTGATTTTGGGAACGGCCATCGCAGTGGTGGGCTTTTTCCTCTCTGGGGGGGTGGAGCTGTTTCGCAATCTCCTGCGAAAGAAGCACACTGAGGAGCCGAAGGAATCGGTCCCGAAGACAGATATAGGGTTTGATTCAACGGCCATTGCAAAGATCCCGGCAAAGCAGTGGGTTCCCCGACTTGCGGCTTGGCTTCTTGCGTTCGTTGCCGTTATCCTTTTCGTGAAATTTTTCCTTACGTCGGGAGCTGCGGACTTGGATGAGTTCCGCAATGCCGCAGTGGCGACCGGCTACACCGCTGTGGACTCCACGGAGGACGTTCGCCAGAGATGGGGCGTCGGGTCCATGTTGATCCGCTCTGTTTCCGTGCATGAGGACTCCTTGCGGTTAGACTTCTGTAGGCTGGATTCCGCAGACGGCTGCCGCCGCATCTATGCTGCTGCGACCCTCCCAATCACCGGTGAGGTGACGGAGAGCAATACCGCTGCTCGTCAGATCTATGCCGTGGACAGCCCCACGAATTTCGCAGCAAAGATCCGTAGCGGCAGGATGATGCTTTATGTGTATACTACGCAGGAGGATAAGGCCGATGTGCTTGCGTTTCTGGAATCTGTGGGCTACTGGGGCAAATAAGAAAGCGGGAAATTTACCACTGCAGACCTACAAATCCTAATGTCAAAGTAATTGGAGGAGCTATGAAGAGGTTCAAGGGCTTTAATCCCATGCTGTTTGCGGCGGCGGTGATCTTTCTCTGCGTCACGGTCTATAGCCTGGTCAGCAATGTCACCGTCTATGTGCGGCAAAGGAACTGGCCGGTCACCACGGCGACGGTGATCGACGTGGCCGAAAACGGAAAAGAATACAACATTACCTACCAGTACGAGGCCCGGGGCAACGTTTACACCGGGAAGCTGCACCGGGTGCGCTTGCGCTACGGCTTCGGGGAGACCCTGACCGTCCGGTATGACCCCGACGCGCCGGAGAAGTCCGTCCGGCAGGGGGCCATGACCCGCCGGTCGATCCTGACGCAGGCGGGGCTGTCGGTGGTTTTCTGCCTGGTGGGGTACTGCCTGATCCGGCGGGCCCTGCCCCAAAAGGAGCCGGAGGAGAGCGCTCCGGAGCGGCCCGCCCCCAAGACACCGGCCCGAAAATCCCGGCCCGCCGAAGGAACCGTCAGCGCGGCGGGGGTCCGGCAGGCCGAGGACCGGGTTTTCCGGGAGGTGTGCCAACTGGTGCGGGACGTCCAGGAAAAGCACCCGTCCGTGGGATACGCGGTGCGGCTGGAGCGGTCCGCCCCGCTGGAGGCGGCGGGCTATGCACCAGCCCGCTACGAAGCCTGGCTCATCGCCTCCCTGGGCCGGAACCGGACGATTCTGGAAAGCGGCCCGGACACCGGGGAGTGGCCCGACGCCCGGGACAGGATCACCCGCATCAGAGGCGGGAAGCTGACGGTTTCCGACGACTATGGCCGGCTTTCCCGGGAGCTGGAGGCCATCACCGCCGACTATGAGGCCGGGCCCGACGCCTATGCCGAGAACAAAGCGGCCTCTGATGAGATGCTGCGGGAGGCCTGCCGGGTGGAGTGGATCGGATAAGCGGCAGAGCAAAAAAACTCCCGGCGCGGGGCACCCGCGCCGGGAGTTGATATTTTCTTGCTGTCAGCTTTTGCCGTGGATTTCCGCGCCGCACTTGGGGCAGGTGATGACGATGCGGCCCTTGCCCCGGGGTACCCGGCACACCGTGCGGCAGTTGGGGCAGGTGAAATACTTGTGCTCCTTGTCTCGGCTGCGGGACAGGGCCTGCCGCAGGGGATAGACCACCTTGTTCATATAAGCCGCATTCTCTGCCCGGCGCTTGGACAGGTTCTTGGAAAACATGCGAAACACCATCCAAATGGTCAGCACCATGGCCACCGCCGACAGAATGCTGTAGGCCACCTGGTTCCGGACAAAGAGGTTGACCACGTCCAGAATAATGGCCGCCCAGAGGGTCACGAACCCCAGCTGGTCCACGCCGTTGCGCCCATACATGAACCGGGCCAGGGAGTTGCCAATTTTTTGGAAGAAATTCATACGAGCGCCTCGTTCTGCAAAAAAATGAGGTCCTTCCGGAAAAGGACGCACTTATTCTACAGGAATCTGCCGCAAACGTAAAGCCTTTCTTTGCAAAATTCACAGAATGGACATGATTTTTTCCGCCGCAGGCCTCTGGGACCGGGGAATCGCCCCTTTTCCTCGTTGCAATCTGCCGGGGGGATTGGTATAATGTATGTGTATTCTTTTGCTCAATTGAGGGCCGGCGAACCGCCGGCCCCCTATCTGAAAAGCGGCGGCCGGCGTCTCCTGCGGGGCGGGAGGGCTGCGCCGGACTGGCCGGAGAGCTTCCGGTCCCGGGCCGCTTGAGCCATCCTATGCCGTCTGCCGCCGCCCCGTCACCCTGCTGACTGAAAGGACCGATTCTCATGATCAAAATTTCCCCCTCTATCCTGTCTGCGGACTTTGCGTATCTGGCCCGGGACATTCAGGCCATCTCCACTGCGGATTACGTCCATGTGGACGTGATGGACGGCCTGTTCGTGCCCAACATCTCCATCGGCATCCCGGTGGTGAAGTGCATCCGTCCGGTGACGGCTCTGCCCCTGGACGTGCACCTGATGATCGAGCGGCCCGTGCGCTATGTGGACCAGTTCTGCGACGCCGGGGCGGACATCGTCACCTGCCATGTGGAGGCCGACACCCAGGAGAACATCCTGGCCGCCATCGACAAAATCCACGCCAAGGGCAAAAAGGCCGGCGTGGTGGTGAAGCCCAGGACCCCGGCCAGCGCCGTGCTGCCCTTTATCGACCGGGTGGAGATGATCCTGGTGATGACGGTGGAGCCGGGCTTCGGCGGCCAGAAGTTCATGGCCGACATGATGCCCAAGGTGCAGGAGATCCGCCGGTATATCGACGCCATGAACCCCGGCTGTGAGCTGGAGGTGGACGGCGGCGTGGACCCCGCCACCTGCAGGATCTGCGTGGCCAGCGGCGCAAACGTCCTGGTGGCCGGGTCCGCCGTGTACAAGGCGGCGGACATTCCCGCCCGCATCCGGGAGCTTCGGGGCTGATGCGGCCCGATTTCACTTGAAAAGGAAGATACTATGGAATTTTTCCCCGCCCCTCTTGAAAATCTGGTGGAGCAGTTTGCCCGGCTGCCGGGCATCGGCTCCAAGTCCGCCCAGCGGCTGGCCTTTCATGTGCTGAACCTGCCCCAGGACCAGGCCCGGGCCTTTGCCGACGCCATTCTGGAGGCCAAGCGCAGCGTGACCCTGTGTCCGGTGTGCCAGAACCTCACCAGCGGGGGCCTGTGCCCCATCTGCGCCTCGCCCAAGCGGGACGAGAGTACCATCTGCGTGGTGGCGGACCCCCGGGACGTGGTGGCCATCGAGCGCAGCCGGGAGTATAACGGCCGGTACCATGTGCTGCACGGGGTGCTGTCCCCCATGAACCATGTGGGCCCCGACGATCTGCAGATCAAGTCCCTGGTGGACCGGGTGGCCCAGGGCGGCATTCAGGAGGTCATCATGGCCACCAATCCCGACACCGAGGGGGAGACCACGGCCATGTACCTGGCAAGGCTCTTAAAGCCCTTCGGGGTAAAGGTTACCCGCCTGGCCTACGGCATCCCCGTGGGCGGCCACCTGGAATTTGCCGACGACGCCACGCTGATGCGTGCCCTGGAAGGCAGGCGGGAGCTATGAAGCGTGCATGCTGCGCCGTGCTGGCGGCGCTTCTGCTGTGCCTTTCCGGCTGCGGCGTCCAATCGGAGCCGGAACAGCTGAGCCTGTTCGCCATGGACACCTATATGACCCTGGCCGCCTACGGAGACAAGGCTTCGGAGGCCCTGGCCGCCTGCGGCCAGGAGCTGAACCGCCTGGACGGGGCCCTGTCCCGGACCCGGGAGGGCAGCGAAATTTATACCCTGAACGCCCAGGGCCGCGCCGATGTGTCCCAGGAGACGGCGGACCTGATCTCCGCCGCCCTGACCCTGAGCAAGGCCACCGGCGGGGCCTTTGACCCCACCGTTGCCCCGCTTGTGACCCTTTGGGGCATCACCACCGACAGCCCCCGGGTGCCGGAGCAGACGGAGATCGACGCCCTGCTCCCCCTGGTGGGGACGGAGCACGTGACCCTGGAGGGTACCCGCGTCACCCTGGATGCGGGCTGCGCCATGGACCTGGGCGGCATCGCCAAGGGCTACGCTTCCGACCGGCTGGCGGACATCTTCGCCCGATACGGGGTAGACAGTGCCCTGGTGAGCCTGGGGGGCAACGTATACGCCCGGGGCGCAAAGCCCGGAGGCCAGGCCTGGAGCGTGGCGGTGCAGCACCCGGAGCAGGAGGGCTATGCCGCGATGCTGTCCCTGACCGATGCCTTTGCCGTTACCTCCGGCGGCTATCAGCGGTATTTCACCGGCCCCGACGGAACGGTGTATCAGCACATTCTGGACCCCAAGACCGGCTGGCCGGTGCAGGGGGACCTGCTGTCCGTCACCATTGTGGCGGATAACGGTACCATGGCCGACGCCTATTCCACGGCTCTTTATGTGATGGGCCGGGAGGCCGCCCAGGATTTCTGGCGGCAAAACGGCGGCTTTGACATGGTGCTCATCACAAAGGACGGCCGGGTCCTGTATACCCCGGGCCTGGCGGATAAACTGACGGAAACCGAGGGAAGCGGCTATGCGTATGCGTGCATCGAGCCCTAAGCTCCGGCCCACCTGGTGGGACGGGGCGGTGGCGGCCTTGGTGGCGGCTCTGGCGATGCTCTCCGCGGTGTGGTACTATGGCGGCCTGGAGTCCTCCGGCCCCCTGACCGCCACCATCCTCCACCGGGGCCAGGTGGTGCAGACCGTCCGGCTGGACCGGCTGACGGAGGAGATGACCGTTACTGTGGAGGGGGACTACCACCTGACCATCCTCCTGGACAGAAACGGCGTCCGGGTGGCGGAAAGCGACTGCCCGGGCCGGGACTGCGTCCACACCGGAACCATCACCCGGGCGGGACAGAGCATTGTCTGCCTGCCGGAGCAGGTGGTGGTGCAGCTGTCCGGCGGCGGCAGCGGCCCCGACGCGGTGCTGGGATAGGAGGGACGCCATGAAGATAACCACCCGCCAATTGGCGCTGTGCGCGGTGCTGACGGCCCTGGCCCTGGGCCTGAGCACCCTGGAAAACCTGTTTCCCGTGACGCTGGTGATCCCCCTGCCGGGGGTGAAGCTGGGCCTGGCCAACATCGTCACGGTGTTCGCCCTGTATCAGCTGGGGCCGCTTCCGGCCCTGTGTATCCTGGCGGCCCGGTGCCTGCTGGGCAGTCTCTTTGCCGGAAACGCCTCGGCCCTGCTGTTTTCCCTGCTGGGGGGAACGCTGGCCATGCTGGTGATGCTGGCGCTGTCCCGGCTGCCGGGTTTGTCGGTATACGGCGTGTCCATCGGCGGCGCGGCGGGCCACAACATCGGCCAGATGGCGGCGGCCCTGATCACCCTGGGCAACACCGCCGTGCTGGGATACCTGCCGTTTCTGCTGGCGGTATCCCTGTTCACCGGGGCCCTGACGGGCTTCGTGTCGGCCCTGCTGCTGCGGGCCATAAGCCATGTGAAGCTATCACATTGAAGGAGAGCGGATAAATGGATAAGAAAGACGAGATCATCCTCCAGCAGCTGGACGTGATCCGCTCCATGACGGAGCGGAATCTGCGCAGCGTCAACAGCGATTTCTGGGGCACGCCCCTGTCCCCGGCGGAAAAGCCCGGGGAGAAGGCGGCCCCCAAGACCCCTGACAAGGCCCCGGAGAAGAAGTCCGGCGGCCCGGAGCAGCCGTCGGAGGCCCCGGAGCCTCTGCCCAAGGAGGACATGAAGGACCTGCTGGCGGAGCTGGACGGCTACATCGGTCTGCAGACGGTCAAGGAGGAGGTCCATAACCTCATCAACATGGCCTCCGTATACCAGCTGCGGCGGCAGCACGACCTGCCCACCACGGATATGTCCCTGCACCTGGTGTTCACCGGCAACCCCGGCACCGGCAAGACCATGATGGCCCGGATGATGGCCCGGATCTACCGGAGTCTCGACATTTTGTCCCGGGGCCAGCTGGTGGAGGTGGACCGCAGCGGCCTGGTGGCGGGCTATGTGGGCCAGACGGCTATCAAGACCCAGAAGGTCATCGATAAGGCTATGGGCGGCGTGCTGTTCATCGACGAGGCCTATGCCCTGAACGGCCGGTCGGAAAACGACTTCGGCCAGGAGGCCATCGACACCATCCTCAAGGCCATGGAGGACCACCGGGACGACCTGGTGGTGATCGTGGCGGGGTACACGGACCTGATGGACCGGTTCATCCACTCCAACCCCGGCCTGGAATCCCGGTTCAACCGCTTCCTGCTGTTTGACGACTATACCACCGACGAGATGGTGGAGATCTTCCGGATGCAGTGCAAAAAGGGCTGCTATCAGCTGACGGAGGAGGCCCAGCCCCTGATCCGGGACTATATCGCCGAGGAATCGGCGGACGACAGCTTCGGCAACGCCCGGGGCGTCCGCAACCTGTTCGAGCACGTTCTGGTGGCCCAGAACAACCGCCTGGCCACCATGGAAAAGATCACCCGGGAGGACCTGATGACCATCACCGCCGCCGACGTCCTCCGGGCCCGGGGAAAGGTGGACTGACATGAAACGACTGACTGCGGGGCTTCTGGCCCTGATGCTGCTGGCGACCCTGCTGCCCGGCTGCGGGAAGAAGGAGCAGTGGAACGTGGATAACTTCTTCCTGTCCGATGACGGAACCACCTATTCCGTCAGCTATCGCCACGACGACGGCACGGAGGAGGTGGTGGCGGAAATGGGCAGCTATCCCCAGCCCCTGACCATCATCGCCGGGAAGCTGTACTATGTCCATGGCGGCAGCATGGTGGCCGTGGACCTGAAGGACCCCACCCAGCGCCAGACCCTCACGGAGCCGGGGCTGTCGGGGCTTTCCATCGGGTTTATCGACGACGGGGCGGTGTACTGTCCCCTGACCACCGACACGGAGAAGTGCTATCGGGTGGCCCTGGACCTGTCCGAGTGCACCCGGGTGGCCATCCCCCGGGAGCAGCGGCCCACGGACTATGACGCCCTGCTGGACCAGATCTATGCCGCCGTGGGGGCCATCGACAACCGCATGGCCCTGCGGACCCTCCGGGCCCGGTACTCCGAGACCGGCAGCCTGACCTCCATGGAGCTGACGGTGTGGGCCCTCCAGGAGGAGACGTATTCTCTGAACAGTTGGGCCGATGTACATGTATCCGTCCAGCGCAGCGGCAGCGGCTTCACCGTCGCCGCCCAGGACCAGCACCGGCCCCTGCCTATGGATTCGGAAACCGTGGCGGCTATGCTGTCGGTGCAGCGGTTTGTCGAGACCGTGAAGGCCGTGGACAGCGCGGACCTGTGGACCAGCCAGAAAACCGGCCAGCCCCTGTACTATCAGCTGACCTATCACGCCTCGGAGTATGAGGCCGCCGTGGTGGCAGACGGAGGCGTACCCTGCCTGAACCCCGACGGCTCGGCGGCTCAGCTGCCCCAGGGGAGCCTGCTGGTGCTGGCCCAGTGCTATGACCGGGGCGACGCCAACATCGCCCTTACCGACAGCCAGGGCCTGACCACCGGCGCCCTGCGGGTCATCGTCCCGGTGACGTAAATATGGACCCTCACGCCTATACGCCGATGCCGGAGGGCGGCATTCTTCTGGACCTGACGTCCTGCCGGGACTGGGGGACGGTGCAGGACGCCATCCGGCGGGCCTTCGGTTTCCCGGCCCACTACGGGGAAAACTGGGATGCCATGTGGGACTGTCTGACGGACCTGTTCTGGGTGACGGATGACCGCCGCATCGTGGTTCGGGGCCTGGATGCCCTGCCGCCGGACCTGCGGGCATATGCCGAACCCCTGCGCCAGGTGCTGGAGGACCTGCGGACCCGCTGTCCCCGTCTGCGGGTGACCTACTGCTGAAAAATCCTGCCCCGGAGCCTGTTATGGGTCCCGGGGCATTTCCCTCTTCCCATTTTCAACGATATGTGGTATACTCTCTGGCGACAGGGACCCGACCTGTCCAAGCGCCGCAAGGCGTTCGTTCGGCCCGGCGGGGCCGTTCTCTAAACAAAACATGGGAGGTACCACATGAAACACAAAAACACGCAAAAGCTGACCCTGGCCGCCATGACGGCGGCCGCCTACGCCGCGCTGTCCCTGCTGGGGGCGGTGTTCGGCCTGACCTTCGGCCCCATCCAGGTGCGCTTCTCCGAGGCGCTGTGCCTGCTGCCGTTCCTGTTCCCGGAAACCGCCTGGGGCCTGGGGGTGGGGTGCCTGATCGCCAACCTGTTCAGCCCCTATGGGGCCCTGGACATCGTGGTGGGATCTTTGTCCACCCTGATCGCCGCCCTGCTGACCGCCCGGTGCCGCAGTCCCTGGACCGCGGCCCTGCCGCCGGTGGTGTGCAACATGGTGCTGGTGGGGGCCGTGCTGGCCTATGAGACGGCAGGCACTTCCGCCGCCTTCTGGCCGGCCTATGGGCTCAACGCCCTGACCGTGGGCCTGGGGGAGGCCGTCGCCTGCCTGGTGCTGGGGGTGCTGCTGGTGAAGCAGCTGCCGAAAATTCCCTATTTCCGGAACCGGCTTGCGTCATGATTTCAGCTTCTGTAATAAAATAAATGCTGGGACCAGGCGGATGCCTGGCCCCAGCATTTATTATAAACCCAGCCTGCACGGTATCCGGCGGCGCAGTTGGTTGACGGAAAACCGGGGGTGTGGTACACTGAGGAGACTACTATAAAGCGAGGGATCATCATGGAAGAAACCAGGAGCTTCGGCTATATCTGCCCCAAATGCGGACGGGCGGTCATGGCCCGGCGCAGCGCCTTTTCCCTGGCGGCAGCCGCCGCCCATATCGAGTGCCCCTGCGGCCAGTCCGATATGCTCATCGAGACCGACGGCTCCCGCTTCCGCCTGTGGGTGCCCTGCGGCCTGTGCGGCGAAACGCACCAGGCCGAGTGTAGCGCCGACGCGGTGCTGCGGGGCCGGGGCATCGGCCTGGCCTGCCCCAAAACCAAGCAGATCTGCTGCTATGTGGGCCAGGAGGACCAGGTGTCCGCCCAGATGGAGCAGCTGGCCGTCCGGGCCGCCAAGGAGAAGGCGGAGGACCCGGAGGCCTTCACCGACAACATTATTATGTATGAGGTGCTGTCGGAGCTGAAGGACATCGCCGCCCGGGGCGGCATCCGCTGCCGCTGCGGCAGCACCCGCTATGGCATCCAGGTCCACCGGGACTCCGTGGACCTGTGCTGCCAGGACTGCGGCGGCAAGCTGCGTCTGCCCGCCGCCACCGACGAGGATCTGGACTGCCTGTGCTGCCAGATGACCCTGACCATTCCGGGGAGGGCGTGACATGATGGAGCTTCTCTCCCGCTGGTTCATCCGGGACCGGGATAACGTCACGGACCCCCGGGTCCGCCGGGCCTATGGCCAGCTGTGCGGCTTTGTGGGCATCGGACTGAACATCCTGCTGTTTGCCGGGAAGTTCTTCGCCGGTACCCTCAGCGGCTCCGTGGCCATCACCGCCGACGCCTTCAACAACCTGTCCGACGCCGGGTCCTCGGTGGTGACTCTGCTGGGCTTCCGCCTGGCCGGGAAAAAGCCGGACCCCCAGCACCCCTTCGGCCACGGGCGGCTGGAATACGTCTCGGGCCTGATCGTGGCGGGGCTGATTCTGCTGATGGGCGTGGAGCTGGCCAAGTCCTCGGTGGAGAAAATCCTCCACCCGGCGGCGGTGGATTTCAGCGTCATCGCCCTGGTGATCCTGGTGGTGTCCATCTGCGTGAAGCTGTATATGTGCCTGTATAACCGGCGGATCGGCAAAAAAATCCGCTCCGCCGCCATGGAGGCCACCGCCGCCGACAGCCTGTCCGATACGGCGGCCACCGCCGCCGTGCTGCTGGCCATGCTCATCGCCAAGTGGACCGGCCTGGACATCGACGGCTGGGTGGGCCTGGTGGTGGCGGGCTTCATCCTGTTCTCCGGGGTCAAGTCCGCCCGGGAGACCATCAGCCCCCTGCTGGGCCAGCCGCCGGAAAAGGAATTTGTGGACCGGATCCAGGCCATTGTCCTGTCCCATCCGGAGATTCTGGGCCTGCACGACCTGGTGGTCCACGACTACGGCCCCGGCCGGGTGATGGTGTCCCTCCATGCGGAGGTCCCGGCCCACGGCGACCTGCTGGAGCTTCACGACATCGTGGACAACATCGAAATGGACCTGTCCCGGCAGCTGAACTGCCAAGCGGTGATCCATATGGACCCGGTGGTCACCGACGATGGCCTGACCGGCCCCCTGCGGAGCCGGGTGGCGGAGCTGGTGAAGCAGGTGGACCCCGCCATCACCATCCACGACTTCCGGGTGGTGGCCGGTCCCACCCACACCAATCTGGTGTTTGACGCGGTGGTGCCCTTTGACGAAAAGCTCACCGCCGCCCAGGCGGCGGAAAAGATCCGCGCTCTGGTCCGCACCATGGACGACGGCCGCTACTTCGCCGTGGTGACAGTGGAGAATTCGTACATCTGACCCGGGAAACGGCTTGCGCAGCTTAAGACATTTCTCTATCACAAAGAAACTGGCGATTAACGGGCATGACTATGTAAGTTTGGCAAAGGATACCGCCCACCGTCAGTTGGGGACAATACAGGACTATTACGAAACGCCGGAGGACACCGTAAGAATTGATACAGCAAAAGCGATTGGAAAATTCCTTATCCGCTCTGATGAATCGGATTCTGAATCCCAAGCGACAATCTCACTGGAAGATGAAGATTTTGCAAAAAAGCTTGAGGAAGTAGCTTCTGATTCAGCCGGAAAACAGATGCTTGAGTTTGCCATTGCTATGTACGAAAAAAATAATTCGAACTAACAGCGGTCATTCTACACCAACCGTACGGAACACCGCTAATCACCCAAAAATTCGGCTACTGTACAAAACCACTGATTTTACTGTATAATATAAGCGATACGAAATACACGAACCATGATTCCCTTGCAGCAATAAAAGAGAAAAACCTCTCCAAGCGAAGCTTGATTATTTTTTCTTTTACTGCTCAATAAAAAAGCCGAAAACCCTTGAAAACAAAGGCTTTCGGCGTTATTATCTGGCGCGCCAAAAGGGATTCGAACCCCCGGCCTTCCCCTTAGGAGTATGGCTTACCATGTGATACACGGTTCGGATGTAACTTCCAATATCATCCCTTACGCAGAATGACTTGTAGTAAACGAACTTTATGGTGCAAAACACCTATTCTGACGCAGTTTTATGTGTCCGTTGGGTGGTCCTATTAGCAAATTCTTAGCAAGAGGACACCCAGCCAAAGCCGATTGCTACTGCCATTCTTCACTCCCTTAGTCAAAATGACAAGGCAAATACATGGAGGTTACTATGGACAAGAAAGAGAAAAAGTCACTGCCGGAACCGCGCACATATACCGTGGAACAGATTGCAGCCATGCTCAACATTGGCCGCACAACCGCATATCAGCTCGTCAAGCAGGAGGAGTTCAGGATCGTCCGCATAGGCAATGCGATCCGCGTCTCCAAGAGATCTTTTGACGAGTGGCTGGAAAGTTTGGAATTGTGAATATCGCAAGAAACGCCGTAGGCTCAAAAAACCTATGGCGTTTTTTTATACCCATTTTGAAGGAGGCTGGCAATGAAATTGACAGAAGCAGAAATGAGGATGGTGTTTCAGATTGAAAGTACCAATCAGAACGCTGCCCTGAATGAGATTTACATGACATGGCGCTATGCGCCGAACCAGGCAGTAAAAGAAACGGCGGAAGGCCTTCTGGACAAGCTCCGTCCTCTGTCGGATCAGGATTGCATGGATTTGATCCGCAAGGTGCAGGCCGAATACCGTCTGCCGGAGAAAGCCCGCACCATCGGGGAAATGCTGGCAGAGGCCAGACAGCAATCCGGGGCGCAGAAGTTATCCGGCCATGACATTATGGCTTTGGAGCGTTTCGACCCGGCGACCAGACACATGATTGTCTTTGATGTTCTTACCCATGACTCGCCTGTTGGCTGGAAGGGTGAGAAAATGCGCCTGTTCCTGACGGATGCCGGATACAACAAGGCTTTGGAAAATCAGGAAAAGGGGCACATCAAAATCCGTAACCATGCGAAGGTGCTTTCCGGCGAACTCCACTATGACCATAAAGACCGTGAGAGGTAGCCGACTGAAAACTGTATCAAAATCAGTGGGATATCTTCTGTTTCTTCCTCTGTGGCTTGCGTTCTGAACAGGGTGTGGATGTTTTCCCGTGTGGGAGGCTATGGAGGCGTACAGACGGATAAACCGCTTAAAATCAACACTTTTTATTTTCACAGGAAGGAGGTGCGAAGATGGCTGTTTTTCGTATTGAAAAGACCCGTGATTATACGGTCATGTCGAACCATCACTTGAAAGATCGGACGCTGACCCTGAAATCCAAAGGGCTGCTGTCCATGATGCTGTCACTCCCTGACGAGTGGAATTACACCACCAGAGGTCTTGCGGCGATCTGCCGGGAAGGTGTGGACAGCATCGGCGCGGCATTGAAGGAGCTGGAAAACCACGGGTATATCCGGCGCACCCAGCTTCGGGATGAAAAAGGCAAGATCACGGATACCGAGTATGTCATTTACGAAATGCCTCAGTGCGAGCCGCCGTCAAGCCCAGGTACGCCTTTACCGGGTACGGCAAAGCCATATACGGAAAACCCGGATATGGGTATCCCGGATACGGCGGAACCGTGTACGGAAAACCCCGCACAATTAAATACTAATCAACCAAAGACTGATTTATCAAGTACGGAACTATCAAATCCTATCCAATCAAATCCCCCTACCCCCGCAGGGGCAAGGATGGGAACGGATCGGATGGGAGCCAGAGAATGTTATCGTGAAGTGATTTTGGATAACATCGAGTACAGCTATCTGGTGCAGGACAGCCACATCGACCGTGAGCAGCTTGACGAGATCGTTGACCTGATCGTGGATACCGTGTGTTCTGCCCGCAAAGTCATCCGCATTGCCGGAGACGATTATCCGGCGGAGGTGGTAAAGTCCCGGTTTATGAAGTTGGACAGTTCCCATGTTCAGTATGTTATGGACTGTATGAAGGACAACACCACCTATGTCCGCAATATCAAGAAATACCTTCTGGCGGCGCTGTATAACGCCCCGACCACCATCAACAGCTACTATTCTTCCCTGGTGCAGCACGATATGTACGGGGACGGGCAAAGGGGGCGAGGCTAAATGCAGGAGGAAGTAACGCGGGGCGCCGTAACGCTCATTGTTGACGGAGCCAAGCTAAGCGAGCAAGTCTTTGAAAAAGCCGTCAAAAAGTTCCTGGAGGAAATCCAGAAAAGCCAGAAGCCCAAAATCTACCGCGGCAGGCAGAGCCTTAAACAGCTTGCCAGCCAGAACGCCGGTCTTGCCAATATCGAGATCAGCGACAAGAATATCAAGGCTTTCTCCCGTGTGGCGAAGAAATACCATGTGGATTTTGCCTTGAAGAAGGACACCACTGCAGAGCAGCCTCATTACCTGGTCTTTTTCAAAAGCCGGGACGCGGATGCCATCACAGCGGCATTTCAGGAGTTTGCCAGCCGGAAAATGAGCCGTGAGGAAAAGCCCTCCATCCGGGAACGGCTGACCCAGGCGAAGGAACAGGCGGCGGAGAAAGTGGAACACCGCACCATTGACCGGGAGAAAGTAAAGGTCAAAGATCGGAGCGTGCAGAGATGAACATGAAAAAACTGTTTTTGCTGAATCTCCCGTATCTTCTGTTCGTGTATCCCTTCGATAAGCTGGCACAGGCTTTCCGGCTTGCGCCCGGTGCTGACCTTTCCGGCAAGCTGCTCTCCATTGGGGACGGCTTCACGGCAGCCCTTTCCTCCCCGTGGCTCAGTTTCCATCCCACGGACCTGCTGATCGGCATAGCGGGTGCGGTGATCCTTCGCATGGCGGTCTACCTGAAAGGCAAGAACGCTAAGAAGTATCGCCACGGGATCGAGTATGGTTCTGCCCGCTGGGGTACGGCGGCGGATATTGCTCCCTACATGGACAAGGACTTTTTCCAAAACATCCCCATGACGCAGACAGAACGGATTACGATGGCGAGCCTTCCAAAGCAGCCGAAGTAT
>OGLN01000864.1_pt1 | contig 23507 bp, 18 predicted proteins | sample 1572641 | NCBI WGS metagenome assembly OGLN01 (sample SAMEA2581903, study PRJEB24529) | metagenome | biome: Human gut stool | place: China | collected 2011
TAGTTATCCTCATTCCTTGGCAACTTGTTGCGAAGGGGCGATGAGAAATCCGCGCAGGCGGTTCCTCATCTGCCATCAAGGGGATTTGTTTTTGCTCAAAAACAAATCCCTGTGTGAAAAAGCTTTGATTTAAGGCTTTTTCACACTATCCCCTTTTAGTCTTTAAACTGTTCTGCCATTGCCTCTAATTCATTCTTTTTCTTTATAAAGCATTGTAATAATCTTGGGTTAAATATACCGCACTCTCCGTCCAGAATCATCTGATAAGCTGTATCATATGAAAATGACGGTTTGTAACAGCGTTTACTAATCAGCGCATCATAGACATCTGCCAGTGACACCAGCTGTGCACCAATTGGAATTTCATCTCCTGTAAGTCCTTCCGGATATCCGCCCCCATCGTATTTTTCATGATGATACCTTGCAATCTGCGAGCAGTACTGCATATATTCTTCTTCCCCTTCATCGTTAAAAATACGAAGAATAATATCATATCCTTTCGTTGTGTGGGTCTTCATAATCTCAAATTCCTCCGGTGTGAGTTTTCCCGGCTTTAGCAGAATCGTATCGGAAATTGAAATTTTTCCCACATCATGTAATGGCGATGCCTGTACAATCATATCAATATCGTTCTGGGTCAGTCCATATTCCGGGCATTCCTCTTTTGCACATTCCGCCAGGATTTTTGTAAAAAATTTCACACGCTTAATATGCGCACCGGATTCCACATCACGGAATTCTACAACATTGCCCAGAGATTCAATAATTTTTTCATTCAGCCGCTGTATCTTCCGGGTCTGACGCATGGTCTTTTCTTCTAACGCATTTTTGTGTTTATATAAATCAATGATGTTATTTAAGCGGCTGCTGAAGCTGTATGTATCAATCGGACTTGTCACAATATCAATAACACCATGTGCAAATGCATTTTTATAGACATCTTCTATATATTCACCGGATAAAAAAACAACCGGAACATTATCGATATAATCCATTTTCCGCATATAATCAAGTAAATCAAAACCGTTTATCCCATTGGCATACATTTCCGTCAGCACCAGACACAGAGAATCTTTTTTTTCATCAACAATCTCGATTGCCTCCTGACTGGTATCCGCTTTAATAATTTTATATTTTCCCATAAAGATATCCCCCACCATATGCTGGATACCATCATTTGCCATTACTACAAGAATGGATTCTGTATATGCCTCTTTATATACCGGATTGTCAGCCTGTACGGAAACACCTGTCATTCCCTTTTCTTTTGCCTGTTTTAACGCCGTTTCCGCGCTGCTGTAAAGCTGCCAGAAATCTGTGCCGAAACGTGAACTCACCGCTGTTCCCACTGTCACTTTTATCCGCACATCCGGATATCCGGTAATTGTTGTCTGCTCTGCTACCTGCATAATTTTATCCATATACTGCTGCTGCATCTTTTCTTCGTACAGTGGAATATACAGACAGAACTCATCGCCGCCAATACGGGACATCACCACATCGGAACGGAATATAGATACCATATTGGCAGCCATATTGTTGATTACCATGTCCCCCGCGGAACGTCCGTATGTGTCGTTAATCCATTTTAATTCACGGATATCCATTACAATAATCGCACAGTTGCCATCATTAAGCAGTGCTAAATCGTGATTTACCCGTTTTTCAAAACTGCCTCGGTTATAAAGACCCGTAAGCATATCATGTTCTGATATTTCCATATAACTGCTGCTTTCTATTTTAACCTGGGAAAGCGGCGCTGTATCGGTAACATCTGAAACAATAATCTGCGCCTGCACTTCCCCGGTCTTTTCATCTTTGTAGATTTTTCCATAACAGAAAACTACAATGATATCGCCATTCTTTTTCACCAGACGGTGTTCCTGTATATTTTCGTTCTGGTTCCTGCGTATCTGCATCATCTTTTCTATATATTCAACGATATCTTCTGCCGGAATCAAATCGGTATGTTTTAATTGCTTTTCTCTGTAATCTTTTTCAGTATATCCTGTCAGTTTCTCAAAATTTTCATCTGCCGAGATGATACGGTAATCACTCATCCGTATTCTGTAAACAGAATAAATAACATCTTTTACATTACTACTCATTTATTCCTCCACAGGCTCTAGTAAACCCAATAATAAGAAATATAACATATTTTTTTTCAAATTTCACTACCCGAAAGCAGATTTGCCTATTTTTCACAAAAAAATACAGCAAAAGCATACAAATTAAGTCTATTTCATATACTGCATTAAGAAAATGAATTGCTTTTTAGCGGAAATGAGCTTCTTATGCGTAAAACTGTGCTTCTTTATCCGGCAGTCCGTCTGACTGCCCTACTTCTTTCCGTATGTTTTTTGTTAACCTCCGTTTTCCCCTGCATTACATATGCCGGAAATTCCGACAATGGTCCTGCCATTACCTCGCCCGCCGCCATTTTAATGGAAGCTTCCACCGGACAGGTGATTTATGAAAAAGATGCCGATACAGTCTTACACCCCGCAAGCATTACAAAAATCATGACATTAATTCTGATTTTTGATGCATTAAACTCCGGTAAAATCAACCTGACCGACGATGTGACCGTATCCGAATATGCCGCTTCCATGGGCGGCAGCCAGGTCTTTTTAGAACCCGGCGAAACACAGACGGTCGAAACCATGATTAAATGTATCAGTGTTGCCAGTGCCAACGATGCCTGTGTTGCCATGGCAGAACTGATTGCCGGCAGCGAGGAGGGCTTCGTTGCCAAAATGAATGAGCGTGCCAAAGGACTTGGCATGAATAACACTACTTTTATCAACTGCTGCGGACTGGATACAGACGGGCATATGTCAACTGCAAGGGATGTTGCCCTGATGAGCCGTGAACTGATTGTGCAGTATCCTCAGATTCACAATTACTCAACCATCTGGATGGATACGATTACGCACGTTACCCGCAAAGGCGAAAGTGAGTTCGGTCTGACAAACACGAATAAGCTTATTAAACAATATCAGTGGGCAACAGGCTTAAAGACCGGTTCTACCGGACTCGCCAAATGCTGTCTTTCTGCAACCGCCAATAAAGACGGTGTTGAATTAATTGCCGTTATCATGGCTGCTCCCGACAGTAAGACCCGTTTTTCAGATGCCGTAACGCTGCTGAATTACGGATATAGTGTATGCGACATTTATCACGATACTGAAATGCCGCAGCTCCCAAACCTATCCGTATCCGGTGGGCGGTGCGATACGCTTTCACTTTCCTATGCAAAAGAATTTTCGACCTTATTCTTAGAACCTGTCGATACCGCCAGCATCGAAAAACAACTGACTCTCCCTGAAACAGTCACAGCACCTGTAAACGAGGGGGACGTCATCGGCACCCTGACATACACATTGGACGGAAAGACCATCGGCACGGTCGATATCACTGCCGCGCAGTCTGTTTCTTCTGCCACATACGGCGATGCGCTGTTTAAAATGTTCCGGAAGCTTACCGGTGCCGCGTGATTTAGAAATACAGCATAACCGTGCAGGATAAAAAAACGATAAAACAGCATACAATAAGCCGCAAAAAACGGAATCCACGGTATCTGAAACTTAAATCTGTTTCAGATACTGTTGATTACGTCCTTTTTTACTTTGCACCCGCACCGGCAGATTATCGTCTTTCTGCCCGGTACTGTTGCATTAAATACTTTACCGTTTTACTGATATTTTGTTCCAAGCCAGAAACGGCTGACATCGCCAACCTTCTCAAGCCCATTTCCTTTTTTTGCACAGGAATAAAGCTGTCCGTCGGCATCGTAAAAATACAGCCTGTTTTTATACAGCAATGTATATGCCGTGTCTGTCTGTTCCGTCTGCTCACACATTTTTACAGGACTGCCCTTTACCGATGCACAATAATACTGCACACCGTCTTTGATATAAGTAATACCGTTCTGTGTATTGTCCACACTGCTGAGTGTTCCTGCCGTGACGCCGGATGTAATCCCGCTTTTCTTTCCTTTTTCACTGTAACAGAGTGTACCGTCTGCATTAATGTACACCAGTATATTATCCGCCGGAAGATACTCATAATCTGCCTGCAGCAGTGTATCAACCTGCACACGTTCTTTAATACCGTCTTGTGACAATTCCGCATAGGTAATTTTATTCGGCGCTAAAAGATACAGATACCCTGCCTTTTCCTCATAAATTATTTCTACGGAAGATGACAGTTCCTGCATCATATACTTTGTCTTTTGTTCTGAAATGTTGTAGTAGTACCACTCACCGTCGTCACTGAAAATCAGCGCATGGGCATTCTTTGAAGTATTTACCGTATCTGCCTTTGCCGTAAAAAAGTTATCTGCCTTCGCACTTTCTGCATACACGCTTCTGACACTGTCAGATAATTCATTTTCTTTTTTATTCTCATCATAATCATACAGATACAATACATTATTCTTGTTGTAGCAGACAATTTTTTCTTCTGCCGCATACACAAAATATTCCTTTAACTGCCCTTCTATGAGTGTAAGCTTTCCGGACGCATCGTATACATATAACTGCATAGCTCCGAGTCCGCCTTCCTCATTGACAACCTCGACATCGGAATAAATAACTTTTCCTTTATTCGTAATATAACCGATATCTTTATCATAGGCATTTTTAGACACCTGTACCGCATCCTGTCCATCTTTCCATGTATATAGCGCATACTGCGCACTGCCCTCATCATAGACGGTTGCCGCAAAATATTCCCCGTTGTCGCTTGCAAGCGTATTTGTCACCGCATCGGCATCAATCTGCTGTGGAAACTGCGGCGTGTAAAATGTACGGTTATCGACTGCAAAAACCGCCTGCTTATTTTCACACACATAATTATTTTCCAGCCCTGCAACATTGTAAATCTTTGCACCGGAACTCATATAAAGCACATAATTTTTACGGGAAGCAAGCTTGTAAATGCCAAATCCGCCGCCTGCCAGTACACATACAACCAGCACTGCCGCGATAATCCGTTTCCGGTATCTGCTAAAAAAGCCTTTTCGTTTCTTTAGCTCCTCTGCAGCACTGCCTGCTGCTTCTTTTCCGGTATCATACACCTTTTTCATCATACCCAGATAATCGATTTCCTCATACTCCGGCTGTTCCTGTGGCTTCTTTTTTACTGCTCTACGGTCATCGGCGTTTTCCTCTTCCGGTTCTTTCTGCGGCTTGTCTGTGTGAGAAGAAGCAGACTCTTTTTCAGCCTGCTTCTTTTCATACGCCTCTTTTCTCCTCAGATAATCTGCATTATTGACGATAATCTCTGGTCCCGGTTCACAATTCGGGCAGGCACTGCCCTCATACTCCTGACCACATTTCGGACATTTCATGGCGATTCCTCTCACATATTAAAATGTAAATTTGTCTGCGAAATATGCCTTTAAATCAGCAATCTTTACACGTTCCTGTTCCATTGTATCTCTGTCACGTACCGTTACGGCATTATCTTCTTCTGAATCAAAGTCGTATGTAATGCAGAACGGTGTACCGATTTCATCCTGTCTTCTGTATCTCTTACCAATATTTCCTCTGTCATCGAATTCACAGTTATAAGTCTTTGAAAGTTCAGCAAACACCTTTTCTGCGCCTTCATTTAACTTCTTAGACAGCGGAAGCACACCGATTTTAACCGGTGCCAGTGCCGGATGGAAATGAAGCACGGTTCTTACGTCACCGCCTTCTAATTCTTCCTCATCATATGCAGAACACAGGAATGCAAGTGTTACACGGTCTGCCCCCAGTGAAGGCTCGATAACGTATGGAATGTACTTTTCCTTTGCTTCATCATCAAAATAAGACATATCTTCACCGGATACGGTCTGATGCTGTGTCAAATCGTAATCTGTTCTGTCGGCAATACCCCAGAGCTCGCCCCAGCCGAATGGGAATAAGAATTCAATATCCGTTGTTCCCTTGCTGTAGAAGCATAATTCTTCCGGAGAATGATCTCTTGCACGCATTTCATCTTCCTTGATTCCCAGCTTCTGTAACCAGTCGATGCAGTACTGTCTCCAATATGTAAACCACTCCAAGTCTGTTCCCGGCTTGCAGAAGAATTCAAGTTCCATCTGTTCAAATTCTCTGGTACGGAATGTGAAGTTACCCGGTGTAATTTCATTTCTGAAAGACTTACCAATCTGACCGATACCAAACGGTACTTTCTTTCTGGATGTTCTCTGTACATTTTTAAAGTTGACGAAAATACCCTGTGCTGTTTCCGGTCTTAAATAAACGGTATTCTTTGCATCTTCCGTAACACCCTGGAATGTCTTAAACATCAGGTTAAACTGTCTGATTTCTGTAAAGTTGTGCTTTCCGCAGGTCGGACAGTTGATTTCGTGTTCGTCAATGAAATTCTTCATCTGTTCCTGTGTCCAGCCGTCTACAGAACCGCCTAAATCAAACTTATTCTCATCTGCCCAGTCTTCAATCAGCTTATCGGCACGGAATCTTTCATGACATTCCTTACAATCCATTAACGGATCAGAGAATCCGCCAAGGTGCCCTGAAGCAACCCATGTCTGAGGGTTCATTAAAATTGCACAGTCCACGCCGACATTGTACGGACTTTCCTGAACGAACTTCTGCCACCATGCTTTTTTCACATTATTCTTTAATTCTACACCCAGATTGCCGTAGTCCCATGTATTAGCAAGTCCACCGTAAATTTCTGAACCCGGATACACAAATCCTCTTGCCTTTGCTAAGGCTACAATCTTTTCCATTGTCTTTTCCATTTCTAATCTCCATTCCTCCGCACCTGCGGCTCATTCTTCTCTATCCTTTTTCTTTTATGCGCTTACACTCCGCATAAACATGCAACAATTTTATACTATTTTTATCATTCTGACAAGACCATATTCTTCTTCTGAGCGGCTTTCTTACAAAGCCGCGATTACTATATATGGATATTTGTGCTGTTCACACTAGTCTTCCCACGGGCGGATTCTGTATGCCGCGCCGATTTCATCGCAAATCTTTTGACACTGTGCTTCCTGTTCGTGACTGATGGTCGTATCTACGGTTGTCATAACAACATGCGGTACGTATTTTGTACACGCTTTTGCAAATGAAAGCATCGCATCAAAGGATTCTTCCCCGAATTTACTTCTGACGAGCTTTAAATACTCCTCTTTTTCCGGATGGTTTAAGCTGACGGATACCGTGTCTACAAGTCCCTTTAATTCCGGTGCGATGTCACGTCCGTTAATCAGACTGCCTGCACCGTTGGTATTGATACGGATAGGCTTGTTATATTTTTCTTTGACAAATGCCGCAATCTCTTTTAACGCATCAAAACGCTCTGTCGGCTCACCAAAGCCACAAAACACCACTTCGTTGTACTGTGTCATATCAAACTTTTCAAATTCTTTTTTTACTTCTTCCACAGACGGCTCTCTTTCCAGCCACAGTCTGTCGGATTCTCCGATTCTGTCCATCGTCTGCCTCAGACAGAACGTACAGGCATACGGACATTTATTTGTCAGATTGACGTACAGATTATTATGTACCTTATAAAGAATTTCCATCGTATAATCTCCTTTTCCATATCTTTATTTTAAGGTAGTGAGCAGTTCCTCAAAGCAGACACCGTCTGTCAGCGGAATGTCCATTTCCATAGATTTCAAAATACATTTTTTAATAAATGCGGATGCTTTTTTCACCGAATCGTGGAAATCCACACCGTTGACCGCATCTGCCGCAATAATGGCACTGAAAATATCACCCGTGCCGGAACGGGACATCCCTGCCTTTTCGGTCTTGATAAAATAGCCCTCCTGCCCCATTTCATAACAGAAATTCGCCACATATTTCCCCTGCTGGATACCTGTGATAACAATTTTTTCCGGTCCTTTTTCCGCTAAAAGCTCTGCCATATGGGTCAGCTCTTTTTTTGTCCAGCTTTCATGATATGCCATTCCGGAAAGGATACAGCCTTCTGTCAGATTCGGTGTTAAAATATCCGCATGTGTCACCAGCTTTTTCATTTCCTCACAGGTTTCCTGCGTATAGGTCGGATACATTTTTCCGTAATCGCCCATCACCGGATCGATAATGGTAATGTTGTCTTTTGTCTGAAACCGTGACAGAAAATGCTCCACAATCCGTATCTGGCGTGCTGAGCCTAAAAAGCCCGTGCAGATGCCGTTAAACTGCAATCCCAGTTTCACCCACTCCTGCATATAGTCTTCCATTTTATCTGTATAATCATCAAAAAAGAAGCTTTCAAAACCCGTGTGATTGGAAAAAATCGACGTTGGCAGTGGACAGCACTGAACCTTCATTGCCGAAATGACCGGCAGCTCCACAGCAATTGAACAACGCCCAAACCCGGACATATCGTTGATAACCGCTATTTTCTTCTGATGATTGTGTGACATATCTGACATATCCTTTATCCTCTTTTTATTCTTATTTCTGTACGGCTCTGCCGCAGTCCGTCATTTTACAGGCACATATCCGAAACGCGGAGCACGAACATATGTCCGTGTCCTGTATCCCGGCTTACTTTACCCCGGCAGCATGGCTTCGGATTTCATCTGCTTATCCAAATGCTTTGCACAGATACGCTTTAAAACCATTTTCAATTCCGTGAGTACATTTTCACTGACTGTAAACGTATACAGCTTTTCAAGCGGTGCCGTGACAATATACTGGAGCGTGTATACGGTAGATTCTTCTAACCGTATGCCGTCCGGCGCCTGTCCGTGACACGCATGGCAGTAAATGCCGTCCGCCGTCATCGAATACGTATCTAAGTCCTGTGTACCGCCGCAATTCTTACATGCAAACACTTCCGGACACTCGCCGTTTAAGGCAATCATTCTTAATTCAAAAATACATTTTACCAGTGTATCCGGAATCTTTTTGTTTGCCAGCGCCTTTAACGAAACATATAGGAGATTGAGCATATCTGCCGCATCAAGATTTTCCCTGCCGTAATAATCCGCAATCTCTGCAAAATAACAGGCATAGCAGACCGCATCCAGATCCGAAATAACCGCCTCAAAGTAATGTGTAATGGTCGCCTGCCGTATCGTATAGGAAGTTCTCCCTTCATAGACCTGAAACGTTCCGAATATAAAGGCACGGGTAATTCCCACCAGCGGACTGTTTGGTTTTCTTGCACCCTTGGCAAAAGCGGAAATCTTTCCGCGCTCTTTGGTCAGCAGCACCACCCGCCTGTCAAATTCACCCACCGGCATAGACGATAAAATCATGCCGGTTACTTCTGTAATATCTCCCATACTGCTTCACATCTGCTATTCGTCTTTTTTCTTGTCATATCCGAAGTTTTTAATCAGAATATCACTGTCGCGCCATTCTTTTTTTACCTTTACCCAAAGCTGGAGGTTTACCTTTGTTTCTAACTGGCGTTCAATTTCATAACGGGCATTGGCACCGATTTTCTTTAACATCTGACCACCCTTGCCGATAATGATACCCTTGTGCGAATCACGCTCACAGATAATCGTTGCCTGAATATCCGTAATTAGACCCTTCGGGGATTTTCTTTCTTTCATGCTGTCAATGACAACCGCGATTCCATGTGGAATTTCCTCGTTTAAGGCATGCAGTGCCTTTTCACGAATCAGCTCGGATACAATCTGGCGCATCGGCTGGTCTGTAATCGTATCTTCGTCATAATACATCGGACCATACGGCAGATACTGGAAAATCGCATTGATTAAATCATCGGTATTGTCACCGTTTCTTGCGGAAACCGGAATAATTTCCACAAAATCCACTTCATTTTTATAGCGGTCAATAACCGGCAGAATTTCTTCTTTCTTAATCGTATCCACCTTGTTAATGACTAAAATAACCGGTGCTTTCACCTTTTTTAACTTTTCAATAATGTGCTGTTCTCCTGCACCGATAAACGTTGTCGGTTCTACCAGCCAGCAGATCACATCGACTTCACCAATCGTTTTTTCTGCCGCACCGACCATATATTCACCCAGCTTATTTTTTGCCTTGTGAATACCCGGTGTATCAACAAATACAATCTGCCCGCGTTCATCGGTAAAAACTGTCTGTATTTTGTTACGGGTTGTCTGCGGCTTATTGGATGTAATCGCAATTTTCTGTCCAATTAACCGGTTCATCAGTGTCGATTTCCCGACATTCGGACGTCCCACAAATGTTACAAAGCCCGATTTTGTATTTCCATTGACCGCAGCCGCACCACCGCTGATACCGCTTGCCGCCAGCATTTCATCTAAATTCATTAGTCCTCCTTGTTTTTGCGAAGCAAAATGCTCCAGGCTATGATGTCTGTGAATTGTTCCGTGCTACACACTCCCACAATTCACACCGCTATTCGCATATCGCAGGACTTCCGTCCCGCTTTTATGCGAATAGCGGGCGGGTCCCAAGGTCTTTTACCCACTTATGAGCAAGCTCATGTGGGTTCAGACCTTTGTCCCCTGACATCATAAGAATAATGGTTCTATTTTTTCAAACATCTGCTCATTTTCACGGATTTTAGCGTTATTGCCGACTACACACAGATAGTCCTGTGAAACCGCGGTTTCAATGAGCGGCGCCAATGCTCGAATGGACTCTTTTGTCGCATTCAACACTTCCTCACGTTCCTTTTTTAACTGTGCGTATTCTGTATGACAGATATATGCACCGAAGGAACGCACGCCCTTTGATGCCGGATTCATCGGTGTATCCATGCCGCCGATTGTTCCGATGATGAACTTCACCATATCCCTCTCACTGACATCAAACCGGCGGACATATTCTGCTGCCTGCTCAAAGATGGCGTTGGTTTCGGCGAGATTCGGGTCACGGTACGATACCATGTACGTATCGCCATTGCGGTAAAATCCGCTCATGCAGCCGTATGCACCGCCCTTTACACGGACATTTAACCACAGGTAATCATACGAGAATATAATTTTAAGCACCTTTAATGCGCCTGTATACTCATACCCTGCCTTACGGTAGTTACCGCATCTTGCCACGTACTGTACCTGTGATGAAGAAGTATACGCTGTTTTTTCCTTTACCGGTCTAAAGGTTCTTACCGCATCTTTTCCCTGTAACTGTGCCAGTTTTGCAACAAATTCCGTCATCGGCTTTTGTAACAGCTCCAGTCCGTCATCTTCTGCCGTAAAGCTGACCGTCAGATTTTCCTTTGTAAAAATCAGCGCCGCTGTACGCTTCAAATTCTCAGCAAGCATTTCTTTCATACTGTCAAAATCCCGGTCTGCCTTTTCGATAAACTCATAATACTGATATCCGCGCAGGATGTCAGAATAGTAGCTGGACGGTGAGAACTGTGCCATTGCCGAAAGCATTGCCACGGTATGCCCGCTTCCTGTCATATTGCTTTCCATTCTCGACTTAATCCGTGCAATAATCTCACGCAGACGCTTTTCATCTTCAAACTTTGTTTCATAAATGATTTCATGCATCATTTCCAGTACAAACGGCAGTTTTTCATATAAAACCTTGCCCTTGACTTCATACATGACCGTGTATTTTGAAAAGTCTTTACTGTCCGTATAAATAGCCGCGTCCGTAGCTATCCCGCCGGAATTGATGTTGATTTCATTCGTTAATTCCGGGTAGGTATGCTTATGCGTATCCATAAGTCCCAGAACAGAGCTTAACAGTCCCACATACGGAAGCAGTTCGTCCGGCACTTTCTTACAGTCAAATGCCAGCATCAGATACGCAATCTGATTCGTAAACAGGTTGTGATGAATCACATCCACATCTGCAATACTCTTTTTATCAATATAAAGCTTTGCCGGCTCTCTTTCAATGTCTGACAGCTTTAACATCGGAATCCGTTCGAGTTCTTCCTGTGGAGACGGCTCGTCCTGATAAGCCTTTAATGCCGCCGTATCTGCCACAATGGCTTCCAGCTCTTCCTTTGAAAGACTGTTTTTATACGTTTCAAGCCGCTTTGCTTCCTCTGCCGCTTTTTCTTCTTCCAGTCCGCGCTTTGGCACTAATGCAATCAGACTGCCATGGCTGTTGTCAAGTAAATATTTCTGAATCAGCTCTTCAAAAAGCCCCTCGTCCAGTTCTTTGCGAAGCTGTGCAAATGTATCCAGTGCCTGAACATGGATAAACGGTTCATTTTCATCGTAAAGCCAGCTGTCCATCATCGTCAGATAATACATCAGTCCCTTCGGGTATGCCCCATAGTCCGCTTCACGGAACTTAAATTCATAATAATTCATGCCCGCAAGTGCCATACGTTTGTCAATGCCGTTTTTTGCAATATCACGCAGCACTTCTTCAATCGTATCAACAAATGCCTTCTTCTGGGATTCTTCCGCATTTTTGGCAACAATTGAATAAACCGGCTGTAATACGGAGGATTCCAGACTGCTGTAAATGTCCGTTCCGATTCCTTTATCAATCAATGCCTGCTTTAACTTAGCCCCCGGCGCCATAACCAGCACGTAATCTAATATCTGCATTGCAAGATACAGCTTTTTATCCAGTGCCGTTCCGACCACCTTGTTGTAAGATAAATAAGTATTATTCTCAAGCGGTTCATCTTCTGTCACCGCATAGTAATGTGTTTCTTCCTTTAATATATCAAACGGCTTCTGCATCGCGATATCTGCATCAATCTGCACATCGTTTGCATCAAAATTCTTTAAATATTCGTTATCCAGATAATCAAGGCGCTCCTGCACATCAAAATCACCGTACAGATAGATATAACTGTTCGCCGGGTGATACCATTTTTTGTGGTATGCCAGAAAATCTTCATAAGAAAGTTCCGGGATATGCGACGGTTCTCCACCGGATTCAAAACGGTATGCCGTATCCGGAAATAAAGATACAAACGTATCTCTGGAAAGCACATCGTCCGGTGAGGAATATACGCCCTTCATTTCATTAAACACAACACCGTTGTACTTTAACGGACTGTCGATACTGTCTAATTCGTAATGCCAGCCCTCCTGCTTAAAAATCTGCTCTCTCTGATAGATATTCGGATAAAATACCGCATCCATATAGACATCCGTAATATTCTTAAAATCTGCCAGATTACAGCTTGCCACCGGATACACCGTCTTGTCCGGGTAGGTCATTGCATTTAAAAATGTGTTTAATGAGCCCTTGCACAGTTCCACAAACGGGTCTTTGACCGGATATTTTCTGGAACCGCACAGTGTGGAATGTTCCATAATGTGCTGAAGTCCCGTATCGTTAAACGGCGGTGTCTTAAAGCCGATGGAAAACACCTTATTTTCATCGTCATTAGACAGCACAACAACTCTTGCACCGCTTTTGTTATGCTTTAACAGCAGTCCTGCCGAATGAATATCTGCAATTTCTTCTTTTTTTATCAGTTCGTATTTACTTAAATCCAGCTGATCCAATGCTGTAGTTATTTCTTTTAAATTCATTGATAGCCCTCATTTCCATTTAATCATACCTGCCGCCCATATTTCAGGCACATCATAATAAATTAATATACCACAAATACAGGCATCTATGCAAGACTGCTGCACAGTTCGCAGACATAAAAAGGACAGTATGCGCAGATTTTAAGCAAAAAGCACTACGCTGTACTGTCCCTTTATATATTAAGTTTATTTTACTTAAAAAAACCTTTTTTCTTAATATGCTTTTCTTCACCTGTCAGCAGCTTATCATATGCTGCAAGGGCTTCTTTCTGTTCGTTGGTAAGCTTTGTCGGAATATCAACAACCAGTGTAATGTAGTGGTCGCCGCGCACATTTTTGTTGCGCAGTGTCGGCATGCCTTTTCCTCTTAAACGGACTCTCGTGCCGGATGCCGTTCCCGGCTTTACTTCATAAAGCACTTCACCGTCAACCGTCTTTACCTTAACTTCACCGCCAAGAACAGCCGTCGGATAGCTGATTGTCACATTTGAGAAAATGTTGTAGCCGTCACGTTCAAAGCCCGGTTCTGCGGCAATCATCACTGCTACCAGTAAATCACCTCTTGCGCCGCCGTTCGTACCCGGTTCGCCCTTACCCTGGATTCTGACACACTGACCGTTGTCAATACCCGCAGGAATTGTGACTTCAATCGTCTTCTTTGTGCTGATGTAGCCTGTGCCATAGCAGTCCGGGCACTTCTCTTTAATAATCTTGCCGGTTCCGTGACAGTCCGGACATGGCTGTACATTTCTTACCATTCCTAAAATAGACTGCTGTGTATAGGCAATCTTACCCTTACCGCCGCACTTACCACAGGTTTCAGGCTGTGTTCCCGGCTTTGCACCGCTTCCGTTACACTTTGTACAGGTTTCTTTTAAATTCACATCGATCTTTTTGCTTGTACCGGTTACGGATTCTGCAAATGTAATTCTAACGGTTGTTCTTACATCAGCGCCGCGCATCGGTCCGTTGCTGTTACGTCTTCTTCCGCTGCCGAATATATCACCGAAAATGTCACCACCGCCGCCAAAGAGGTCGCTGAAAATATCTCCCATATCACCAAAATCAAAACCGCCTGCGCCACCGCCGCCGCCATTTTCAAAAGCTGCATGACCAAACTGGTCATACTGCTTTCTTTTCTGTGCGTCACTTAATACAGCGTATGCTTCTGATGCTTCCTTAAACTTTGCTTCCGCCTCTTTATCTCCGGGATTGATATCCGGGTGGTATTTTTTTGCAAGCTTACGGTATGCTTTTTTGATGGTCGCATCGTCTGCATCGCGTGAAACGCCTAAGACCTCATAATAATCTCTTTTATCTGCCATAACTTTTACCTTTCTTTTTATACGCTTAAAACTGCATGAGGGAAATTCCCCCATGCAGTTTTACCTGAAGCAAATGTTTCAAACCTTATACTTCCTTGTAATCACCATCAACAACGTCATCACCGTAAGGATTTGCACCGGCTGCTCCGGCATCTGCACCAGCACCGGCTCCCATATCAGGACCTGCACCGGCTGCTCCGGCACCGGCTGCCTGCTGTGCTTCATAAAGCTTAGCGAAAAGCTTCTGGGCGCTTTCCATTAACTTTTCTTTTGCTGCCTTAATTTCATCTACCTGTGAATCTGTCATGTTTTCAGCATCGCTGCCCTCAACAAGTGCCTTTAATGCATTTAAGTCTGCTTCTACAGCTGCCTTATCATTTGCATCTAACTTATCTCCGGCTTCATCTAAGGCTTTCTGTGTCTGGAATACCATTGAATCTGCATCGTTGCGGACTTCAATCGCTTCCTTACGTTTCTTATCCTGTGCTTCGTACTCAGCAGCTTCCTTAACTGCCTTATCGATATCTTCATCAGACATATTAGAACCTGCTGTGATTGTAATATGCTGTTCCTTACCTGTTCCTAAATCCTTAGCAGATACATTTACAATACCGTTGGCATCGATATCGAATGTAACCTCAATCTGAGGTACGCCACGTCTTGCCGGCGGAATACCATCCAGTCTGAACTGTCCAAGGGACTTGTTATCCTTCGCGAACTGTCTTTCACCCTGTACAACGTTGATATCAACGGCTGTCTGGTTATCTGCTGCTGTTGAGAAAATCTGACTCTTCTTTGTAGGAATTGTTGTATTTCTCTCAATCAGTCTTGTAGCAATACCGCCCATTGTTTCGATAGAAAGTGACAGAGGTGTAACATCCAGAAGAAGGATTTCACCAGCACCGGCATCTCCTGCTAACTTACCACCCTGGATAGATGCACCGATTGCAACACATTCATCAGGATTTAAAGTCTTGCTTGGTTCATGACCTGTGAGCTGTTTTACCTTATCCTGTACAGCAGGAATTCTTGTAGAACCACCGACTAAGAGTACCTTTGAAAGGTCTGAAGCGGTAAGACCTGCATCATTTAATGCGTTACGTACAGGTTCTGCTGTCTTTTCAACCAGTTCATGTGTTAATTCATCAAATTTAGCTCTTGTAAGAGTCATATCAAAATGCTTTGGACCTTCTGCTGTTGCAGTAATATATGGCAGGTTGATATTGGTTGTTGTAGCGCTTGATAATTCCTTCTTTGCCTGTTCTGCTGCAACCTTTAATCTCTGGAGTGCCATTGTATCCTTAGAAAGGTCTACGCCTTCCTTTGCCTTGAAGTCCTCTAACATATACTGTGTGATTACATTATCAAAGTCATCACCACCGAGTCTGTTGTTACCTGCTGTTGCAAGAACTTCGATAACGCCGTCACCGATTTCGATAATAGATACATCGAATGTACCACCACCTAAATCGTATACCATGATCTTCTGCTCTTTTTCATTGTCCAGGCCATATGCCAAAGCTGCGGCGGTAGGCTCGTTGATGATACGTTTTACATCAAGACCTGCGATTTTACCAGCATCTTTGGTTGCCTGACGCTGTGCGTCATTGAAGTAAGCCGGAACTGTGATAACTGCTTCTGTTACTTTCTCACCAAGGTAGTTCTCTGCATCACCTTTCAGTTTCTGAAGGATCATAGCGGAGATCTCCTGCGGAGAGTATTTCTTTCCTTCGATGTCTACTTTATAATCAGTACCCATCTCACGTTTGATGGAACGGATGGTTCTGTCTGCGTTTGTTACAGCCTGACGTTTTGCCGGCTCGCCGACCAGACGGTCACCTGTTTTTGTGAATGCTACGATAGAAGGAGTTGTTCTTTCACCTTCTGCGTTTGCGATAACGGTTGGTTTTCCACCTTCCATAACAGCTACACAGCTGTTTGTTGTTCCTAAGTCAATACCAATAATTTTGCCCATTGTTGTTTCCTCCTCAATGAATTATGCTAAAAAATGGTTTAATTTCTATTTATTTATCTTCAAGGCTTAGTTAGCCACCTTGACCATACTGTGACGGACTACGGAACCTTTGTACATGTAGCCCTTCAGGAACTCTTCTACGACGATGTTTTCGCCGGCTTCCTCATCCTCCACATGCATCACTGCGTTGTGCAGGTTCGGATCGAATTCCTTTCCAACGGCCTCGATCACGGTTACACCGAGTTCATCGAGTGCTGTGGTAAACTGTTTGTATACTTTATTCATGCCGTCTGCGAACGGATCTTCCTCCGGATTTTCCACCGTTGCAAGTCCGCGCTCGAAGCTGTCAACAACCGGAAGAATCTTCTCGATGATGTCTTTTGCTCCAATGGCATACATATTTGCTTTTTCTTTTTCGGTGCGTTTGCGGAAGTTATCGAACTCTGCCATCTGACGGGTCAGGCGGTCAGTCAGCTCTTCGATTTTCTCATCTTTTTTATCTTTTTTCTTTTTGAAGAACTTTCGTTCTTTGCCATCCTCAGCAGTTTCTTCTGCAGCTTCCGCTTCTTTTGCCTCTGCTGCTTTCTTTGCTTCTTCCTGCTCCGCAGCCGGTTCGGTTTCCGGCAGATCGGTCTCTGCTCCGGTTTCTTTTTCCATCTCGCGTGTAGGTTCTTCCATGGTTTCCTCTTTCTTTCTATTTTCTTCGCTCACTGATCATTCCACCTTTCTACTCACCTGTGTCCGGCTTTTTGAAGACGGCGTCCAGTTGAACTTTTAATGTTTTCAGGTTATCTACCACATTTTCGTAATCCATCCGCTTTGGTCCCACGATACCGATTGTTCCGCGCATACCGTTTCCCATATCGTATGTGGTGGTGACCACGCTGCAGTCCCGTAAGGGTTCCATCGAAGATTCATTTCCGATGTATACCTGAATACCGGTATTTTCCTCTCCGTCCTGCTCCTCGGCAGCTCCTTTGATCATATCGACCAGTTTCTGCCGTTCCTCGAATGTGGAGATCAGCTGGCTGGCTTTGCTGCTGTCGGAAAGCTCAGGGTACTTGAAAATGTTGGTTGCGCCGCTGGTGTACACCGGCACATCTTCTTCGCTGACTGCGATGGCTTCCGCTACGGTATCGACCACTTTGCTGATGATGCCGGAGTGGATGCCTGCCTGCTCTTTCATCTTCTTGATCATGCCAAGATTGATTTCTTCAATGGTCAGGCCATTGAGTTGTGTGTTCAGAAGCAGGTTCAGCTTTAATATCTGTTCATCGTTGATGGTCTCGTCGAGGTCGATCATCTGGTTTTTCACCAGGTTGCCTTCTACGACGATGACGGCCAGGAGCTGCTCTTCATTGACTTTTGAGAGCTGGATGAATTTCACTTTATTTCTGTGATATTCCGGTCCTGTAATCAACGTTGCATAGTTGGTAGATGAAGCGAGGACTTTGACAACCTGCTGCAGAACTTTTTCCATTCGGTCTGTTTTTTCAATGACCATGTTTTTGATGTCTGCAACTTCCTGTTCTTTTTCCCGCATCAGCTCATCTACATAGAGGCGGTAGCCTTTATCGGAAGGAATGCGTCCTGCGGAAGTGTGGGGCTGTAAGATGTAACCCATCTCTTCCAGATCGGACATTTCATTCCGGATTGTGGCGGAGCTTAAATTCAAATCCGTGTATTTGGAAATCGTTCTTGAGCCGACCGGCTCGCCCGTTTCCAGATACGTCTGGATGATCGCTTTTAATATTTTTCTTTTTCTTTCATCCAATTCTGCATCCACTAAGATAAGCTCCTTCCTGTTGTATAGTCCTGTTAGCACTCGTTTCAGTGGAGTGCTAACATCTATGCTCTTAAGATAGCACTCTGCCTTTTGTTTGTCAACACCTTTTCCCGGTTTTTCTATGAAGAAATTGTGAAAAAAGTATAAACCGTTTTCTTTCTGAAAAGGAATCTGACTTTTCTTTTTTATTGCATTCTACTGTTTCAAAGGCGCTATAGCCGTATGGTAGGATTCTGCCATTTCGATACGACCATTTAGTAGCATTTTCTCAGAGGTGATGAATCATGAAATATCAGAAACTGGAGGATCTGCGCACGGACCACGATCTGACGATCCGCCAGGTTGCCGACTATCTCGGCTGCAACCGCGATGTGTATACCCGATATGAAAAAGGCGTCCGGCAGCTGCCGATCTCCATTGCCATCCGTCTGGCGGAGCTGTATCAGGTCAGTCTGGATTATCTGGTCGGCATCAGCGATGAGAAGCGGCCGTATGGATCCTGACTTTCCGGTGTCTCCGCCGCAGCAAAAGCAGGAGGACAGTTTTTCTTCTCCCTGTCCTCCCTGTTTTGCTTTTTCGTTTACAGATTCTGCAGATATTCCATCATCCGCGTTTCGCTGAGTTTCCATCCGTCCGGCTCCCCGCAGAGATACAGCGTAAAATGCCCGCACGGGACTCCGTTTTCCAGGTGGATGCCGGTATACAGTTCTACAATGAGGAGTTCTTCTGCTTTTTCTTCATATATATTAGTGATCTGATAGATGCGCTCTCCCTTTTCGTCCACCGGCCATTCTTTCTTCAGCACATCCCTCAGACGGCTCTCCCGCCCCTGCGCTTCGCATTCTTCCTCCCGGCTGATCATTTTTTCAAACGCTTCCGGCGTCTCCATCCGTTCCACTATATTCTGGACAAAATCTTCTATTTCTATTCTTTCTGCTTTTCCCATTCGTTCCCCCATTTCTGCCGTACATATTTTTCTGTTTTCTGCACAGGCTGTCTTCACCCGCCATTTCTCTCTCCCGCCCCATTCTCCAATTTGCGACCATATGATCTGATTTAACTTTGTCCATCCAACCGTTTGGTAGTATGGGTTTGAATCTGAAAGGATGGTACAACGTATGAAATACCAGAGAATTGAAGATATGCGGATCGATCAGGATCTCACCATCAAAGAGATTTCTGCCCTGCTCGAATGCAACCGCGACGTCTATTCCCGCTACGAAAAAGGAATCCGCGACATCCCGATCGACTATGTGATCCGGCTTGCACGGTTCTATGACTGCTCGGTCGACTATCTGCTGAGTGTCTCCAGTAAAAAGAGAAAATTCGGCGATTAATTTTTTTATTGTTGTCTTTTTTATTTTTGTGTTTTTCGTTTTGATACGACCGTTTGGTCGTATTTTATATTATAATGGTATTCTTATTTTGCGTCAATTCTGAACAAGAAGGAATCAAAATCGGACGCAAAAAAAGCGTGCCGGAAAGTTTTCTGTCGCTTTTCCGGCACGCTTTTTTTCATGCTCTTTTCTTCTTTTTTATTTCTGATTTTTTATTCTTCCATGTCATCCAGGCTCTTCTTCAGTGTGATCATTTTGTCACGCAGCTCGGCGGCCATTTCGAAGTTGAGTTCGGCGGCAGCGGCTTTCATCTGTTTCTGTACCTGGCCGATCAGTTTTTCCAGTTCTTCGCGGCTCATGGACTCCGGGTCTTTTTCCATCTTTTCTTCTGTCTTTGCTACTTCTTTCGAAATGCTGATGAGATCGCGGACGGCTTTTTTGATGGTGGTCGGAGTGATGCCGTGTTCTTTGTTGTAGGCTTCCTGCAGGGCACGGCGGCGCTTCGTCTCGTCGATTGCGAGGCGCATGGAATCGGTCATCACATCGGCGTACATGATAACATGGCCCTCGCTGTTTCGTGCGGCACGGCCGATGGTCTGGATCAGGGAGGTTTCGGAACGCAGGAAACCTTCTTTATCGGCATCCAGGATCGCCACGAGTGTGATTTCCGGGATGTCGAGACCCTCACGCAGAAGGTTGATGCCGACGAGCACATCGAAGACATCGAGACGCATATCACGGATGATCTCGGTCCGTTCCAGGGTGTCGATATCGGAGTGCAGGTAGCGCACGCGGATGCCGGCCTCTTTCATATAGTCGGTCAGATCCTCTGCCATACGCTTCGTCAGCGTCGTCACGAGAACTTTGTTGTGTTTTTCAGTTTCTTTCTTTACTTCCGAAATCAGATCGTCGATCTGTCCCTCCACCGGGCGCACCTCGACATCCGGGTCGAGAAGGCCGGTCGGGCGGATGATCTGTTCAGCGCGCAGCAGCTCGTGGTCTGCCTCGTAGTCGCCCGGCGTGGCAGATACGAAGAGGATCTGATCGATCCGGTCCTCGAACTCGCCGAAGTTCAACGGACGGTTGTCTTTTGCGGACGGCAGACGGAATCCATAGTCCACCAGCGTCGATTTCCGCGACTGGTCGCCGGCATACATGCTGCGGATCTGCGGAACAGTCTTATGCGACTCATCCACGATGATGAGGAAATCATCTCCGAAATAGTCCATCAGTGTGTAGGGCGGCTCGCCTGGATTTAATCCGGAGAGGTAACGCGAATAGTTTTCGATGCCGGAACAGATGCCGGTTTCTTTGAGCATCTCAATATCGAAATTAGTCCGCTCCTCGATGCGCTGGGCCTCGATCAGTTTTCCCTCGTGCTTGAAGAACTTCACCTGCTCTTCCATATCCTTTTCAATCTCGCCTGTTGCTTTCAGGATCGTGTCCATCGGCACAACATAGTGGGAGGCAGGAAAGATTGCGATGTGGTTCAGTTCACATAAGATTTCACCCGTCAGCGTATCGATCTGCATCAGACGGTCAATCTCATCCCCGAAGAACTCGACGCGCACCGCCTTGTCCGTCTCCTCCGCCGGAAAAATCTCCAATACATCACCGCGCACGCGGAACGTACCGCGGTGGAAATCCATATCATTCCGGTCATACTGAATATCAATCAACTGCCGGATCACATCATCCCGGTCCTTTTCCATTCCCGGGCGGAGCGAAATAATCATCTCCATGTAGTCCTTCGGGCTTCCGATTCCATAGATACACGAAACACTGGAAACCACAATGACATCGTTCCGCTCACTCAGTGCAGAAGTCGCGGAAAGCCGCAGCTTATCAATCTCATCGTTCCGCGCAGAGTCCTTCGCAATATACGTATCCGAAGACGGCACGTAAGCCTCCGGCTGGTAGTAGTCGTAGTAGGAGACAAAGTATTCGACGCTGTTTTCCGGGAAATATTCTTTGAATTCTCCGTAAAGCTGCGCCGCCAACGTCTTATTGTGCGCAATAATCAAAGTCGGCTTGTTCAACTGCTGGATCACATTCGCCATCGTAAAAGTCTTGCCAGAGCCCGTAACCCCTAGTAAAGTCTGGCATTGGTTGCCTTCCCGGAACCCTTTGACAAGGGTTTCGATTGCCTGCGGCTGGTCTCCGGTCGGCTGATAATCTGACACTAATTTAAACTTTTTCTGTTCGTTTTCCTCCCAACATCCATCATTTCTGCCGCCGGATCTTAAATTCTATCGTTCTTAAATTCTACATTCCGGTACGCATATCACAAAATGGAAAAGACAACAGCAAAACACATGTCCACCGCGCAGATGACGGTGACAGCACTTATGACAGCGATTACCTGTATCCTGGCACCGATGGCACTTCCGATTCCGATCAGCCCGGTACCGATCAGCCTGACAAACCTTGTCATCTTCTTTATGGCGTATATTCTCGGAATGAAGCTTTCCGTAGCGAGCTATGTATTATACCTGCTCTTAGGAACAGTAGGACTTCCGGTATTCTCCGGATTTAGTGGCGGTGTCGGCAAGCTTCTCGGACCGACCGGCGGCTACCTGATCGGATTTATCTTTCTGGCAGCGATCGCAGGCTTCTTCGTTGAGAAGTTCCCGGCAAAGATTTACATGCATGTAGTCGGAATGATCATCGGAATGGCGATCTGCTATATCTTCGGAACCGCATGGCTTGCGGGACAGCTCGGAATGAGCTTCGTGGCAGCTCTCGGCATCGGTGTTATCCCGTATCTTCCAGGTGACACAGCAAAGATCATCATTGCGATCATCGCAGGTCCGCAGATCCGCAAGGCAGTTTCCAGATTTATGTAGGCCGGAAAGTAAGTGTTCAATAGGTCTGCGCATTTACTGCGCTGACCGTAAGAAAACTTAGAATAGAAGGCAAAAATCCTATCGGCACAGCCGATTTGGAATGGATTTTTGCGCGTAACTGTGAGGTACTGAACAGTTACGCTGGAAAATATTAATCAGGTATTTCATAAAAACTCATACATCCTAAATAAAGATTCACAGCGAAGATCATAGAAAATGATTTGCTGTGAATTTTTATTTATGTTGAAAAACGTACGATGCTGGCTTCTTATAGCTGATGCGGTGAATGACCCAAATAAGTGTTTACATGGAATCCCGATGTTGATAAAGCATAGTATGTTGACATTTATTAGCATATGAACAAATTATTTATAAGTAACACGAATATATATTTTACCCTGCGGAACTAAAGCCTAAAACTGTCGAAAAAACATAGAAAAATCTTGACATTTGCCTATAAAACTCGTTATGATATTGTCTGCACTATACTGATAGGTTGGTTGTCTGGAAACCCGTAGAAATGTCTGCATCCGCAGACCTTTTTTGTTTAACCAGGAAAGCCCAAAGGGACTTCCTGTTGAGCAAAAAAGACGGAGAAATTTTGACCGGACTGCCGTGAAGGGCTCTGCATCCAGCCCGCACAGATATAGTGAAGGAGGAAACACCATGAAATCAGTTCATGAAGCATTAGATCAGATCCTTCCGGAGATCATCGCAATGAGCGAAGATATTTACTGTCATCCGGAGCTTGGATTTAAGGAATTCAGAACAAGAAAAAAGGCGATCGAGGCACTCGACAAGGCGGGAATTCCGCATGAGGATGT
>OGLN01000866.1_pt1 | contig 23449 bp, 18 predicted proteins | sample 1572641 | NCBI WGS metagenome assembly OGLN01 (sample SAMEA2581903, study PRJEB24529) | metagenome | biome: Human gut stool | place: China | collected 2011
GACCCCAACATTAAGAGTGTCGTGCTCTACCAACTGAGCTAAAGAGGCATCAATCATTATCTGATTGCGAGTGCAAAGGTAGCTATAATTTTTATATCTCCAAAAATTTTGCCGGAAAAATTTTGAAAAATTTCTGCTTTTCCGGCCTCCAGGGTTATTCCAGCGCCAGTTTGTCGCTGTCCCATTCGCCGCCGGCGTCCGGGTAGATGAAAGGCCGCGAATCGCCGAAACGCTTCATATTCAAATAACTTTCATAAAGGTTGATGCCGTTCGCCGACTGCGTGGCCAGCGCGAAGGCCACCACCGACGGATGGCGCTTCGTGGTGTGGTAACTGTTCTCCGTGCGTTCGAGGTATGCCGGCTGCCATTCGGGGGCGTTGGACGGATTTCCGCCCTTGCGGCGCGACTCCCCGCTGCGGCGGGTGTCGATCGGCGCCTGCGCAATCACGTAGAGGCCCTGCACGTCGCAAAAGTTCAGCAGCGATTCGGGCACAGGCCCCGGCAGCAGTTTTAGCGTGTTGAATCCCTGCTCGCGCAGCGCCGCGATTTCGTTTTCGGTGATCGCCGCGGGGACTTCGCGTACGCGCAGCGTCACGGGGCGTGCGTTCAGCGACATCCGCCCGTCCTGCATCTCCACCGAGCGGAAGCCGAGGCGGAGTTCCAGATATTCGACGTAGCGGCCTTCGTGCTGGGTTTTGAGCCGCAGCGTGTACTGCGTGGGGAGTTCGGCGCTCCACAGCAAGTTGGCGGGAATACGGGCCAGGAAACGCAGCGTGTCTTCGCGGCGCATGTCGAGGGTGACGTCTTTCTGTCCCGCTGCGGCATTTTCGCCCGTCGGCGTGAGCAGCTGGTAGTGGATGCGCGAGGTGCGCGGGTTGAGGGCCTCGCTTTTCACCGCGACGGCGATCTCCGCCGTGGCGTTGCCGTCTTCGCCCATGCGGGTTCTGGTCACGACGTCACGCACGCGCAGCGTGGGCTGGCTCATCAGCCAGGCTCCGCCGATGGCGGGTGCCGGAGCCTCTTTCCAGCTTTCGAGCGGTGCGACGGACGACGGCTGCGCGAGGATGACTTCGAGCATGTTGCGGCCCTCTTTGGCCTGTTTGGTGATGTTGATTTCCGCCGGGTTGTTGCCGTCGGCGTTGCAGGCCACGGGAAGGCCGTTCACGCGCACTTCGTAGTCGCCCGACGCCCATCCCAGGTGGAACAGCACCTGCCGGTTGGCCCATGCGAACGGCACGGTGAACGGTGTCGAGAAAACGTTGTCCTTGAGGTTCCATTCCGTCAGACGCGTGAAGTAGCGGTTGTCGCCGCCGTCGGCCGCCGTGGCCGGAAGCCGCAGGACCTGCGTCGGGAAGATGCCCATGCAGCGGGCGTCGCCCTCCTCGCTCGAAAGGCACATCAGCTGCATGCCGATGCAGATGCCCAGGACGGGCTGCGTGAGCGAGGGGATCACCGTGTCGAGTCCCCGCTCGCGGAGCTGCGACATGGCCGACGAGGCCTCGCCGACTCCCGGGAGGATCACTTTGTCGGCCCCGCGCAGCAGGGCGGGATCGGCCGTGAGCGTGAATTCGGCCCCTGCGCGGCGAAGGGCGTCGGCAACCGACCGCAGGTTGCCCGTGGCGTAATCGACGACGGCTATCATAGGACTCCTTTGCTGCTGGGGACGGTGTAATCGAACGGGATGTGCGCCACGGCCATGCGCAGGGCGCGGGCGAAGGCCTTGAAGACGGCCTCGGCCTTGTGGTGGTCGTTGTCGCCGCGGGCCGAGATTTGGAGGTTGCACCGCGCGGCGCATGCGAACGAGTGGAAGAAGTGGCGGAACATTTCGGTCGGAACGTCGCCGACCCGCTCGCGGCGGAACGAGGCGTCCCACTCGAAGTCGATGCGGCCCCCGAAGTCGAGCAGCGCCAGCGCCCGGCAGTCGTCCATCGGCAGGGCGAAGCCGTAGCGGGCTATCCCGGCCTTCGCGCCCAGCGCGCGGTCGACGGCCTCGCCCAGCGTGATGGCCACGTCCTCCATCGTGTGGTGTTCGTCGATGTCCAGATCGCCCCGCGCGTCGACGGCCAGCGCGACGCCGCCGTGGTGGGCGATCTGCGCGAGCATGTGGTCCAGAAAGCGCAGGCCCGTGGAGATTTGGCCGTTGAAATCCCCGCGGCCGTCGAGGTCGAGGCGGACGGTGATCTGCGTCTCGCGGGTCTCGCGCCGGATTTCGGCCCGGCGTTCGCCGCGGCGGATGAATTCGGCGATTTCGCTCCACGAGTCGGTGATCAGCGCACAGGCGTCGGCGGCGCCGGCTTCCTCCAGCGTCCGCAGCCCTTCGGCGGGGGGAGCGAGCAGGATGCCCCGCGCCCCGAGGTTGCGGGCCAGCAGGATGTCGGTCGCGCGGTCGCCGATGACGTAGCTCGCCGCGAGGTCGTATTCGCCGCCCGTGTAGCGGCCGAACATCCCTGTCCGGGGTTTGCGCGTGGGGGCGGCGTCGGCCTCGAACGTGCGGTCGATCAGCTGGTCGTCGAACGCGACGCCCTCGCCGCCGAGCGTCGCGAGCATTTTGTTATGCGCCGGCCAAAAGGTATCCTCGGGGAAGGACGGGGTGCCGAGCCCGTCCTGGTTGGTGGCCAGCACGAGGTCGAACCCGAGGCCCGTGAGCGCCTTCAGGGCGGAGATGGCTCCGGGTACGAACGCGAGTTTTTCGAGGCTGTCGATCTGTTCGTCGGCGGGTTCGGCGATGATCGTGCCGTCGCGGTCGATGAAGAGGGCTTTTTTCATAATCGGAAGTTTTTGACGGTTTCTATCATCCGGGCGTTCTCCGCGGGGGTTCCGACGGTGATGCGCAGGCATCCTTCGCAGCCCGGGATGCGCGAGCGGTTGCGGACGATGACCCCGGCTGAGATCAGCGCGTCGTACATGCGGTCGGGATCGGGGGTGCGGACCAGGATGAAATTGGCATCCGAAGGGTAGACCCGCTCGATGGCGGGGCAGGCCGCGAGCTGCGGCGCGAGCCGGTCGCGCTCGGCGCGGATTTCGGCCACCTGCGGGGCGATGTCTTCGGTGAGCCGTTCGGCGACGGCCTGCTGTGCGAGGCTGTTGATGTTGTAGGGATATTTCACGCGTGCGAAAAGTCCGGCGACGGCTTCCGACGCGAATGCCAGCCCGAGGCGAAGCCCCGCCATGCCCCACGCCTTCGAGAGGGTTTGCAGGACGATGAGGTTCCCGAATTCGCCGAGGCGCGCGAGGAATCCCGGCCCGGCGGCGAAGTCGATGTAGGCTTCGTCGAGGACGACCATGCCGTCGAATTCGCGGAGCAGCCGTTCGATGCCGGCCGCCGGGAAGGCGTTGCCCGTGGGATTGTTCGGGGAGCAGAGCCACAGCAGGCGGGTGCGTTCGTCGGCGGCCGCCAGCAGGGCGTCGGCCGGAAGCGAGAAGTCCGCGCCGAGCGGGACCTCGCGCATCTCGACGTCGTTGATGTCGGCGGCGACGCGGTACATGCCGTAGGTCGGGGCGATCGAAACGGCGTTGTCGACGCCCGGACGGCAGAAGATGCGGTAGCAGAGGTCGATGGCCTCGTCGCTGCCGTTGCCGATGAAGACCTGCTCTTCGCGCACGCCTTTCAGCGCGGCGATCTTCTGTTTGAGGAGCTTCTGATGCGGGTCGGGGTAGCGGTTGACACCGTTGTCGTAGGGGTTTTCGTTGGCGTCGAGCCACGTCGTGATCTCTCCGCCGGAAAACTCGTCGCGGGCCGTGGAGTAGGGTTTCAACGCCCGGATGTTGGGGCGCACCAGTTCTTCGAGCGGTCTCACAGCACACCTCCTTTCATGCGGACGCGCACGGCGGCGGCGTGCGCCCCGAGACCCTCGGCCTCGGCCATGGCGATGACGGTCGGGGAGAGGGTCGCAAGCCCCTTGCGCGAGAGTTCCTGATAGGTGATCTTGCGCAGGAACGAGTCGGTGTTCACGCCGCTGTAAGCCCGCGCCCAGCCGCCCGTGGGCAGCGTGTGGTTGGTTCCCGAGGCGTAATCCCCGGCGCTTTCAGGCGACCAGGGGCCGATAAAGACGCTTCCGGCGGCGGTGATCTGCGCCGCGACGTCCCAAGCGTCGCGCATCGAGATGATCAGGTGCTCGGGGGCGTAGGCGTTGGCGAAGCCGATCATCTTTTCGCGGCTGTCGAGGACCACGATGCGGCTCTGGCGCAGCGCCTCGCGGATGGTCTCGCCGCGGCGCAACTGGAGCAGCTGTTCGCCGACGGCCCGCTGGGTGTCGCGGGCGAACTCCACCGACGGGCAGACCAGCACCGCCTGGCTGTCGCCTCCGTGTTCGGCCTGCGACAACAGGTCGGCGGCGGCGAAGGCGGGCGACGCTTCGTCGTCGGCCAGCACCAGCACCTCCGAGGGCCCGGCGGGCAGGTCGACGGCCACGTCGTTGGCGCCGACCAGTTGCTTGGCCTTGGTGACGTAGCGGTTGCCGGGACCGAAAATCTTGTCGACGCGCGGGATGCTCTCCGTGCCGTAGGCCATGGCCGCCACGGCCTGCGCCCCGCCGACGGAGAAGATGCGGTCGACGCCGCACAGATCGGCGGCATAGAGGATTTCGGGGGCTATCGTGCCGTCGGGGCGCGCGGGGGTGCAGAGGATGACCTCCCCGCAGCCGGCGACGCGGGCCGGGACGGCCAGCATCAGCACCGTGGAGAAGAGCGGCGCCTTGCCGCCCGGGATGTAAAGGCCCACGCGGCGGATCGGCACGGCGCGCTGCACGCACCGGACGCCCGGCATCGTCTCGATGTCGACCTCGGGCGGCAGCTGGGCGCGGTGGAAGGTCTCGATGTTCGCTTTCGCGGCGGCGAGGGCCTCTTTCAGCGCGGCGGGGATGAGCGCGGCGGCTGCGGCGCGCACGTCGGCCGGAATTTCGAACGTCCGGGGATCGCGCCCCTCGACGCGGCGGGTGACTTCGCGCAGCGAGCGGTCGCCGCCGGATTTTACGTCGGCGAGGATTTCGGTCACCTGTCGCGTGATCTCCTCCTCTTCCCGGGTGAAGCGCTCGGTGAGGGCGGCCCACTCGGCGCGTTCGGGATTGTTGTGGATTTTCAGAATTTCCATGACGGTTCCGGATTTTTAGCGGATCATGTTTTCGAGTGCCAGGATCAGGATGCCTTCGGCCCCGATCTCCTTGAGCCGTTCGATGCGCTCCCACAACTGGTCCTGGGAGATGACGGCGTGGATCGAGCACCACCCCTCCTGCGCCAGCGGCAGCACCGTCGGGCTGCGCATGCCGGGGAGTATCCGGATGGCGTCGCCGAGCCGCTCCTTGGGGAGGTTCATCAGCACGTATTTCATGCCGCGGCTGTCGAGGATCGAGTTGAGGCGAAAGGTCAGCTGCTCCGTTTCGCGGCGCTTGTCGCTGTCAAGCCCCGGGCAGGCGATGAGCACCGCCTCGGAAAAGAGGACCTTCTCGACCTCGACCAGCCCGTTGGAGATGAGCGTGCCGCCCGAGGAGACGATGTCGAAGATGCCGTCGGCCATGCCTACCGCCGGGGCGATCTCCACGGAGCCTTCGATGGTGTGGATCTCGGCCTCGATCCCCTTCTCGGCGAAGTAGCGGGCGAGGATGTTGGGGTAGGAGGTGGCGACGCGCCGGCCGCGGAAGAACGCGAGGCCTTCGTAGGAGGTCGTTTTGGGTACGGCCAGCGAGAGGCGGCAGCCTCCGAACCCGAGGTCCATGATCTGCTCGACGGGGAAACCCTTCTCGGCGACCTCGTTCAGCCCCACGATGCCCAGGTCGGCGACCCCCATCGAGACGGCCTGCGGGATGTCGTCGTCGCGCAGGTAGAGGACTTCCAGCGGAAACCCTTCCGCACGGGAGATGAGTTTGCGCTTGCTCTCGGCAACGCGGATGCCTGCTTCGGAAAGCAGGTCGATGCTCTGTTCGTTCAGTCGGCCCTTGGCCTGGATGGCTATTCGTAACATATTCGGTGTGTGTTTGATTGTTTGCTTCTTTCGGACACCCACCTGCGGTTCGGCACGCAAAAAAGCCCACCCGCAGGGGGTGAGCTTCATGTATTCTATAATAACCTCTTACATATACATAATCGACCTACCCCTTGGTAAAGTGGTGATGGTGATGATGGATATGGTTGAAAATCGTCATTCGTCCGGTTGTTGGAGGCAAATATAGGGTTTCTGCGGGAAAAAACAAAATCCGGCCCGGATTTTTTTGCATCCGGCGGAAAAACGGCGGTCGGGGAGGATGGCCGCCGCTCTCGTTTGGCGAAACGCTCCGCCGCCGGATTGATTATGGGCGCCGCAGGCGCGCGGAAGGGAAACGGAGCGCGAAGTTGCGGTTTTTAAGAGTTTTTAGTATATTTACGGCCTGCATCCAGTGAAAACGGCCCGTGCGGTGCGCAGGGGCCGTACGGGCGGCCTTCCGGATTGTAACCTGTTCGTCCGGGACCCGCAGCGCGGACCTTTCATTTAAAACGAAAAGACAATGTGTGACCCTATTCAGTCGATTGCGACCCGTTTGCGCGGGCTGCGCGAAGCGCTTGAACTGACCCAGGAGGAGGTGGCTGCGAGCTGCAACCTTCCGGTCGGACAGTACAGGGAGATGGAGAGCGGCACGGCCGATTTTTCGGTGAACGTGCTGCAAACCATATCCCGCCATTACGGGATCAGCCTCGATGTGCTGATGTTCGGCGAGGAGCCGAAGATGAACGCCTATTTCATCACCCGCGCCGGAAAGGGCGTGTCGGTCGAACGGCAGAAGGCCTACAAGTACGAGGCGTTGGCGGCGGGATTCCGCGACCGGAAGATCGACCCCTTCATCGTGACGGTCGAGCCGGCTGCGGACGACGCCCCGATGCACCTGAACTGCCACCCCGGGCAGGAGATGAACTACGTGCTGGAGGGCCGCCTGCTGATCGGGCTGAACGGCAAGGAGATCGTGCTGAACACGGGCGACAGTCTCTATTTCGATTCGGGCCTGCCGCACGGGATGAAAGCCCTCGACGGCAAAACGGTGCGGTTTCTGGCCATAATAATGTAACGGCAGCATGGTAGAGCGATTTTTATCCCAGACCTCCTTCGTCTCGCAGGAGGATTACCGGAAGAACCTGCACATACGGGTTCCGGAGAATTTCAATTTCGGCTACGACGTGGTGGATGCATACGCCGCCGAGCAGCCCGGCAAGGAGGCGCTGCTGTGGACCGACGACCAGGGCGCCGAAATCCGGTTCACCTTTGCCGACATCAAGCGCGAAAGCGACCGCACGGCCTCGTATTTCCAGAGCCTCGGCATCGGAAAGGGCGATGTGGTGATGCTGATCCTCAAGCGCCGCTACGAGTTCTGGTTCTCGATTCTGGCGCTGCACAAGCTGGGCGCGGTGGTGATCCCGGCAACCCACCTGCTGACCAAAAAGGACGTAGTCTACCGCTGCAATACGGCCGGGATCAAGGCCATCGTCGCGGCGGGCGAGCGGGTGATCACCGACCACATCGCGGCGGCCATGCCCGAAAGCCCCACCACCGAACTGCTCGTCAGCGTGGGTCCCGAGGTCCCCGAAGGGTTTCTCGATTTCCACGCCGGCATCGAAAAGGCGGCTCCTTTCGTGCGCCCGGAGCGGGTGAACGCCAACGACGACGTGATGATGATGTATTTCACCTCGGGGACGACCGGCGAGCCGAAGATGGTGGCCCACGACTTCACCTATCCGCTGGGGCATATCACCACGGGGCTGCTGTGGCACAACCTCCACGAAGGCAGCCTGCACCTGACGATCGCCGACACGGGGTGGGCCAAGGCCGCGTGGGGCAAACTCTACGGGCAGTGGCTGGCCGGGGCCTGCCTGTTCGTCTACGACCATGAGAAGTTCACGCCCGCGGACATGCTGCGCAAGATCGAGCAGTACCGCATCACGTCGCTGTGCGCGCCTCCGACGGTCTACCGCTTCCTGATTCGCGAGGATCTCACCAAATACGACCTCTCGTCGCTGGAGTACTGCACCACGGCGGGCGAGGCGCTGAACGGAGCCGTGTACGACACCTTCCTGCGTCTGACGGGCATCCGCCTGATGGAGGGCTTCGGGCAGACCGAGACGACGCTGACGCTGGCCACGTTCCCGTGGATGAAGTCCAAACCCGGGAGCATGGGCGTGCCCAATCCCCAGTACCGGATCGACCTGGTGACCCCCGACGGCCGTTCGGCCGAGGACGGCGAGCAGGGGCAGATCGTGATCCGCACCGACGGGGGCAAGCCGCTCGGTCTGTTCAAGGGTTACTACCTGAACGATGAGCTGACCCGCGAGGCGTGGCACGACGGGGTGTATTATACGGGCGACGTGGCGTGGCGCGACGAGGACGGCTACTACTGGTTCGTGGGGCGTGCCGACGACGTGATCAAGAGTTCGGGCTACCGCATCGGTCCGTTCGAGGTGGAGAGCGCCCTGATGACCCACCCGGCGGTGGTGGAGTGCGCCATTACGGGCGTTCCCGACGAGATCCGCGGCCAGGTCGTCAAGGCGACGATCGTGCTCGCCGAGGCCTACCGCGGGCAGGCCGGGGAGGCGCTCGTCAGGGAGTTGCAGGACCATGTGAAGCGCATCACGGCTCCTTATAAATACCCGCGCGTGATCGAGTTCGTGGAGTCGCTGCCCAAGACCATCAGCGGCAAGATCCGCCGCAAGGAGATCCGCAGCGGCGACGAAGGGAAATAATCCGGCCGCAGGCCGGCGGAGAGAGGGACCGTGCGGAGGGCGCGGTCCCTCTCTCTCTTTGCGGCTGCCGCTCCGGGGCCGCGTCGCGGGATTTTAACGGAACCGTATATTGCGGTTCTGAAAAAGTTTCCTAATTTTGTCTTGTGAAAGCCTGAACATGCCCGGACGTGGAGAAGAAAAAAGAACTTGAGAATTTGCTTGTTTCCGTAAGCGAGAACGACGATTACGCTTTCCGGGTTTTCTATGATCTCTATTACCGGAGCGTTTTCCGGTTCGCCTACTATTTTCTGCGCAACAGGGAGGCCTGCGGCGAGGTCGTGAGCAACGTCTTCGTCGCCGTCTGGAAGTCCCGTGTCGCGCTGCGGAGGATCGAAAACATCGACGCCTACCTCTACGTCGTCGCGCGCAACGAGGCGAACCGGTATCTGAAGGAGTCCCGTACGCGCCGCCGCTGCCTCTCGTTCGAGGAGATTCCCATCTCGCTGATCGACCGAAATTCCCCCCCCCACAGCGAAGACGCTCCCGATAGCCGGTTGATAGAGGCCGAAGTCGAGGAGCTGGTTCGCCGTCTCATAAACGATTTGCCCGAACGCTGCCGCACGGTGTTCCTGCTCAACCGGCAGGAGGGGCTGTCGTCGCGCGAGATCGCCGAGGCGCTGTCGCTCTCCGAGAGCACGGTGCGGGTCCAGATCAAGATCGCCGTCGACAGGATCGTGGCCGGCATACGCACGCATTATCCCGACCTGAAGCTGGTTTCCCTGCTGCTGTTCCTCTTCACGGCGCGTTTCTGACGCCTGCCGGAATGAAAAAAATGAAAAAAAGCCGCGGTTCCCTTAAACGGAACCGCGGCTTTCGCACTCTATATGTGTATACGACCAAAAAGGAGAAATCATGCAATATCAGCATACGAAGAGGGAGCTGGAGATGGCGGAACTGATCGAAGGTTCGGAGCGCGACCGCCGCAGGCTGGCGGAGCTGCTGGACGGCATCCGGGTGGGACCCGGAGTCGACGCCATGGCCGACGGAATGCGGGAGGCGGTGTGGGCCGACGTGCGCTCGCGCATCCGCCGCCGGGGAATCCGGATGCGGATCGTCCGCTACGCCGCGGCTGCGGCCGTGATGGCGGGCGTCGTCTGCGGCAGCTGGTTCATGGGCGGACGCCGGACCGAAAGCCGTCTGGTCGCCGCGGCGCAGCCGGTGAGCGTCTCGACGCCTCTGGGCGTGAAGTCCGACGTGGTGCTGCCCGACGGTTCGCGGGTGCGGCTCAACGGCGGCACGCGCATCGTCTATCCCGCGTTGTTCGGCGACGAACGCCGCGTGGAGGTCGACGGCGAGGCCTATTTCGAGGTCGAGCACGACGCCCGCAGGCCCTTCGTCGTCGTCACGGGACAGGTCGTCTCGACGGTGCTCGGAACGACTTTCAATGTGCACGCCTATTCCGAGGACGAGAATTACCAGATCACGCTGGCGACGGGCAGCTTGCTGGTGGACGGCGGTCCCGAGTCGCGGAGCGTGCGGCTGCGTCCCGGCGAGCAGGGATTCTTCGAGAGGACCTCCGGACTGCTGTCGCTGCGCAGGGTGAACGTCGAGCAGGTGCTCTCGTGGCAGGAGGACAGGCTCTACTTCCGGGCCGAACCCCTGGCGTCGATCGCCCGGAGCCTCGAAAGGCAGTTCAACGTCGACATCACGATCCCCGACGAACGGCTGCGCAGGATCTGTTTCACGGGTGAGTTCGTCGACGGCGAGAACATCCACGAAATCATGCGGATCATCTCGGCCGACAGCCGTATCCTCTGCCGCAGCCGCAAGAACCATTTCGAGCTTTACAGAAACCGATAGAGATTCACGATTTTTTTCACTACAACCTAAATTTCAATCCTTATGAGTAACAATTCTACCAGCAGAAGGTCCTTCCGGGACCTTTTCGGCCAGCGGATGCTGTGCAGACTGAGCGGATTGCTGACCCTGTGTTGGTTCACGGTGGCGGCCCAGGCTCTTTACGCGCAGAATCCCGTGATTTCGTTGACGCTGAAGAACGCCACCGTGCGCGAGGTGATCGAAGCGGTCAAGACGCAGAGCGGCTACTCGTTCTGGTATCGGGAGAGCGAGATCGACCTCCGGAAGCGCGTTTCGATCGAGGCGCACGATCAGAACGTCCTGAAACTGCTCGACGGCGTGCTCGCCGACCAGGGAATTCTGGCCAAACTCGAAGGCCGCCACATCGTGCTTTACAAATCCGATCCGGCAGGCCGGGGCCGGGAATACCAGCTGAAGGGCCGCGTCGAGACCGAGGCCGGCGATCCGATCGTGGGGGCGAACGTGCTGGTCGAGGGCACGACGAACGGCATGGTGACCAATTCGAAGGGCGAATTCGCCCTGAACGTGACTGCGGGCGCGCGGCTCAGCGTGTCGTTCATCGGTTACGACGCGGCGCAGGTCGAAGTGGGCAACCGGACGCATCTGACCGTGGTGCTGAAGGAGAATAACCAGCTCCTCGACGACGTGGTGGTGATCGGATACGGCGTGCAGAAGAAGGTCAACCTGACCGGCTCGGTCGCCGTGCGCCAGATGTCGGAGATCGAGAACCAGCCCATGACGCACGCCTCGCAGGCGCTCTATTCGATGCCCGGCGTCTACATCAACCAGGCTTCGTCGAAGCCCGGCAGCGACGGCGCGACGATCCGCATACGCGGCGTCGGCACGATGAGCAGTTCCAGCCCCATGGTGCTGGTCGACGGCATGGAGTATTCGCTCAACGAGCTGAATCCCGGCGACATCGAGACGATCTCGGTGCTGAAGGACGCTTCGGCCTCGATCTACGGTTCCAAGGCCGCCAACGGCGTCATCCTCATCACCACGAAGCAGGCCAAGAAGGGCGCACCGGTGGTGAAGTTGAGCGCCAACTTCGGCATTCAGTCGGCGACCTACGTGCCCGACGTGGTGACCGACCCGATTCAGTATATGAACATGCGCAACCAGGCCGAACTGAACGAAGGCAAGCTGACGGTGACCTACAACCGCGACGACATCCTCGAATACGAGGAGGGCATGAAGCACGACAAGTACATCTATCCCGCCTCCGACTGGTACGACCTCTGCTACCAGAACGGTTTTCTCCAGCAGTACAACGCCCGCGTTTCGGGCGGCACGGACAAGATCTCCTACTCGCTGGGCGGCGGTTACATGAACCAGCGCGGCATCATGGTCGCCAACGACGACGCGGAACGCTTCTCGTGGGACATGAAGATCAACGCGCAGGTGACCAAGCGCCTGAAGGTGGGCATCAGCCTGCTGGGCAACCTGCGCTACAACACCGACCCGATCTACGGCGTATCGACGACGGTCAACGTCATCAACCGCGCCCTGCCGATCTTCGGCACGCAGCTGCCCGACGGCAAGTGGCTCTCGACGTGGCTCTCGACCCCCGGGCGCAACAACCCCGAGAATCCGCTCATGGAGCTGCACGAGGGCAACACCAAACGTCAGCTTCACCGCATTCTGGGGCGCATCAACATCGGCTACGACCTGCCGTGGGGCATCAAGTACAACGCCAACCTGGGCTACGTGAAGGTCGACCACTATTCGAAGGACTTCAAGCACGCGATGTACACCTACAATCCCAAAACTCTTGAGCGGAAGAACTTCAGCGCCTACGTTTCGGCCAAGGACTGGGACAACAACGCGATCAACTACACCTTCTACAACACCCTTTCGTGGGGCAAGAGCTTCGGCGGCAACCACAACTTCAACGTGATGGTCGGCACGGAGTACAAGCGTTACGACGGCAAGAACTTCCAGGCCAAGAAACGCGACTACTTCAACAACCAGCTCACCGCCCTGTCGGTCGGCTCCACGATGGAGGATATTTCGGGCGGATCGTCGCTCGAACTGCTCTTCTCCTACTTCGGGCGAATCACCTACGACTACAAGGAGAAATACCTGATCGACGTGACGGCGCGTTACGACGGTTCGTCGAAATTCGCCAAGGGCAACCGATGGGCCTTCTTCCCCGCCGTGTCGGTCGGATGGCGCATCGACAAGGAGAATTTCATGCAGAACGTCCGGGCGGTCGACGTGCTCAAGCTCCGCGGCTCGGTCGGCGAGATGGGCAACCAGGCCATCGGCAACTACGAGTACCTGATGGCCGTGCTGGCGAACAAGAGCTACAATTACAGCTTCGGCGACGTGTTGTCGGGCGGCGCGGCGATCAAGGATTTCGTCGACGAGAACATCTCGTGGGAGACCACCCGCACCTACAACCTCGGACTGGATTTCGAGGCCTTCGACCACCGCCTGCTGTTCAGCGTCGACCTCTATAAGAAACGCACCGAAGGCATCCTGCGCGACGTGAAGATTCCGGCGCAGATCGGCAACCTGAACGGCCCGAAGCAGAACATCGGCGTGGTGGCCAACGACGGCGTCGAGCTGAACCTCCAGTGGCGGAGCGCGGTCAAGAATTTCCATTACAGCCTCGGCGGCAACTTCTGCTACAACAAGAACATCGTCGTCGACCTCGACGGGCAGGAGTACATCAAGACCTTCAACATCATCCGCGAGGGCGAACCCATCGACGCGTGGTATCTCTACCAGGCCGACGGCTTCTACAACAGTTACGAGGAGATCGCCAATTCGGTGACCGTCGGCAGCGGCGTGAAGCCCGGGTACATCCGCTACAAGAATCTCAACAACGACGACAAGATCGACGACGACGACCGCGCCGTCTGCGGCAACCTCACGCCGAGCATCACCTACGCCTTCAACTTTTCGCTGGGATGGAAGGGACTCGAACTTTCGGCGCAGTTCCAGGGCGTCGCCGACGTGAAGACCTATCTTTCGGGCAACCTCGCAGCCCCGTTCTGGAACGGAGCGGGCGTGCTGAAGGAGTGGGCGACCGACGCGTGGACCCCCGAGAACCACAACTCCCGCCTGCCGATCCTCCACACCGCCACGGGCGCGCCCGAGATGCACGACTACAAGAACACGCAGTGGCTCTACGATGCGTCGTACCTGCGCTGCAAGCAGCTGCAACTCTCGTACACCCTCCCCAAGAGGTGGATTTCGAAGCTCGGAATGAGCCAGTGCCAGATCTTCGTCAACGGCGAGAACCTCTTCACGATCTCCCCGCTGAAGATGTTCGACCCCGAGATCGACCTTTCGTCGACCAACCTGATGCAGTATCCTTCGCTGCGGACGATCAACTTCGGCTTCAACATTACTTTCTAATCGCTTCAAATACGGAAAAACATGAAAAAAACAGTAATCGGATTGATGCTTTGCGGTGCGGCGGCGCTGGCCTCCTGCAACCTCGACACCATTCCCACCGACAAATATACGGTCGAGACGTTCTGGGAAACCGAAGAAGGAACCGAGGCCGCCATGACCGGCTGTTACAACATACTGACCAACAGCGCGCTGTTCGGAGACTCGGCGCCGCTGCTCGAAGAGACCTGCACGCCCAACGCCTATAATTACAACAACGCGGGCGGATACAACGTCATCGCCCAGGGGACCCACACGGCCAACAGCTCGGGCATCATCGCCAACCGCTGGAAAAAGTGCTACGAGGGCATCGGACGCTGCAACACCCATCTCAACCGCCTGCCTGCCGCCGCCGTGGCCGACGACCGCAGGGTGCAGATGGAGGGCGAGGCCAAGTTCCTCCGCGCGCTCTATTACTACATGCTGGTGACCTATTACAACGGCGTGCCGCTGATCCTCGAAGAGCCTGTCTATGCGCACGGTTCGCTGCCCCGCGCCTCGCGCGAGGAGGTGGTGCGGGCGATTCTCGACGATCTGAACGACATCATCGACCGCGAACTGCTCGACTGGCAGTGGACCAAAGCCGCCGACCAGGGGCGCGCCACGCGCGGCGCGGCGATGGCCCTCAAGGCCCGTCTGCTGCTTTTCGAGGCCAGCAAGCTGGTCAACCCCTCGAACGACGCCGCGAAATGGCAGGCTGCGGCCGATGCGGCCAAAGCCGTGATCGAGAAGGAGGCCCAGGCGGGCTACGACCTGTTCGGCGACTACCGAAAACTCTTCCTGCCGGCGAACGAGCACAGCTGCGAGTGCGTCTTCAACATCGAATTTTCGAAGACCAAGAACACGGCCGTCAATTCGTTCAACGTTTACAGCGTCCAGTACCGCAACAACGCACCGCTGCTCGATCTGGTGATGGACTACCGGACGACGACCGACGGTGCGGCCACGATGGGCAAGTACGACAACCTCGACCCGCGTTTCGCGGCGACGAATTTCTATCCCGGGAGCACGTTCCTCGGCAAGGCCAACTGCCCGGCCGGGGAGGTGTGCCAGTTCACGGGCTTCGCACACAGGAAACTCACGATCTACGACGCGCAGAAGCGCGATTCGGACGACAGCAACGGCGAGACCAACTACATGTTCATCCGCTACGCCGACGTGCTGCTGATGTTCGCCGAGGCGCAGAACGAGGTCGACGCCACGCCCTCCGATGCCGTTTACGACGCCGTGAACCGCGTACGCGGCCGCGTCGGCATGCCCACCTACGCCTACGGTTCGAAGAGCCAGTCCGAGATGCGCGAGATCATCCGCCACGAGCGCCGCGTCGAATTCGCCGGCGAGGGGCTTTATTACAACGACATCCGCCGCTGGATGACCGCCGAGCTGGTGATGAACGCCGTGATTCAGGACTATGCGGGCACGGACATCGCCGTCCGGGCGTTCGACCCCGACCGCGACTACTGGTGGCCCGTTCCGGCGGACCAGATCCTGCTGAACAAGAAACTCGAACAGAATCCCAATTATTAATCCGACAACCGCTAACTGGCAATTATGAAAAAATATCTGTGGATACTGGCTGCCGCATTCCTCCTTCAGGCTTGCAGCAAAGACGAGGAGGAGGGACCTTACGTTCCCTGGCGGCCGGGCGACGACAAGGAGGAGACGATCGACCTGGACAAGGCCACGAAGGTGATGATTCTGACCGAGCAGGCCAAGAACCGGATCGTGATGATCGACCAGCCGACGGGGAAGGTCGCCTGGGAGTGGACGGCCGCCGACAGCGGGCTTTCGGCTGCGGAACAGGCGTGGTTCGATCTGCCCGACGAGGCCAAACCGGTCTACAACCGTACGTGCGTGCTCGTCACGGCTTCGGGCGGCGGCGTGGCGCTGATCCGCATTGCGGACAAGAAGGCGATGTTCTACGCCAAGCCGGGCGGAAACCCCCACTCGGCCGAGGTGCTGCCCGACGGGAATGTCGTCGTGGCGTCGAGCACGGGCAACCTGTTGAGCGTCTACGTGTACAATGGCGCCGACAGCTACGTTTCCAGACCCGCCTTCACCATGCCGGTCCATTCGGCCCACAACGTGGTCTGGGACCGGAAGCGCGGCTGCCTCTGGACGGCGACGGGCGCCCAGCTGCTCAAGCTCGCCTACAACGGGAAGCGTACGGCTCCGGAATTGACGCAGGTGCGCTCTTACGATATGGCGGCGGGGAATACCGATGCCCACGACCTGGCGCCCGTCTGCGGGGAGGATGCGATGTATGTATCGACGAATCAGCATGTCTACAAGTTCGACTGTGCGGCGGAGAAGTTCCTCGACGTGGAGATCTTCCAGCAGAACACCATCAAGAGCATTTCGACGGGTCCGGAGGGGTATTCCACGATCGTCATGCGCCCCACGTCGGGCGGGAGCAACTGGTGGTCGGCCGAGGTGTGCGACATGAAGGGCAACCGGCTGTTCAACCGCGCGGGCTACCAGATTTACAAGGCCCGCTGGTATGTGGAGAATCCGTTCGGGTATCCCGAGGTTCACACTTTGTAAAACTTAAAATGCAAAAACGATGAAAAACATCCGAAAATACATGATGGCCGCGGCATGCATGACCGCCGCTGCGGCGCTGGTCGCCTGCACCGAGGCCGTGAAACGCGACACCGAGGAGGAAATCCAGGAGATGACCGTTCCCAAGAAACCCGGGCCGATCACGAAGGTGCCGGCAACGCTCACCTGCAACGGCGGCGAAGAGTTCACCTTCTCGGTTTCGAAGGTTCAGTGGGCCGAGACCTACGAATGGACGATCGCCGAGCAGGAGAAGTCGAAAATCTCGATCATCGACGGTCAGGGAACCAACGTCATCACCGTCAGGGTGGTCAACGACGACGTGGTGATTCCCGCCCAGTCGGTGTCGGTGGTGGCCAAAAACGAACTGGGCGCGAGCAAGGTGCGCGAGTATTTCGCGGCGATCACCGTGTCGGTCCCCATCGAGTTGCCGGGCTATACGATCAAGAAGTACGGCAAACGCTGGTGGATGACCGAGAACTGCCACGAAGCGGGCGAGGACGGCAACCTGGGCGTTGCGCCCGACCTGACGGCTTTCTCGGTTGCGGGGTTGGAGGCGTCGCATTTGCAGCGGTTGAACGACGCAAAGGGCCGTTACTACACCTGGTATGAGGCGATGACCGGCATATCGGGCTGTACGGCGGAGCAGTGTCCCTATGTGCAGAATTACGAAGGGGTGGACGACGTGGGCAACGCCTTCAAACTCGACGGTACGGAGGAGGGCGAGTTCGGCGTCCAGATACGCGGCTGCTGTCCCGAAGGCTGGCACGTGGCCAACGCCAACGACTGGTGGGACATGCTGATGGCTATCAAAAGCGAGTATGCCATTCCCGACGATTTCGCGCAGGGCGGATACACCTTCTCCGGCGGTCACGACGGGAAACCCGAGAATGCCATTACGAAGGCCGGATTCTACAAGTCGGGCTGCACGATCAAGAATACGGGTAACGTCGGCGCATGGCTGCGTGGCGGCAACGGCCGTATCGTTGACGGCGGTATTTGGAATCAGGCGAATATGACGCTCACGGACGCCGGGGAACCCCTCCTGCAATTCGTCGACGGGGCCGAAAGCATCGGTTTCGGCTGGTATCCGCTGGGCTATCAGAAGGCCGACGGCAGTTTCAACAGCGGCGCGCTGGGCAAATGGGGCTACGTGTGGTTCATCGGGCAGACCAACGCCTCGACGGCCCGTTCGCTGGTCATCAGCGGTACGAGTCTGAACCTTCAGACCAAGACCAATCAGGAGGCGGCCAAGGATATTTATCTAAATGTCCGCTGCGTGAAAAACTACACCAAATAACCGGAAGCGATGAAAAAAAGAATTCTGTTTACGGCAGCGGCGCTGGTGTGCGCCGCCAACCTGACGGCCCAGTGTCTCGGCGTCGGAAGCTCGACCAGCAGCATGAGCCCCGAGGAGATGGCCGCCGCCGCGAAGGCCGGCGTGGAGTATGTCGAAATCGGCATCAGCGGCCGCGGGACCGTGGCTGAAATCCGCGAGAAGGCGCTGCACGCCAAACGCATGGCCGACGAGGCCGGTCTGAAGGTCTGGTCGTGCCACCTTCCGTTCTCCCGCAAGCTGGACATCTCGGTGCTGAACGACAGCGCCCGCATGGCCAACCTCGAATTCCTGACCGAAATGATCGCGATCTGCGGCGAAGTGGGACCGGAGAAACTGGTGCTGCATCCCAGTTCCGAACCGATTGCGGACGGGGAGCGCGAGCAGCGTATCCGGAACAGCATCGCTTCGATCGGCATATTGCGCAGGGAGGCGGCGCGGATCGGCGCGCAGCTGTGCATCGAGGATCTGCCCCGCACGTGCCTCGGGCGGAACTCGGCCGAGCTGCTGCGCATCATCGCCCCTTATCCCGAGGTGAAAATCTGTTTCGACACGAACCACCTGCTTTCGGAGGACCTGCTGCACTTCGTCGAGGCGTGCGGCGACCGGATTGCGACCGTCCATGTCTCGGATTACGACATGGTCGATGAACGCCATTGGCTTCCGGGCAAGGGCAAGATCGACTGGCCCGCGCTGTACGGGGCGCTGATGAAGGCCGGTTACAAGGGCGTCTTCATGTACGAACTGAAACGCGGCGAGGGATCGTTCGGCGAAATGGTCGCCATCTACGAAAAGCTGGCCTCCGACGCGGCGAAGCTGGAATAACGCCGCTCCCGAAGAGTGCGAAAAAAGAGGTTACGGCAATTCGTAACCTCTTTTTCTGTGGGCCCAGAGGGGCATGATCCCACGACCTTCGGATTATGAGTCGTAATTTGTCGATTTTTAGCTGTTTTTGGTAATTTCTATATTGTTTTGTAAATGCTTGTATTTCAATGGCAAATGTAGCTATTTTATTCCACTTGGTTTTTGTTGGTTTCGATTAAATCCGTATATTTGTGTCTAAATTGTGTGTCTAAAATCAAAATTTATACACAAAATGAACTACTCGAAAGACGGTGTGACGGTGGCCGCAATGTTCGATTCAGCCCATCCGAAAAAGTCCGGGAAGTGCTCCGTAAAAATCCGTGTTACCTACAATCGAGTGCGTCACTATTATCCGACCGGGAAAGATTTGATGCCGGCGGAGTGGGACGCCCTGCCAACAACAAAAGCCCGTGCACTTGTGGAGATACGCAAGGACATCGAAAGCAGCTACCAGATAGTGCGGACGGCTGTTGAGGACTTATTAATGCGCGGTATCTTTTCATTGGAAAATCTTAACAATCGACTAAAACGAGCTGGTGGCGATACGCTTAATATTGCTTTTGAGGGTAAAATAGCCGAAATGAAAGCACAGGAACGCATCGGGAATATGATGGCCTATCGGGTTGTTATGAAGGGGATAGAACGATTTGCCGGACCTCGTGTTCCTTTGTCGGGTGTTTCGGTGGATTGGATTCGTCGTTACGAAAAGTTCCTGCTTAAAGAGGGTAAAAGCCGTACTACCGTCGGAATACATATGCGACATATACGGGCAATACTCAACGACATGAAGCGGTGCGGAAAGATTTTAGAGGCGCAATACCCATTCGGTCGGGGGCGGTATGAGATACAAGCCGGAGAAGGGCGCAAATTGGCCCTCACGCTGGAGCAAATAGGGCAGATAGCCAATTATGAGGACGGAACCGAGGCAACGGTCAAATACCGCGATTATTGGCTGTTCCTCTACTTGTGCAACGGGATCAACGTTGCCGATTTCGTAAAGTTGAAGTATCGGGACATCGTGAACGGCGAAATATGCTTCGTTCGGCAAAAGACCGAGCGGACGACCAAGACCCGCAAGGAAATCCGGGTCGTTGTCACGGAGCGGATGCAGGCAATAATTAACCGATGGGGCAACCCCTCCCGGCCCGACAGCTTCATTTTTCCGATTCTCGACGGACAGGAGGATGCAATGCGGCGGAAGCATAAAACGATGTATTTCACCCGTGCGATCAATCGTCGCATGAAAGAGATAGGCGAAAGGCTGGGTATTGGCAATATTTCGACCTATACGGCTCGGCATTCGTTCGCCACGGTGTTGAAACGGGCAGGAACCAATATTGCCTACATCTCGGAAAGTCTCGGGCATCAGGACCTCAAAACGACCGAAAATTACCTGGCCAGCTTCGAGAGGGAGGAACGGCAGAAGAATGCGGAATTATTAACTAAATTTTAGGGATATGGGTCGGTATAAATTTGATAAATTCTTAATGAGGTTTTCGAAAGATGCGCAAAATGCTATTATAAAAGACCTTGTAGAGTGTTGTGACATATGCGCGGACGACTACGACTGGAATATAATAGACATCCGCATAAAGAAAGCGGATAAAGAGCAACGGCATAGGTTTGCTGACACAATAGCAAAGCTAACGGAGTATGATAAAAACGAACTCGGGCCATCTTATGAATATCTCGCAAATGGAGAACGCGATATTTGTATAAGTGCAGCATATTTTGCTCGTATAACAGGACGAAATAGAAAAACCGTAACAGATTGGATTAATAAAGGATTTATTGTGACTGTTGCCAATTCAATGGGGTTGCGCCGATTGGGTCAGCCCAAATTTGATATAATGGTAAGAAAAACCATAGAAAGGCTGAAAGAAATGTAATTTTTTTGTGGGGCATTGTGCGTTTTTACTGGACAGCTTTTTTTTATTTGTCTGTATTTGTCATTTTGTTGTGTAGTATAATTTGCGACATACTGGACAACTATTTTGCATAGCTTTTCACCTGTCCTCCAAATGGGTAGTATTTACGATCCAATTTAATTATTTGCTCCTTTGCACTATCAACGTTGAGCAATCCGCCCGATCAGCGGACATTGTTAAACTATAAATAGTTCAAAGACTATGGATAATACCATAATCGTAACCACCCCTGCGCAACTGCAATCCATCATCAGCGATGCAGTAAACACGATCCTTCCCAAACTCGCCGATTTCCGGCGCAAGAACGAGCCCGTCGAAACAGACGGCATGAACGTCGAAGATGCCGCTTTGTTCCTGACCGAACAAGGCATACCCACCACCCGGGCCACGCTCTACAATCAAGTCTATAAAAACACTATCCCTTACAGGAAGTTCGGACGCCGCACGGTATTCTCTAAAAAAGAACTTCTTGCGTGGATTGAATCGCGCACCGTCCATTCTGAAGACAGGCGGACCGCTGCCGCATTGCGTATTGCACAATCTGCTGAATCCAAAAAGTAATTGCGCAATGATCGAAAACAAGATCGCCGCCGATGCCCGTATCGAGCACACAGCGGCAACCCCGGCTATTCACGTTGACAAATATACGAACAATTCGCGGGGTTTCCATCAGAAGCGCGTCCTTTCTTTGCTCCAAAAGGGCGAAAAATTATCGGCCGCAGACATCACCGTTGCACTTCATGTATCAGATCCTCGCAGCCATATCCGGGACCTCCGGGCAAAAGGCATAGCAATATCCGACGAATGGGTAAAGGCCGAGCACGGCGGCCGTTTCAAACGGTATTTCATCCGAAAGGAGGTGCGCGATGAATAAGCGTAATAGCTTTGTTTTCTACCGTTCCTTTCGGGTTGCGATGGAGGGGCTTTTACCCAGCGAATACCAGATGTTTATGAATGCGATAGTAGTGTATGGACTTGACCGTACATTGCCGGATTTACCGCCTGAACTATCCCGCATTTTCTATGATTATTGCTACCCTCAACTTGAGGCGGATTGGGTTAAATGGGAGCGTAGGCAATCTCGGAAAGGAGGTACCCGATGAGCCGCGATACGATGGTCTATTACCGTTCATTCCGTGAATCTTTACGCGAATTGCCGCCGGACTTGTACAAGGTCGTATCGGAAACGATATTCGATTACGCCTTTGAAGGCATTGCGCCCGGTCCGGATAGTAATGCGGTTGCAAAAGCGTTGTTTATTGCGATCAAGCCCGTAATTGATAATGCGCACAACCGATACGATGCTTGTGTAGAGAATGGACGAAAAGGCGGAGCACCTAAAGGAAGCCGAAACAACCCAAGCGGAAAGGCGAACGAACCTAACCAAAGACCTAACCAGTACCCTAACCAAGAACCTAACCTTTATAAGGATAAGGATAAGGATAAGGATCTAGAGAGTAAAGGGGGTGCGGGGGGAAGCGGAAAATCGAATGTCGGTAACAACCCCGAAGGAATGAGCGCGGACAAGCCGCGCAAAGTCGCAGCCAAACGCGCGGCGTTTGTTGCTCCCTCTCTCCAAGAGGTCAAAAATTATATTTCCGAAAAGGGATATACGGTCGATGCCCAGCGCTTCATCGATTTCTACGAGGCGAAAGGCTGGATGATCGGTAAAAACAAGATGAAGGACTGGCGGGCAGCTGTTCGAACGTGGACGCGCCGGCCGGACGAAACCCCAAACCAGACGAACCATGAAACGAAACGAACATTCAAAGACCTATAACCGCCCGGCCCCTGTTGAAGGGCTGCCGGAATCGCCCGAGCTCGAAAAGGCTGTTTTGGGTGCCTTAATTCTCGAACCTGAACAACTGTCTGATGTTTCGGAGATCGTCGAAATTTCGGCATTCCATAATGCAAATAACGGCAAAATCTACGGCGTGATGCTCTCAATGCTGGAGCGTGGCGAAAAAATAGACCTTTGCACGCTCGCAGATCGTCCGGAACTCAAAGGCCGGGAGATGCTGCGATACCTCACGACTTTGACCAATGCAGTAGGTTCCGGCATTAACGTATTGGATCATGCCCGGAAACTCCGAGATACCGAGATACGTCGCCGTATGTGCCTTTTCGGTCACGAACTCGCAGCGCGTGCCGTATCGGACCCCGACGGGGTTATGGATTGGGCGGTGGCGGGAATTACGGCGATAGCCGACCGGGCAATACGGGCAGACGACATTGCCCCTCTGTCAGAGGTCGTGCGGGCCACCCTCAACGATTTAGAACGGCGACAGCAGGCAAGACAGGCGGGCGAGTGCATCGGTATTCCTACGGGCTTGCAACGGCTTGACGCGCTGACGGGCGGCTGGCGGGGTGGCCAGCTCGTGGTATTGGCTGGCCGTCCGGGAACGGGTAAGAGCGCAACGATGCTACATTTTGCCCGGACCGCCGCCGTCGCTGGGGTTCCGGTGTGTGTGTATTCTGCTGAAATGCCCAATACACAGCTGGCCGGGCGAATGCTGGTCGGAGGCTCGGGAGTTAACTCCGGATCGTTCCGCACGGGCGATATAGACGCCGATGGGTGGCGCGAACTCGAACGAGCCGCCGCGGAACTTTCCGCGCTGCCAGTTTACCTTAACGACAGGGCTAATATCACGATGGGGACTATACGTTCGCAATGCAAGGCGATGCACCGCCGGGGACGGTGCGGGATGGTCATTATTGATTACCTGCAACTGCTCGACACGACGTCCCGTAACGTTCAAAGCACCCGCGAGCGTGAGATCGCTGCTGCCAGCCGTTCGGCAAAGCT
>OGLN01000868.1_pt1 | contig 23405 bp, 24 predicted proteins | sample 1572641 | NCBI WGS metagenome assembly OGLN01 (sample SAMEA2581903, study PRJEB24529) | metagenome | biome: Human gut stool | place: China | collected 2011
CGTACCAATTTTTATTATGATTTTTTTGGTCGGTCTGTTGCAGATTGTACTTTCCTGCGTTTTAAGCAGTAATCTGAAAAAGGAAACGCTGGTTGAAAGAATAAGGTATCAGGGATAGTAGATTCTATAAAAAGCAAGCTGCCGCTCAAGATGGGCGGCAGCTTAGCCAATGATATACGCAATATAAAGTGTGTCGCCGGAATCGGCTTCGCGCCAGAGCGCATCCTCGCCGATGCTGTTCAGAACCGTTTCGCCGTAGTACATGGTCAGCGTGGAGAGCTTCGGGCAGTTGTAAAAGGCGTGCTTGCCAATGGTCGGCGCGAGCGGCAGCTCGGCGGTGGTCAGGTTGACGCAGCCCTCGAACCAGTATGCCAAATCCGAAATGCTCAAGGTTTCCACATCCTCGAACCAGACCTCGGTGATCTGCTCCCGCACAGCCGCCCACGGCTGATCGTCTGCGCTTGTAAACACCGGCGCTTCGCCGCTGCCGGAGATGGTCAGCCAACCCTTGGAGTCCAGCGACCATTTGATGCTGCTGCCCGGAATCGTGCCGCTGGTCGCAGCTTCACCAGAAACGGACTGCACGGCGATTTCTTCGTCAGGGGCGCTTTCATAGACCGTGTGTTCGTGATCTTCGACTGCAAACGCCGAAATGCTCAGCGAAAACACCATACAGAGGGCAAGCAGCAATGCGGTGAATTTCTTGAAATTCTTCATCATGCAGCCTCCTTTTCACTCACAGCGGCAATGGTGAACACAATTGTTGCCGCATTGACGTTCGTAACAGCCTCGGACGCAGAAACTTTCGCTTTATAGCGGATGGCGAGATTTTTCTCAGCCGGAATCGCTGGGAACGCGCCGTCCGCAAGCGTCAGCGCGCCCGCGCCCTTGGTTGAGCAGCCGTTGATACTGAGTGCGATGCTGTTTTTGCCTGCGCTGAAATCATCATAGCTGCCGATCTCGAATGTGCCAGCCTGAACATCCACTTTTGTGACCTTAATCGCGCCGGTCTTGCCGGTATTGGTGATGGCTGCGTTGTTCGCGCAGACCACATATCCATCCACCAGTGAAACAGGCAGTGCGGCCGGAACGGTGCAGGAGATGGGCGAAACCGTGTTGACCACGGTCAGCGTGACCGGCACTCTGGCTTCGGTTGTTTCCGCAGCGGACGCGCTGACCGGAAAGGCAAAAATAAGCGCCAGCGCCAAGAGCAGCGCCAGAGATTTCTTCATGTCACTGCACCTCCTTCGGCCAGGGGTATGCGGTATGCAAAGTCAGCTCCGTATTCAGCGTGCCGATCTGTTTGCCGTCACGGAACGCGGTGACAGTGACCGTGCAATCCACGTTCCCGAACTCCGGCGCTTCCAACAGCGTCAGCGCGGAAATGCTCTTGCCTGCGGCAAGCTCAAAGGCGTCCGCGATCAGCGTATTGTCCTTATTCCTGCGGATTTCCACTTTATAAGTGTCGCTCTTGCTGTTGTTCACGAACTCCGCTTTTACGCCGGTTTCTCCGACCAGAGCATATAGATGAGCAGGAGCAGTAAGATCAATCTGATTGTCCGCGACGATGGCATTGAGCTGCTTCTGGGCTTCGCGCAATCCTGAAACGTCGTAAAAAATGACTTCTGTTTCCTTGTGCTGCTTCGCGCGCTCGGTAATGCGAACCTTGATCGTGTCAATGACCGCAAGGGTGGAATCTCTGTCATAAATGACTTTCACGGCATCGTCTACGCGGGCTACGACAACAGCGGGCATATTCGTCCCAGCGTTGCAGTAAACAGCTTTTGTACCGCCGCCCCAGACAAGCAATCTGCCCTTGACGGTCACATTGTCCAGCACAATTTTACCATCCGCCGCGCCGCAGCCGATGATGAGATCGCCGTCCACGGTCATGTTCTGGAGCGTTACATCGTCGGCGCGAATCAAGGCGCTGCCCTGAATATCCTTGTCATAGGTTCCTTTGGCAGTGATATAAGTGCCGATGATGTTGAAAAAATCTGCGCAAATTCTGACCTGGTGATGTTCTCCAGCGGCGCGAGAATCTTCCCACGACCGTGAATATAATCTGCGCCCACCATCGCGCGCACATAGGGCAATGCCCAACTTGAAATGTCGCTGCGGTCAGAGAACGCGGACAAATCCGTTTTGGAATACGAATCGTAGTCCAGCTCCAGCGCGCGGGCCACAACGGTCATAGCCTCTTGTCGTGAAATCGGCGCGTCCGGGGCCATCGTAGAGCTGCTGCGTCCGTTGTAAGTGCCCATCTGCACGGACATTCCAATATCATCGAAATACCATTTGGATTTGGACACATCCGTGTACTTGGAAATGTCCGCTGTTTTATAACACCCGAACGAGCGGTTGATGATTGCTGCCATCTCCGCACGGGTCATGTCGCCGTTGGGGTCGATAATGGTGCTGGACTTGCCGTACAAAAGGCCATTATCCACGGCTGCGCTCACGGCTTCGGCATACCATGCGGTACGGTCATAGTCCTTGAAAGCTGTTGCTTTGCGGGTAGTCGTGCCTGCCGCCGACGCGCTGACTGCCAGCGATAAGCACGATACTGCCGCAAGGAACAATGCGAGGATTCGTTTTTTCTTCACGTTGAATACCTCCTAGAATCAGGTAAGGGGAACGCTTGCGCGTTCCCCTGTGCGATAGGCGATTGAATTAGACCGCATCCCAAGCGATGATGAACAGGACGCTTGCGATTGCAGTGTTGGTGACCGCTTCGGAAACCGGGGTCACAATGGCGTCATAGGCAATGCCGATGCTGTTTGCAGAGGTATCGCCCACACCGCTCATGTAGCAGCCTTCAACGGCAGCGTCCAGAAGGGTCTGCTTGCTGGCGTTCTTGCCGTCGGTCAGCTTCTTTTCACCATTGCCAAGGGCAATCTGGAAACCGAACTTGTTGGAATCAACCTTTTCCTTTGCGAGCGTAGCCTTGTCACCGAACGCGGTCAGATTCCAGCCCTGCGCAGCTTCGATAGAGATATTCGCAACCTTGACAGCACCATAGCTGTTGTTGATGATCTTCGCGTCGGTTGCAGTAGAAACGGTGCCGTCCGTGCCGACAGCGATGGGCAGCACGGTGGGCACGGTCACGGACATCTTCGTGGCAGCCGGATCGCCGCCGATGCTGCCGTCAGCGGTGCTGGACAGGGTAACAGACGAAGTGCCAGTGCCGCCAGAAGCGTCCACGGTGTTGGCAGCGGAAGCGGAAATGGCGAGGGATGCGAGCATACAAATTGCGAGAACGAGAGAAATAATCTTCTTGGTGTTTTTCATGGTAAAATCTCCTTTGTTGTTTTGAAAATTTAGTTTTTGATGGTAATGTTGATGATTGCCCCGGCCGTGCCGATGATTTCGCCGGTTTCCGGGTTCAAGTTGTGAAAATACGCGGTACACTCGTATGCACCAGATGGAAGCTCCACGTCAAGGGCGGCACGTTCAATCTTGCTGCCAACAGCAATCGCGTCGGATTCATAGATCTGTTCGCCGGTGTCATTGCGGACGATCTGGACTTTTTGCGGATAGTTGTTGATGGACTCGTTCACGATCATGAGATTTCCGTCTGCCGCGCCGTCCTCGAAATAGGGCGCGGTATTCATGGAAATGTTGATCATGCCCTCCGCGACCTTTTCATTGAGCTTCTCCGCAATTTCCTCGGGCGAGAGGTTGTCCCATCCGCCCTCGATGGCAGCGGAATCGTAGACGATGCCCGCTTTGGCGCGCGCTTCTTCCTTGCTCATGGGCGCACGGAGCGTGACAACGATAAAAATGATCGCACCGATGGCGACGGCGGTGAGGACACCAGCACCGATCCAAATGGCGGTGCGCGAGTTGGATTTGTGTTTGGGATGATAGTTCATGTGAACCTCCATAATTTTAGATTGTCAGGGCGGCACCACCAGACGGTGCAGCAATGCTTTGTGGTGCATATCAGTGTTCGGGCGATTTGATTGCGTCCTTTGCAGCTTGCCGTTTTGCCTGACGCTTATAGGCTTCCTCCCGGATTTTCAGTGCATCGAAAACTACGCGCTTGACTTCCGCGACGCTCGGCATTTCGCCGGGAAAGAAGTCTTTCAGTTCCGCGCCAGTAAATGTGACCTTCAATTCCGGGGCTTTCTTCGGCTTGATAATGGACGTGATCTTGTTCTCATCGACCTTGTGCGCGGGGGCCAGAGAGGGCAGGTTTTTCTGCATCGTGTCTGCATGGCGGCTGGCCTCCTTTAGTGCGGTGGCCTGTGCCATAGAGGGAACGATCTGCTCTTTCTTCATAACGTCAACGACCTTTGTTTGCTCATCCGGTTTCAGATAGGCAAGTTCGACCGCCGTGTTGAATGGCAGCTTTTTATCGTCCACCTGCTGTTTCAGTTCTGGAACAAGGTCATTGATTTTGACAAGCCGGTTGACCTGATTGCGGCTGATACCCATATCCTCCGCAACGATCTGGTCGGTGCGCTTCTTCGGTTCAGGGCTTGTAAGCTGCTCCATTTTGCTGCGCCGTCCGGCTTTTCGTGCAAGGGCTTCCATCTTCATTTTTGCGGCGCGGGCAAGCTCGGACGTTGGAATGTCCATGCGGTGCAGATTGCCGTCAACGACTTCGACACGCGCAGTATCGTCGTCCACCTGCGCGATAATGACCGGCACAGGGTAATTCAGACGGCTTGCAATGTCGTGTCGGCGGTGGCCGGAAATCAGTTCAAGGCCGCCTTTTTCACGCGGCCTTGCTTTGACCGGCTCATTGATGCCGTTGTCGCGGATGGATTCGTACAGTTCGATGTAGTCCTTGACCTCGCGGTTAACCGAAAACGGATGATCGAGGAACTGATAGAAATAGGCCGGATGCAGGCGCATGGAAAAGCCTTCGCCCTCCTTCGGAATAGGCAGACTGTTCAGTGCTTTTTCATCCGGGTAATCCAGACGGTCCTCGAAAATCTGCGTCACGCGCACACCCTTCTGCTCACCAAGGCCTTTCGGCGGGTCTGCGGCTTTCGGCGGCGTGATTGGATCGTGCGGCTTTCCGCCCAGCATAATTTTTGCGGACGGTTCCGCTTTCTGCACGGACGGCGGCACTGGCTTTTTCAATGTCGGCTTTTTTTCGTCGGCAGTCTTTGCAGGCGGCTTGGTTGTCATATCGGGCTTTTCTGCGCCGCTCACAGAAGCGGTGTCCTTGCTACTGACCTTGTCGGGGATATTTGCTGGCGCGATCGGCTTTTTCGTTTCAGCCGAGGTTGGAGGAATGACCGTGCCGATTTTGCTGTCCGGCTTTTTGGGGTCATTTTCAGAAGCAGCCTTTGCGGCGGGCGGTTCCGACGGTTTGACCGGTATAGGAGACTTTTCTGCGTTGCTTACAGATGCAGAGTTTTTACCGCCGATCTTGTCGGGAGTATTCGCTGGCGCATCCATTTTTTTCGTTTCGACCGACGCTGGCGGGATGGCTGCGGCGGTTTTAGCGTCCGGTTTTTGGGGGGCATTTTCAGGAATGGCTTTTGTAGCGGGTTGTTTCGGCGGCTTGACTGCTGCGCAGGGCTTTTCTGCACTGCTCACAGGGGCGGTGTCCTTGCCGGGGGTGTTCGCTGATGCGTCTGGTTTTTTTGCTTCGGCGGGTGCTGACGGTGATTTGACTGGTGCTTCGGGCTTTTTCACATCACCTGTCGGAACAGTGGCCTTGCGGCTGTCCTTGCCGGACGCATCTGCTTTTCCGACTTCTGCGGGCGGCGGTTTGACTGTGCCAGTCTTATCCTCCGGCTTTTTGGTTTCAGCCGCAGAAGCGGGCTTTATGCCGTCGTTTTTATCCGGCGGTTTCTCTGTTTTGGGCGGTGCGTTTGGCAGCTTTGCAGCGTCAGGTTTCTTTTCCAGCGCTGGCTGTTTGCTGAGGGTTGCTTTTTCTTCGGGCATTGTATTCCTCCTTCATCGAAAAATGGGTATAAAAAATGCGCCCCAAGTTGGGACGCAAAAAACAACGCGCAGATTTACCGACCGCAATCCGCTCGGACGGCGGCGCGATAGTAAGAATCTATCGTGGTCGGCGCCTGATACAGAGCGGCAAGCAGATATGCGCGAATGTTACGAATGGGTGTGTTGGTTTTCTGCATACAGTCCAGCACATAGGTGATATGGAAACGGTCAAGCTGACCAAGGCGTTCCCGGACAGCGGCGATGGGAATCTCCTCGCCGCCGATACGAACGCTGGGCTTCGACGTACAAAGCGTATCGGTCAGCAGCTCGATGATGGATTTGACGGACGTTTCACCGTACTCGGTAATTAGAATTTCGTAGTCCAGCTTTTCATAGAGCTGCTTTCTGCAATCGAATCGGTCGTATCCATCCGGCGGCGCTTGCGCCGGATAGATAGATGGATCAGGATAGCTAAACTCAGGATAGATATTATCTAAATAACTTGCTTCCCGTTTTGGGAAGTCTTGACTTCCCAAAAGCGGAAGTCTGGAAGTTTGATTTTGGGAAGTCTGGATTTCCGAATCCGGGAAGTCTGAAATGGGCGCAGAACGGGGAGCATCTGGCACGTCAGTCGTGGTGAATTTTTTGACGTAAATCTTTGCTGGACGGCCTTGCCCCTGCTTCACGCGCTCGATCAGGCCGAACCCGTCCTTGTCAGTATCCAGCTCGGCCAGCAGCCGAATTGCTTTGTTGTGTCCGCACATGAGATCCGTCTGAATCTCGTCGAGCGTGTAGTAGATGTAGACGCGCCCCAGTTCGTCATACCAGCCATGTTTGGCGGATAGCCCCATGCGGTCGAGCATCAGACCGTAAAGCAGCTTTGCGACGGTGGAGAGCGTCTTGAACTTCTTGCTGCGCACCAACAATCTGGGAATCCGGAAGTAGCTGAACTGTTCGGATTCTTCACCATAAAAGTAGGAGAAATTGACTTGCGTTTGCATGAAAATCACCTCGATATGCGGAATTTTGGCAATAAAAAATGGACATTCACGTTTTCACATAAATGTCCAATTTGGCAGCTCTTTACGAACTTTTTATTCAATTTTTGCGGGGGTATGGCTGAAGTGGGTACAACCGCTGGGGGCGCAAAATAACGGCGATATGTCAAAAACATCAAAAAGGTTATGAAAAAGGCTCGTTTTCAAACGAAAACAAGCCTTTTTGGTGGAGATAAGCGGGATCGAACCGCTGACCTCATGACTGCCAGCTGCTATCGGTTTGTGGTATTTGGCGTTTTTACGTAAAATACGTCCGTTCCGTCAACAAAAAATACGGAATTTCACAAGATTTTGCCCGCCGCGTCCACACGCTTCCGCGCACACTTGGGTCACAATCTGGGTCAGGGGAGTTGGGCAAATTCGGAGGATTCCAAATGGAGCCGACATGGATTGTAGCTTGAGATTTGCCGATAGTCAAGTCATGAAAGAGATGAAATGATACTTCAGCTAATAATTTATGCAACACCCCCAACGAGAACTGATTACGGTCTGTCGGGGGGATTTTTATGCCAATTTATATTGAATCAGCGTAGCCAGAATTTCTGCCAACGCCTTTTGATCGTTCACGGTCTGTTCCTGCAAAAATGCATACGCGGAATCACCGGATGCTATTGCGGAATCCGGCGGATTTATGCATTCATGGCCGCTGCTTGGCGTGGGTGGAGGACAGAACGCTATAGGGAGTTCTGCCCGTGACCCGCTTGAAGGTGCGACTGAAATAGGAGACAGACTGATAGCCGACAAGCTCGCTGACCTCGTTGATCTTATACTTTCCAGTTTCCAGGAGCCGCTGTGCCTTGGCGAGCCGACACTGTGTGAGGTAGGAAGAGAAGGTCTGACCGGTCTCTTTTTTGAACAACTGCCCGGCATAGATAGACATAATGCCAAGCTCTGCTGTAAGCCCATTCAGATCAATCTCGATCTGATAATGCTGATGAATGTGTTGCAGCATTTGCCGCCCCCGCCAGCTGTATTTTGCAGACTGCTCTGCTTCTAAAACACTGAGTGTTGCTAGCAGGGCTTTTTTCGCCTGCGAGATAGAGGAATAAGGATAGACGAGTCCGCCGCGCTTGACATGCTCACCTAAGAGCTGCTCTGTAGCGAGCATAACTTCCTGAAACAGAGGTGGAAAGCGAGACTTGCGGAGCGGATCCATCATGGTTGCTGCCGGGGCTTTTGCCTCATTGTACCGTCTTTCGCTGATCAGCTCCTGCATGGACTGCAGGCAGCTGCGTATCTGACCGGCTAATACCTCATCGACGGCTTCCGACTGATTTTCTATGATTGCAGCATTCTGGTTGAATACGCCATCCATCAGCAGCACACGTGTCTTGAGATAACCGTCATATAGCTGCGCAGCGTCCAAACAGACACCGCCCAGCGCAATATGCAGATCAAACTGATACGTTTCTTTGTGAAATTTCTGAAAATCCATCGCAAATGAAAGACCACGCTCGCGCAGACGCTGTTTGCTGTGCAGTTTTCCGGTTGGTAGGAGGAGCGGGCTTTCCATATCGGAAAAGACAACACTTGTGATCGGCCCGTAGTTTTGAAGCTGCTCGTTCAGTTTGCGCCAATAGGGGAAAGAGTCCATGTACATCAGCGAAGTCTGCTGGACAGCAGGTGCGCACAGAATTAAAAGCTGTGGAAATCGAATCCAGTCTGGAAGCACTGCTTGAGGCTGCTTGCGCCAGAAGGCATTGACGGCTGCATTCGTTTCCAGAAAATGAATTCTTTTTCGATCGGACAAACGGTTCTCGGTACGTTCTAATGCGGCCTTCAGCGCGGGAACGGACAGCTCCCGGAAAAGCAGGCAGTCCGCCGCACCGAGCGTGACCGCGAGCCTGGCACAGACAAATGATTCTTCCATACAGATCAGGATCAACTCGGTATCCGGCGATTCCTTGTGAAGCTGAAGGAACCCCTCATGCATAGTTTATTCCGGCCTAGAGAGACAACAAACAAGGATCTCTGGAGACGTCTGTCGCAATAACGACGGTGCCTGTTCCAAATCCTCGGCTTCGCCGATCAGACGGAAGGCGTCTGGCATGGCACCAAGCAGCGCCATGAGGCGCTTTTGTGCATTGCCGGTCAGATTAAGCATTAAGCAGCATCACAGATGTCACAGGTTTCGTCTCCTTTATCGAAACGGATTATGCGATATCTTACCACGGTGACAGCCTGTAAATCAAGTGGGGCTGCAGTCGATCGCAGCAATTGGAAACCAGCAATGGAACGCGGCACGTCATTTAAAATGTGCAAATTATCTTTAATTTGGACATGGTTTTTGCACGTGCCCGTCTGCTATACTTGACCTAGAAAGCAAGAAAACCGGCGGCCGCCGGAACAGCCGCAAATCATCACACCAGGATCGGAATACTGCAGTCCGCTCTGCACGGTGCAAATGCCGCTGTTCCGCAGGTTTCTTGCGCCAGAAAAAAATCAGCGTTCGGTGCAGCCTATGCAGAGACTGCGCCGGGAAACAACAAAGGAGGAACCAAAAAGCGAAGCGATATCTTGCCCTTGCTCTTGCAGTACTTCTGCTGTTCGGCCTTACCGCATGTGCCGGCAAAACTCCCAGCACTGAAACGCAGACGCCCGCTGCTTCTGAAACGACTCCTGCTGCAGACTCCACGGAAAGCGGCAGTTCAGAAGAACCGATCATCATCCATGTCTGGTCGGAAGACATTGAAACCACATTGCCGCTCAATGAAGCGTTCTATGAGTACACGAACCACAAGTATAAGATCGAATACACGCCTAAACCTCAAGAGGATGGTAAATGCCATCTTTCGCTATCTCCAAATTTACTGTTTTGCTGGAACCACTGTGGGTTTCAGCAGAATTCTTGCTTTTGTCAACAAGTCCAAATCTTGACGGGAGCCAATCTGCGGTGTTGTCCACGTTGCTGGTTATTCAGTTGTTTGGGAGTGTATTTCCACCTCCGAATTCTTCCCGAAAGCACCGAAAGGAGCGCTGCGGCCATTCTCGGCCGCAGCGCTCCTTCATTCCTTTTCATGGTGCGCTTCAGAATATTCTGTTGTCGGCAGGATTTCCCACCGCAGTTCCATGATAACACTGGAACAAACGTTTTTCAATGACGCATCCGAGTACCTTTTTCCGAGATGAGTTCAAATGGATCAGCTCTTTTAGAGAGATTGCACGATCAAAAGGAACCTATCTCTGCACTCTGCCTGTGCCGTCGCCGCCCATGAGCTTTTCCACGTCAGAAACGCCGACACGGTTAAAGTCGCCGATCACGCTGTGCTTCAGGCAGGAAGCTGCAACTGCAAATTCGAGTGCGGACTGCTTGTCCTCATAGTTGTTCAAGCCATAGATCAAGCCGCCTGCAAAGCTGTCGCCGCCGCCCACACGGTCGATAATATCCCGAATTTCGTACTTTTTAGACACATAGAAGTCCTTGCCGTCATTCAGGCACGCCGCCCAGCCGTTCCAGTCCGCGCTGTGGCTCTCGCGCAGTGTGATCGCGATGCACTCCATGTTCGGGTAGGCTTCCAAAACTTTGTTGCCAAGCGCGCGGTACTTTTCGCGGTCCAGCTCGCCGGATTCGACGTTCACATCGACGGTAATTTCGAGCGATTTCTGTACGTCTTCTTCGTTGGCAATCGCCACATCGACGTACTTGGCAAGCTCGCGCATGACCTCGCTGGCCTTTTTGCCATATTTCCAGAGGTTCTTGCGGTAGTTCAGGTCGCAGGAAACGGTGATGTTCCGCTTCTTCGCTTCCTTGACAGACTCAAGAGACAGCTCCATCGCGCTTTCAGAAATCGCAGGCGTAATACCCGTGATATGGAACCAGTCCACACCCTCGAAGGCTTTGTCCCAGTCGATATCGCCGGGCTTTGCCAGCGCGATCGAGGAATACGCGCGGTCATAGACGACCTTGCTCGGCAGTTGGTTTGCGCCACCCTCTAAGTAGTAAATGCCCATGCGCCCATCGCCGCGGATGATCTTCTTTGTGCCCACGCCAAAATAGCGCAGCTCGCGGATGCAGGCGTCTGCAATGTCATTCTGCGGCAGAACGGTCAGAAATTCCGCGTCCATGCCGTAGTTTGCAAGGGAGACTGCCACGTTGGCTTCGCCGCCGCCGAAGGTAGCTTCCAACATCGGACTTTGGAAGAAGCGCTCGTGTCCCGGCGCTTTCAGGCGGAGCATAATTTCACCAAATGTCAGAACTTTCATCTTCGCCCCTCCTTACTTCTGCAGCAGATGCACGGCGAAACCGCCGAACTCATCTTTGAGGTATGCAACTGTCATACGACCGTTTTTATACTTTGCTGAGCTTTCGTCATATGCAAAGCCCTTCTTTGCAAGCTCTGCCACCGCCAGCTCCACCGAGTTGGTGCGGATCGCAATATGACCGTTTTTGCCCTTGAACATGGTCTTCATGACCTCGATGCCGCTGGATGCAAACATCGAAGAGCTGCCGTCTTTGACCGGCAGGTCAAACGCTTCGTTCAGCTTCTCGCAGACCGCGGACGCCGCTGCGGCATCTTCGCAGTTGATGCCGACGTGCGCTACCTCGAACCCCAGCGCAGCGGCTCTTGCTTCCTTGCAGAGCTTTGTGATCTTCTCAAAATTACCGGCTGCAATGTCCGCCTTCGGGCAGACCCAGCTGCCGCCGACCGCGTGGATGAACGGCGCGGCGATGAACTCGCCGATGTTCTGACCATTCACGCCGCCGGTCGGGATGAATTTGATCCCGCCGAACGGACCTGAGAGCGCCTTCATGGCAGATAGACCACCGTAAACGCCAGCCGGGAAGAATTTCACAACGTTCAAGCCAAGCTTCATCGCCGCCATGATTTCCGTCGGCGTCACGCAGCCGGGCGTCACGGCAACGCCGTTTTCCACGCACCAGCGGACGACTTCCTCGTCAAAGCCGGGGGCAACGATGAACTTCGCGCCGCACTCGACGGCCTTGCGGCACTGGTCGAGCGTGATGACCGTGCCCGCACCGACGAGCATATCGGGGCAGCTTTCCGCGACTGCCTTGATCGAATCCGCCGCAGCCGCCGTGCGGAACGTGATCTCCATCACGTCCACGCCGCCGGCAAGCAAAGCCTTTGCCGTCGCGACCGCGTCCTTCGCGTCATCCAATACCACAACCGGCACAACAGCAGATCTTGCAAGTCTTTCAGAAACATTCATTTTGTCGACTCCCTACTTTCATTTGCGATGATTCCAATAAACATCCCATGCGTTTTCTGCAAAGATCATCTCTCGTTCCTTCTCCGTGCAGTCGGACAAAAGGAATTTTCCGTGCGCCACCAACTGCTGATAGTTTGCCGTCCCCAGCAGCCATGGAATATCTGTCCCCCATAGCAATTTCTTTGCTCCCACGATCCCGCGTGCCAAGTCAAAATAGCGTTTCGTACTGGGAAATGGATATTCTTCTTCCTTCTGCACATGATACGGGAGCGCGGAAAGATCAAACCAAACATTTGGCAACGTACCCAAACGAATCTGCTCCAACCACGCAGACCAAAGCTCCGGGTTGCGCTCTGCAGCTCGCGAGGGCTGCCCCATATGGCAAAGCACGATTTTCAATCCCGGATGACGCTTTGCGATGGACGCGATCTGATCTGTCTGATAAGAACCATCGCCTGGCCGACCGAGGTCAAACGAAACCGTTTTTCCACCTGCTTCCATGGCCTCCCAAAGCCATCTTAGCTCTGGTGCGTCCAGCTGTACGCCGGGATAGACACCGTACAGGCCGCCCGCCTCAGAAAACTCAATTTTAATGTTTTTCCAAAGCGATCCTTCCAGCTTTTCAGCATAATACTGGCGCGCCGCGGGACTCCAAGGGTCAAAAAAAGCGGAGGCAGTAAACTGCTCCGGATAGTCCCGGCATGCTTGCAGTACATACTCGCTCCAGTCTCCATAACATGGGCAAAGAATCAGGACAGCTTTATCCACCCGTCCCTGCCGCATCTCATGCAGTAGCATCTGCAATGTATGGCTGGTGTTTTCGTTGATCGCCGGCAGCACATCCTGTGCGATGCCGTCTCCCGCATCGATCCGGCCATATCCCGCGCCATGGGTATGGCCTTTCGGGCCATACCCATCAACTTTCGGGAAAATATGAACGTGAGCATCAATCAGCATGATTTTTCTCCGTTTCTTTGCCGGGAATGTCACTGTATATTGTCAGTTCCAAACCACTCGGGTCTAGCACTTTAAAATTTCGATGCCCCCAGAACTGATTCTGCGGCTCCCGCTGAATCGTCCAGCCTTGCGCCTGAAGCTGCTTGCAGTAACGGTCTGCGTCTTCTACCTGCATTTGTAGTGTCCATCCATTCGAAACTGGCACTTCCATGCCCGGTGGGGCGTAAATCACCTCGATTTGGCCGGATGCCGCCCCATAGACACACACCCGATCATCCCTTCCGGTCTCCCGGCAGACCAGCACCGGCAATCGAAGAACAGCACCATAAAAGTGCCGCATCTGCTCATATTCCTTCGTATAGATCTGAACTCGGAACACACCGTTTTCCATCACAGCAGCCCCTTTTCCTCCAGATCCTTCAGATAGGAAAAGATCACGATATCGTTTTTATTGGGGTCCAGCAGCCGGAAGCAGCGAATCCCATAAGGCCGGTCAGCCAGATCTTCCAAAAAAATCAGCCAATCTTTTTTCTTCATTGCCTGATAGCAGGCATTTACATCTTCTGCCTCCAGCATAAGGGTCGTACTTCCTTGTGCAATCGGAGGATCCCTTCGAATGACCTCAATAACGCCACCGGCTGCCAGATATTTCACGCCGCGATCATCAGGTCCATCATCCCACGAATAGTTGGAGCGCAATTCCAATCCTTCACCGTAGAATTTTGTACTTGCCTCGAAATCATCTACATAGAGTACAGAACGAAACTCATTTTTGAAATAAGCCATAGCCAAAGTCCTCTTTTCGTTTGTTTGACAGGTTTTCATACGCTGCGCTTTTTTGTATGCGTGGTTTTGCTGTTTTTTTCTGCGCGTTTCGTGGATATCGGATGCACAAACGGCACACCGTCCGCAGCCGGAGCACGCAGCTTTTTCCCGGTAAACATCAAAGCAAGCAGCGTCGTCAAATACGGCAGCATCCGAAGCAGCTGCGGTGCAATATTCAGCTCCTGAAGCCGAAGCCGCAGAGCATCCATTCCGCCAAATAAGAGCGCTGTCAGATACGAACCACCCGGTGTCCACTGGCCAAAGCGGTTCGCTGCATACGCCAGAAATCCTTTATCCGCAGACATACCGTTTGTGAATACATTCAGGGAACCCAAACTAAGCGAGGCACCCGCCAATCCGGCCATCAGACCGCCCCAGAGTACGGCAGAGGTTCGAAGGCGATATACGTTTACGCCAACAGTTGCCAGTGCCATAGGATTTTCGCCTGTCGCGCGAACCCGTAGACCATAGCGCGTATGGTAAATCACATAGTGCATCAAAACAGTCAGCGCGATACAGAGGTAGATGCAAGGATTATGCCCGCTGAGCAATGGGCCAAGAACGGGAATGTCCTGAATGAACGGAATATCGACCGCTGAGAATCCCGGCAACCAAGGCGACGTGCCGCGGCTGCCCCAGATTGTGTACATAATTAGATAGGAAAGACCGGGTCCCAGCAGATTCAGGCCAATGCCGATCACGACCTGATCGCCGCCGCAATAAATGGACAAGCCTGCAATGATTGCTGCAAGAAGGACTCCGGCGGCCGCACCGCACAGAAGCCCAACCCATGCGCTGCCGGAATAATAAGCGCCGACAGCACCTGTAAAGGCACTGGCAATCATAGTACCCTCAATACCGATATTGATGACGCCTGCCCGTTCGCTGATGGTGCAGGCAAGAGTTGCCAGCGCAATCGGCGTTGCCGTACGAAGCGTGGCAGCAAGAAACGAAAGAACCGCATCTAAATTCATTGTTGTGACGCCTCCTTTGCATCTTGACCGCCTCGTTTTGTGTGCAGCCATTCCCGCAGCAGCAGGAATCCATTTTTTAATGTGACCCACAATGTAGGCGTGGCAATCAATATAACAATCAGACCTTGCAGGACTGTGATCATATCGATTGGAACGCTGTTTGTCAGGTTCATGCTGATAGAAGCAGAACGCAGCATACCAAAGAACATCCCGGTCAGGAGAACAGCAAACGGGTTCAAACCTGCCAGCGTCGCCACGGTAATGCCATCCCAGCCGTATCCGGGTGAAAAGCCCAAAATCCAGCGCTTATAGATTGCAAGACACTGCACGGCTCCCGCAAGTCCGCAGATTCCTCCGCTCAGCACCATGGTCAGCAGTGTTTTATGGTAGACGTTAATTCCCGCCTGACGAGCGCTGTTGGGATTCGCGCCAACGACGCGAATTGCAAATCCCGCCGGTGTCCGATACAAAATCCACGCGACAAGCAGCACGCAAACGACTGCAACAATAATTCCATAATTAAATTGCGTATTCGGCATCACACGCGGCAATACCGCTGCATCCAACACATTGGGCGTTTCCGTCGTACTTGCGCCCTCACGCAAAAAGTGATATTTAACCAGATACTCTGTAAAGCTGGAGCCAATGCTGTTCATCATGACTGTTCCGACGAACAGCGCAGCTAAATTCTTGCCTACCATCAGAGTGGGAATGAGCGCCCACAATGCGCCTGCTGCAAACCCTGCAATCAGCGCCAAGAGAAGCGGCAACGGCTGCGGAAGATCCACATAAATGCCGGTCAGCACTGCTGCAAGTCCGCCAACGAGCAGTTGTCCTTCTCCGCCAATATTGAACACGCCGCCCTGAAATGCAACGACCGCGCCGAGTCCGGTTAAGACCAGCGGTGTTGTATATGCGAGGACACTCATCAGACCGCTGAGGCTGCCGAAAGACCCTGTCAGTACCGCAGCGTAGACCGCAAAGGGATTGCTCCCTGTCGCCCACATAATCAAGCCGCCAATCAAGAGCGCCAGCAGCAGAGAATAAATCAGATATTGAAATTTAGACTGTTTCGACATATGTCCTCCCAATCTGCTGTATTGTCCCCGCCCGGTGAATTACTTCACCAAGCGGGGAGCCGGTGGATCTGAGCTATCAGCCGTTTACTTCTTCCAGCGTTTTCGGAACAGAAATCGAGCCGTCCGCAATACCAGCCTTTGCTGCATCAATGGCAGCCCAAACATCATCTGGGATTTCGACATTACTGCCCTCTGCATCGACTACGCAGGCATCCTCAGCACAGCCGAGAGAAACGCTGCCGCCCTGGAATGTGCCGTCCATCGCCGCGTGAATGGCATCATCTGCTGCAACAGGGAACAGGCGAATAGCGCTGGCCATGTTTGTATCCGGGGCATCCGCATTGACGTTCCCGTCAAAACCAATGGTATAGAAGCTGTTTTCCTTACCTGCTTCCAAAATGCCAAGTCCAGCCGTGCTGGCCGCATGATAGATGATATCTGCGCCCTTGTCATGCATCGCAATGGCCATTTCCTTGCAGGCTGCAATGTCGTCCCAGGAACCCAGATAGTCAACAAGAACCTGAACATCAGGATCGACAGACTTCGCGCCCGCAGTCAGACCAGCGGCATTCATGTTGCAGTTGTAAATATCAAAGGCCGCAATAAAGCCGATAACATTACTCTTGGTCATCATTCCGGCCATGACGCCGACCATATAGCTCAGTTCGTTTTCACGCCAGGAATAGCAGGCGACATTATCACAATCGACTTCCGCATCGATGAGCATAAATTTCTGATCCGGGTAGTTGGGCGCAACGGCTTCCACGCTGCTGCCCTGGCTGTAGCCAAGCGAAATGATCAGCGCATATTCGCCGGTTTCTGCATAGCCGCGTAGCAGCGGCTCATATTCCGCCGCATCCATCGGTTCTGAGTAGTCGAACTGCAGTCCCATCGTGTCGCAGACATTCTTTACGCCGGCATAGAGGGAATCGTTATAGGTTTTGTCGCCAAGACCGCCGGTTGCAAACACAACTGCAATTTTCCCGGCAGTGCTTGCTGCCGCTTCGTTATCAGCGGTGCTGGCAGTCTGATCGCCGGATACCGTATCGGCAGAGGGGTCCTGGTTCTGGGATGTGGTTTTGCCGCACGCTGCAAGTGACAAAAGCATCAGTGCAGCAAGCATGATCGCGATAATCTTTTTCATAATGATAGAGTCTCCTTCTTTTTTATTTCTAACGAGCGCCTGTTAAGAGCAAAACTCGTCAGGTCTCCTGCGAAACGCCCAACATCAGTTGACCGAGACGTTCCTTTGTTGCGTTCTTTGCCTCAAGAATATCCACAATTTTACCACGTGACATCACCATGATGCGGTCTGAGGTATGTATCAATTCATCAAGGTCACTTGAGATCAATAGTACGCCCGTTCCGTGCTCCGCAGCATCCATGATCTTACTTTGAATCGATGCTGCTGAGGCAATATCCACACCGCGTGTCGGCTGCGCGGCAATCAATAGCTTCAATGGAATGGAAAGCTCACGCCCCACGACGACTTTTTGCTGATTTCCGCCGGAAAGCGTACCGACCGGCACGTTGATTCCGGCCGCTCTAACATCAAAGCTTTCCAGAAGCTCCTCGGCACAGCGGCTTGCGGCTTTCTGATCCAGCCAAAAAGGACTCTTTGCAAACGGCTTTTCTGCGAAACGATTGAGCATGAAGTTGTCCTGAATGGAGTATTGCAGCACCAAACCCATGCCCTGCCGGTCATCCGGTATGCTTCCCACGCCGGCCTTTCGAATCTGACTGGTCGATTGTCCGACAAGGCTGCGCCCATCAAACAGGAATTCACCGGACTTTAGCGGCAGCAGCCCCAAGAGCGCCTGTGCCAACTGCGTCTGCCCGTTGCCTTCAATTCCGGCAACGCCAAGCACCTCTCCTGCCCGGAGCGAAAAGCTGACATGATCGACAGCGAGCAGTCCCTCTGCGCCGCGCACACAAACCTCCTCAGCCTGGAGGACGATCTTCTGCGATGCCGCGCGCTCCGGTCGATGCTCATGCTGGAGACTTTTGCCGACCATGAGCTCCGCAAGCTCCTTTTCGGTCGTCTCCTGCGGTGTCGTTGTAGCGATCATCTGGCCGGCGCGCATAATAGTCATCCGGTCAGCGATCTGATAGACCTCTCCAAGCTTATGGGTTATGAAAATTACAGATTTTCCCTGTTCTTTCAGTCTTCGAATCACGTCAAACAGCTTGTCGGACTCCTGCGGCGTCAGGAGCGCCGTCGGTTCATCCAAAATCAGAATGTTTGCTTGGCGATACAAAAGTTTGACAATCTCTACACGCTGCTGCACACCGATCGGGAGCTTATAAACAGCTTTTGCCGGATCCAGATCAAAACCATAGAGGTCGGACAATTCCAATATCTGCTTCTCCGCCTTTTTCTGGTCAAGACGGAAACGTCCTTTTGTAACTTCCTGTCCAAGTGTCACATTTTCTGCAACGCTCATATATGGGATCAACATCAATTCCTGATGTACCATGCCGACGCCGTGTGCAATTGCATCGGCAGAATCACGCAGATGTACCGGCTCTCCATTTATGCGCAGTATCCCTTCATCCGGCTGCACAAGACCGTAAATTGTTTTCACAAGTGTGCTCTTTCCTGCACCATTTTCCCCAAGCAGGGCATGAACTTCCCCTTTTCTCAGCACAAAGTCCACATGGTCATTGGCCAGGACACCGGTACCATATCTCTTTGTAATTCCCAGTGCTTCCAGTACGGGGGTCTGCCTTTCCGTTTGCATGATTCTTGCAGTCTCCTTTCAGATATCTCGTGGTAACGCCAAGCCGCCAGATGCTTGCTTTTTGAACCTGAAACGTATAAAATAAAGCACAATACAATCAGTCTTGAACGGGAGGGAAAGAAATGCTCCGTCTATCCTCACAAACACAACAATCCAAGGTGCGCGCACAGCTTGAACTCCTGCTGCGCAAAGCAGAACCCGGTGAGCGGCTACCATCCGAACCCGCGCTTGCGAAGCACTTTGGCGTCAGCCGAACAACGATTCGGGAAGTCATGAGTCAACTTGAAGCAGAAGGTTTTATCCAGCGCAGGCAAGGCAGCGGTACCTACGTGAGCCGTCAGCCGTTGCTGGAGGATGAAAGTCTGCTCCATTTTGTCGATTTTCCGACCCTGATCTCCAAGCAGGGACGCACACCAGCTATGCAGCAGCTCGGATTTGTGCAGCAACGTGCTGGGACTTTCTTTTCCACCCGTTTTCACATCAGTGAAGAAGACTGGATTCTTACCCGGCGATGCTTATATACTGCAAATGGCCGTTTTTGTGTACTAGCTGAAGACAGCTTCCCACTTGTCTTTCTCTCAGAAGGTCAATGTGTGCAGCTGCTTGGCTCAAACAACACCGATTTACGGCTTTTCCTCTTTCGCGCAACCGGTCGTACCGCCTGTCAGGACGAGACCACAATCTCTATTGCCAGGCCGTCAGACTACCCATTTCTCGAATCCTTGCTTGAGGACAAGCAGCATCCACTGCTTTTTTTGAGCAGCATGTGTCTGGACAATCACAATGATCCGTTTATCAGCTCACAAATCTACTCAGACACTGATTATATCAGATATCAATTAAATCGCAGGATCGTCTGAACTCAGTGATTACTGTGATATAGGTTGATTCGGTTCCCGCACGGATCCTCAACAGCAAAATACCTTGTACCGTAGCTCTGCGTTACAGGCGTGCTCACAATCCGGATGCCTTCTGCAGCCGTAAGCTCCTGATAGGTCTGATCGACATCTTCGGTTTCCAGATTGACGATCACAGGGCCGGTCTTTCTGTCATGTGCCTGACAGAGTACGCTGATTGTACCGCGACCAGCCCGGAACTTTGCGCCGCAATCCTGCGCGCTTTCGTTCCAACTGTAATATGGCTTCTGTCCGAGCAGCGTTTGATAGAAGTCTCGGCAGACAGAAAAGTTTTCCTCTTCGGTGTATAGAAGGATTTGAATGTCTCCTGTAAATGCTGTCATGTTCTTATTCTCCTTTTTTGTAGACACAGACGCCGTCAATATATTTTGCACAGATGTCTCGATCATCCGACCTGGTAATTAACCGTTCTATCCGCTCATACGGTGTCCGCTGTACGCCGTCGCAGAAGCGGCTGTCATCCAGAATCACCGCATCAAAGCAATATCCCGGTTCAAAGCTCCCGCTTTTCCAGAGTACGCCGCCGCCTTTTGTTGCAAGGTAAAACGCATTGGGCAGAGACAAAACTTTCCGCTGATCCATATTGCGCGCGCTGTTTTTGGAAGCCCAAAAGACTTTAGACGCCAAAATCGCTTCAAAGATCGTTCGGAACATATTCAGGGTATTGCCGCCGCCGACATCCGTGCCCAGTCCGACTGCAATTCCAGCATCGAGATATTCCATAATTGGTGCTGCGCAACCGCAACTGTTCATATTCGACTGTGGACAATGTGCTACCAGCACATTGCGTCTTTTCAGCGTTTCCACCTCTTCGGGGGAGGAAAAAACGCAGTGCGCCATCACAGCCTGCGTATGCGGTCCAAACAAACCAGCACGGTCATAGGCCTGCGCATAATAATCAAGATCCGGTGCGAGTTCCCGCACCCAGTCAATTTCATCCAGTCCCTCCGAAAGGTGTGACTGCACCGGAACATGGTATTCCTCAGCAAGTTTTCCCAGTTGCTCTAAACAGCTTTCCGTACAACTCGGGAAATAACGCGGTGTGAGGATCGGGTAGATTGCACCAATACCATCTTTCGTTTCCTCTAGCCAAAGGCGGGTCTGTGCGATTGTCTCCTCTGTTGTTTCCAACAGTCCAGCTGCACAGTTTCGATCCATATTGACTTTCCCAACGTAACCTGCAAAGCCGAACTTTGCCAGAGCTTTCATGAGAGTCTCTGTCGCCGTGCGGCTGGTCGTGGCATAGGCACACAGGCGCGTCGTCGGTGTAGCAAGAAGTGACTTCGCAAAGCGAGTGTAGGTCAGTTCCGCATACGCTGGATCGTTAAATCTAGACTCGTCTGGGAACGCATAACGCTCGAACCATGTGTTCCACTGTCCGTTTTCAATATTTTGCCCAATACCTTGAAAGGGTGCTTGTGAGGCGTGAACGTGGATGTCGCATGTTCCGGGAATCACAAATTTCCCGCTTGCATCCAGAACCTTAATTTGACGATATTGCTCCGGTAACGCTGAATAAGTCCCTGCAACTTTTTTTCCATCGCAGACCAGATATGCGTCTTCCATGATGGTAAATTGATCCCGCTGTGCGGTAAAAACCAGCGTCCCTTTGATTGCAAAGCTCCGCTCCGCAAAATGTTCAACTTGGCTCATAGCATCTCCTACTCAGCAATTCATATAATTCTTAGCTGCATAATATCAACATTTTTGGTCACCGTCAACACAAACGAGTGCTTCAATAACATCTTTGGATACATGAAAAAAAGCGCCCTGTTTGCCCCACTTTCTTTTTTGTTAAAAGTGCAATTTGTACGACAAATTACTCAAAACTGCTCTGCGACTGCCCATGGGCATCCTGCTTATGTCCTATCGCCACCCGCTTCTGCATGAGATTTTTACGGCGTTTGGAGTCCACGCAGATGCCCATCGGGTTGCTGGGTGGCGCGGCGGTGTCGTGGAAAACTTGCCTCATCTGGTGAAACAATTTGACGCTTGAACTCAAAAGATATTCGGATGGAAGACGCACTTGGTGAGAAGCTGCGGATAGAGTATTTTCACCTGCAAGTGTCGGATTTGTAGAAGTCTGTGCAAAAGAATCTTCGAGCTGAAAGCGCAAATGCGCCGCTTCTTGAATGATGACGTTCTTGATTGCGCGAAATTCTTTCTGCTGCGAAAGCGGATTGTGCTTGTCCGGACCTGCTTTTGTAGTAACTTTCTAGCGTATCACGCAGGTCATTCCAGATGGAATAATACGTTGCTACCTCCGGCATCTTTTCAAGTTCATCCACGATGAAATCCAGCATATCTTTCAGCGGCTTTTTGAGGTACCCATACTGCTTTTTGCCATTGACCGTACGCAGTTCCATCGCAAACTCCAACAGTTTCTGATGAACAACTCTGATGGATTTTCAATACTCTAGCTGGTCAATGATTCTGCACATGGCCTCCCATGCCGCTTTGTTCACGTCTTTGTCGGCAACATCTTTCCGAACAACTATCAGTTCGTCTGTATACACACAAAGCTTTTGCAGACCGTCATTTACCACGCTACCATAGATTCAGCACGGAGCATACGCGATCGCTGGGTCCACAGACCGGGCGCGTGAGCGCGGAGTACTGTGAGCGTCCCGTGAAGTACGGCGAACAGCACTGCCGCGAGATCGGTTCCCACAAACGGTACGACGACAAATGCAAAAATGAATCCATCTGGCTCGCGTATAATCGCGCGGACAAAACGCATTACGCCAGCTACCTGAAGCGGAAAATGACCACCGCTCAATTTGAGCAGTGGTCTCGGTATACTGTAGAATTACGGCAGAAGGCAGAGAACAGTGAAATGGAACTGGCGGACTATCAGAAGGAACTGCGAATTTGACGGTTTACTGCTTAATCTTTGATTACTGCGGCGCAGTTTCTGCGCCGCTAGTTTTCTGCTCTGACCCAAACCGTGACCCAAACGCGGAAAAATCCGGCGGATTTATCCGTGCCGGAAAGGATGCCGCTGTGAAATTTTCCGAGCGGAAAGGCTCTGAAATGCTCTAAAATGCCCGCGAAAAATATCCGACCAACCTTCGGGACCAAGAGGCCTCGGGTTCGAATCCCGACACTCCGACCATGCAGAGTGTCCTTATAGGATCTGAGTATCCTGTAATGGACACTCTGCTTTTTTATGTGAAGAATGGTGAAAAGCTGGAACTGTCGATCATCATCCGTTCCCGCACACACAGCAGCTTGACCTTGTGCTCGGTCAGCAAATCGATGTAATGCTTTGTCATGCCCCAATCCCGCCCTATACGGTCAAGGCTGCTTATCAGCACCACATCCACCTTTCCGGCAAGAACGGCCTCCATCACTTCTTGCAGAGCCGGACGGTCAAGGGTCATTCCAGAGCCATGCTCGGCGGCAGCACCAACGATGGTGTACCCGGCTTGTTCCGCATAGCGGCGAAGCTCCTCGGCCTGTCGTTCCAAAGAAAAGCTATCATCGTGAGCGACGCGGCAATAGAAATAGGCTTTCATCGTGTCGTACCTCCTATACCGCAACCTGTTCCGGGGCGTAGCTGAGTGCTACGCCTTTTCTTGTTTCCATGATAATGTCGGCCTCCGGGATCTTCCGGCGATCCGGCACATCGAAAGCGCCGATGCAGTTATAGTGAATAACGACGCGCTGGTTGGTAATGCCGTCCTGCTTTTCAGCGTGGTACACCTCGATGTGGTCGATCAGTTCTGCGACCATGCGCTTTGTAATGGTGGCCGCATCCGTGTACCGCCGTACC
>OGLN01000878.1_pt1 | contig 23292 bp, 23 predicted proteins | sample 1572641 | NCBI WGS metagenome assembly OGLN01 (sample SAMEA2581903, study PRJEB24529) | metagenome | biome: Human gut stool | place: China | collected 2011
GTATGCTCAGCATAAACTTCATCTCCGCGAGCTGCGCATCCCCGCGGAGCGTTTTTGAATCATAGGAAGGAATTTACTATGATTCAAAAAACAGGCATCATTACCATATTCAGGAAATAATGCCCGCATTTCTATTCTTTACTGTAAATTTCAAATTCCGCGACCTGCGCTCCACCGGCTCCGGTGTTTCCGGTAAAAACAAGCTGTACCGCCTTGCAGCCTACTTCATCAAAATCAATGACCACCTCATTTGCGGTGTCCGGATTAAATTCATAATCATTGGCAGGAATCAATTCGGTAAAATTCTCTCCGTCCTCGCTGATCTGCACACAAAATGTCTGCATTCTCATGCTCCATACGGACTGTGGACAGAGACAGACTTTTATCGCATGAATCTTATGCGTTTCCTTAAAGGTTGCCGTCAGGATATTTGGATACGCTCCGTTTTCCCCTTCCCAGTAAGACTGTCCTTCTGTCTTGCCGTCATTCACCTTGATCGGTGTGTATACATCGTTAAACCCATTTGCTGTCATTTTTGCATCCGCTGCGATATTTGCTCCCTCCGGAATGATCGGCTCATATATTTCCTTGACAAAAAGCGGATTCTCCGAACTTTCCGTCCGATCCGGAGTCTCCACGACCGATGTCTGTCCATAGGAAATCTTTCTCCCGCCGACAAACAGAATCAATATCACACACCATAGGATAGCTGCTACGACCGCCAGCAAAACGATCAGTATTTTTTTCGTTTGATTCATAATACCCCCATCCGTTACTATTCAAACCGAATACTGCCTACAGTATCGTCGTCCATCTCAAAATTTCCGTCCTTCGCATTCTTTATCTTTTTGCCAAGGATCGTAAGATTCTTAAATGTAACATCTTCAATCTTATGCTCCGCATCAAAACCACAGATCCGGCTCGCATTCGGCGTTCCGTCAAGGACGTTCACATTTTCAATCATTATGCTTTTAATCTGTCCCCGCTCCTGTGTCGTTGACCAGTTGCCGCTCTGCATAATATTCAGATCAATCAGATACGCCATCTCATCTGCATCGCCACTTCCGATTTCCTCGTGCTCCACCGTAATATCACAAAACGTGATATCTTCCACCGAAGCATCATCCCCATTGTGCACGGAGATCACCGGCTTATGAAAATTATTCAGTACCGTGATTTCGGAAAACGTAACATTTGTTATCGCCGAATCCGGCTGATTGCCCTTGTTTGTCTCATATCCAACTTCCATCGACTGTGCAAAATCTGTCCAGATCTGTACCTTCGAAAATTGAATATCACTGCTGCTCTGATCGTAGTTTTTCACAACAAGCGAATCATCCCAGCTTCTCACGAAGCAATTCTTTACTTCGTAATTCTGGCAGGACTGCAGGCTGATGCCGTCACCGTTCGGTCGGGAGGTAATGATTTTTACACCGTCGATGACGCCATCCGCGGAATCGTACGCCTGACATGCCCATGCATTCGGATTCAATACGATAATGTCTTTAATTATAATATTAGAACAATGATCAAACTTAAGCGGAATACTTGCGCTTTGTCCCTGCCAGCCTGCCAAATTCGAACAGTCTAAAATGCCTCGTCCGCACACCTTAATATCGCTCTCAAAATTTGCATTCACAATACCGTGGACCACGCTTCCTCCGGCAAGATAGAGTGTCTGTCCCTTGCGCAGCATGATCGACTCGATATCCCATTCACCAGGTTCAATGTAGATCACATCCGGATCGTTTTTATCCGGGATATCTTCATGCTTTTCCAGCGGATTGGCAAAAATATGTACCGCACGCTCCGGTGTATCGCCAAACTGTACGGTATACGTATCCGGTGTATCTACAACAAAACTTACCGTATGCGCCTGCGCATCGATATCCGGCTGAATGTTGTATGACAGCGGACTGATCTTCACCGATGAGAGATCCCGCTCCGAAACCGTCAGTTTCACCTGCACCGCTCCGTCAAAATCGAAATACGCAACCGGTGTGCGCGACATCGGCGGCAGATAATTGCTTACCCACTGACGCGTATGATTGACATTCGTATCATACACAAAGCATTCCTGCTCATTAATTTCAAGCTTCGTATCCATACAGTGCAAAAGCGAAATATCGCGCCCCTGCTCCGACGCATTCTCCAGATCCGCCTCCGTTGCATCCCGAAGCGATTTCGGGCCTTCATAGAGAACCACTTTCGATTGTGCAAGCTTCCTGTTTTCTGCATATCCCCTTATCATTTCCGGAAGTATCAAAAGTCCTGCCATAATAAAGATTGCCAGTAAAATCATCACCATGTTCATGATTCCTTTTGTTTTTTGCACGTTCTCCCTCCTTATGCTAAAATACTCTCCCAATTTTCTACTTTGCAAAGCAACGGTGCTTCAAAATCCGCATGAAGCGACTGATAGAACGGACCTACTGCAAGCGACTTCATCCCTCCTGCGACTGCTGCCTGAATTCCAGCTGCCGAATCCTCCACCACAAGGCACTCCTCCGGTGGAAGTGCAAGCTTTTCTGCCGCAACCAGAAATACCTCCGGATCCGGCTTGGACTTCGTTGTATCCAATCCACAGCTGATCTTGTCAAGATAAGGCATCAGTCCTGTTTTCATCAAAATAACCGGTGCATTCCTGCTTGCCGATCCCACTGCAAGAAGAAGTCCCTTGTCCTTTAGCACCTTTAATACATCCTTCACATTCTCAAGTACCGCGGATTCATCCATGTTCTCAAGAAGTTCCAGATAATAATTGTTCTTACGCTCTGCGAGCACAGCCTTCTCCGCTTCACTGTAGATACGATCTGCTTTTTCCAACACGACTTCCAATGAAGCCATACGGCTCACACCGCGCTGACGGCGGTTGTCCTCTCTCGTAAATCCTGTAATTCCCAGTTCATCCGCTAAGCGTTTCCACGCCAGATAGTGCATTTCATCGGTCGAAACCAGCACTCCATCCAAATCAAAAATAATTCCCCGTATCATATATTCTTGCTCCTGTTCTTTTTTCATGATAAAATCTAGTTAAATAAAGGTTTTAGGTTAAACCTGCTGTTACAAAGGAGATTTCTATGGTTACCATTCGAGATATCGCACAGGCCACCGGCGTCAGTGCCACAACCGTATCCAACGTCATCCACGGCAAGAACAACCGTGTGTCTGCTGAGACGATTCAAAGCATCAACAACGCGATCGAGCAGCTTGGCTACGTTCCGAATATGTCCGCACGATCACTTGTATCAAGTTCTTCCAAAGTGATCGGGTTCGTCAATCACGTCATCACAAGAACCGATGCGAATGTGATGGATGATCCTTTCCATTCCTCAGCAATCGGTGCGATCGAGATGGCGCTCCGCGAAAATGGCTATTACCTCATGCTCCGCACCGTTGAAACCGCCGAAGAACTGGTAACCTTTCTGCAGAACTGGAACATGGACGGTCTGTTTTTTACCGGAATCTTCAAAGATAAATTCTTTGATTCCGTTGCCGGTCTCCATATCCCGGTCGTGCTCATTGATTCTTACGTCCGCACATCCCAATTCTGTAATGTCGGGCTGGAAGATTTCACCGGCAGCTATAACGCTACCCGCCATTTAATCGAAAAAGGCCACAGACATATCGCCTTTGCCTCCCCGAACATCAAGGACGGTGGTGTATTGCAAGAGCGTTTTCTCGGTTACAAAGCTGCACTCGCCGAGGCTTCCATTCCTTTTGACAAGAGCCTGATCTTCCAGCAGGAGATGGATATCGCATCGTGTAAACTGGCCTGCGATGATATCGTAAAGCATCCTGAAATTACCGGTATTGTAGTAAGTGCAGATATTATGGCGGCCGGCATTATGGCCGGCCTGAAATCCAAAGGAGTGCGTATTCCGGACGATATCTCGATCGTCGGTTTTGATGATATCAATATCGCCCAGTTAGTCTCTCCGCCTCTGACAACAATCCGTCAGGACATGAATCTCAAAGGTCGTCTTGCTGTGGACTTCATGTTACAACTCCTCAGCGGAAAACCTCTTGAGACAAAAGAGATCACACTTCCAACGAAACTGATCGAACGTGACAGTGTCAGAGCGCTGTAACCGTTCCTTCTGTTCCATTAATATTTACTTCGTATTCCGTTCCTCGATAGAATACATGAAAATGCATTGCTTTTATGCTTTGTGGCAGATGCGGATGGCATACCAGTTGTCCGTTCTCCACACATACGCCGGCAAATCCTTCCACCGCCGTCATATAAGCTGCACCGGCAGCTGCCGGGTGCGTTCCACCGATATAGACAAGTCCCGCCCACTCCTTAGAACCTTCTTTCAGATCCGCCATCGCGGATTTCAAGAAAAACGGGTACGCCCGATCCGGTTCACCGATCTTGCATGCGAGCATCGCATACATGCCCGCACTGAGGGAGGATCCGTGCTCCGTTCTTGGTTCATAATATTCCCAATTTGCACGGAGCACGTTGGAACTATAGTCCTGGCAAAACAGGTTGAGGATGGTCACAACATCAGCCTGCTTAATGATCTGTGTCTGTGAGGCTACGCCGTATGCGCCGCCCCAATATTCCTTTTCATGCAGGAGTCTGCTCCGGACTTCATCCAAAGTCGCATCCTCAAGCTGAAAATATCCGTCAAACTGTTCCACAACATCTTTATGAGCTTCATCCTGTTTCGGTTGTGGTATATAAAGTTTCTCTGCTGCATTCCGAAATTTTGCAGTCAGGATCTCTCCATCATAATCCGCCGGCAATGCGCCTTCTTTTGTCGCTAAAGCAATTACTTCTACTGCTTTTTCCAGCACATATTTTGCCATACGGTTTGTATACGCATTGTTGTTGATCCTCTCATGGTACTCATCCGGTCCGATCACATCATAGATCTCGTAAGCATTTCGGGTCAGCCTATGAATTAACAGACTGTAGTAGAATTTTGCACATTCGATCACCGTTCGGATGCCATCCGCATCCAGAAGACTCTCGTCGCCCGTCCACTCCACGTAACGCATGATTCCGTACACAACCGCTGCGGAGATATGCACCTGTTTGTCCTTGAAGTATGTGCGCATCGGCCGTCCGGTAAAGACATCCGTAACGTTATAATCCGTACATGCGTCAAAGCCGCCTTCCTGGCTCTCCCACGCATAGAACGCACCGTCATATCCATAATGCTTTGCCTTGTCCAAAGCCCCCTGTAACGTATCAATCCGGTATTTCATCAATACCCGCGCCGTATCCGGATCTGTCATCAAAAAGAAATCCAGCATAAACATCTCGGTATCCCAGAATACCGCACCTTTATAGGTCTGTCCCGACAAGCCTCGCGCCGGGATCGACAGGCTCTGTGTGTGTCGCGGTGCAATGGAATGAAGGTGATACAGTGAATAATTGACTGCTCCCATCGCTTTGACATCACCCTTAATCTGTACCTCGGAATGTGCCCACAGACTCTCCCAGCGTGCGATCTGTTCCTCTTTTATGGTCTGATACCCTTTTTCTTTGTTCTGACGAACCAGCTCGATCGCCGCATCTTTCGGATGCTTACCATCCTTTCCGGTATACACACTGATGTATTTTTCCGTAGTGTACACCTCTCCCGGCATCGTAATGAAGAAAATGCGGTGTAACATCTTGTGATGTTTTGCAATTTGCTTGATTTCCGCCGGGAACGTATTTCGGACAGTCTCTGCTACCGCGATCGGAATCCGCGCCTCGTGTGTCTTTGCCGTCACAACAATAGAATCCTGCAGTTCCTCCATGGTAATCTTCTCAAGATGCGGTCCATTTAAATCCCATACATCCGTGTCGATTCCGGTCACAAGTTCGATATCCGCGTGAAAATCTGCACTGATCTGAAAACGCATCCCGATCGTATGCACATCCTGCATACTTGCAAACCGCTCTGTTTTGATCGTCACATTTCCTCTTGCGGTATGCCATGTGGTATGTCTTTTGAATATACCGTGCCGGTAATTCAGTTCAATTCCGTGTGATACCGGTGCTGTCTCCGGAAGACGATAGGTCTCCCCATCTACACGAAGATACGAAAAGCATCCGTTTGGCAGATTGATCGGCTCACGCCATCCGCTCGACTGATCGTAAATCCCCGCAAGGTTGATTGCCGGAAGTTTATCTGCTTCATATTCTTCGAGTGTACCGCGGATTCCCATATATCCGTTACCGATCAGATACCGGCTGCCAAGCGTTGCCGCCTTTGCTTCCTCATATCCTTCTTCTCTAATTGTCCAATCCAGCATTCGATACCTCCTTTATGCAGGAATCGCAAATGTCTGTGGCTGTCCGTTGATTTTCGATTTTTCTCCATAGATGCTAAGACAAATCTCTCTGCCTCCTACGGTATGTAAACTTACATAATCTTTTTTTACATCCACGCAGATAATTTCATCCTCGTAGACAATGTGGAACTGATAACCATCCCACTGCTTTGGAATCGACGGAGCAATTGTGAGCATATCGCCGTCTGCACGTAAGCCACCAAAACCGTATACAATATTCATCCATGCTGCTGCAATCGAAGTCGTGTGCAGTCCTTCTCCACTGTTGCGATTGTAGTTATCCAGATCCATGCGCGTTGCAAACTTGAAAAAGCCGAATGCTTCCTCCTCCTTGCCCAACTGTGCGGCAAGAATGGAGTGCACAGACGGGGATAACGAGCTCTCATGAATGCAGCGTGGCTCATAAAATTCATAATTGTTCTTCAACTCTTCGGCTGTGAACTGTGAGTTGAACAAAAGCATAAACATCAGTACATCCGGCTGCTTGATCATATCGTTTCGATAAATACGGTCGTAAGTCCAATGGTTATACAGCGGGAACTCCTCAACCGGTATCGCATCCACATCAATATGAGGAAGCTTAAAGTATCCGTCATGCTGCTCATAGAGCTTGCGCTCCGCATCGTACGGGATGTACATTTTATCTGCTTTCTGCTTCCAGTCACAGCCCTCGCTGTCCGAATAGTGCACATGCTTTACCACTTTTGCGTAGGCTTCCGGCTCATGCTTTTTCATGCGATCGATCACATCAAGTGTGTAACGGAAGCTAAACTGTCCCATATAATTCGTGTACGCATTGTGATTGACCATCATTTGAAATTCATCCGGTCCCATCACACCATAGAATCCGTAAAAAGTGCCATCCGCACTGTAATCGCCTCTTGTCGCAAGCATTCTGCAGATTTCGATCAACATCTCAATGCCATACTGTTCGGTAAACGAAGTATCTCCTGTCACCTTCTCATAGATCCAGATACCGTACGCCACAGCCGTCGATGCCTGAAGCTGAAGGCTCGCATGCTGCCAAAGATTGCAGCATTCGCGTCCACTGATTGTCGCGATCGGGTAGAATGCCCCCTCACAGTCAAGATCCTCGGCACGTTTACATGCCTCTTTCAGTGTTGCATATCGGAAATACAAAAGATTTTTTGCCGCCTGCTTATCATGAAACAGGAAGAACGGAAGACAGTAGGTTTCCGTATCCCAGAATGCATTTCCGTTATATGCCTCTCCGGTCAGTCCTTTGGCTCCAATATTCGTTCCGCGGATTGCTCCGTGATACGTCTGAAACATCTGGAAAATACAGAACCGAATTCCCTGCTGGTTCTCCTCGTCACCGCTGATCGTGATGTCTGACTTCTGCCATACCTGATCCCACCACACATAATTCGACTGGTAGAGATCATCAAAATGAAGTGCTTCCAATTGATCCATAATCTCACTTCGGGTTCGCTTCGGTGCAAGTGGTGTCACATTCCACACGATCTTATCAAGCGTCTGGCTTTGATTCTCTGTCAGAGAAAACGTGTACTCCTCCGCCACGAATTTCTCGCCTTTCACCATCTGAACCTGTGACCTCTCCACCATGCTTCCCGTCAGGAAACAGAAACTTTCGACTTCCATTCCGGTATTCTTTGTACGTCCGCTGATATGACCACGGTGGGCTTCCATCGTCTGCTCATCACACTCCCACAGATTCATCCTCTCTGTGCCGTGTGTCGTATTAAAATCAAGTCCCGCACAGACACGGATTTGTCCGGTATATCCCTTGGAAGTAATTACAAGTCTCTGCGCTCCCACTTCGTTGGTTACCATTGAAATCAGTCTCTCGAATCGAATTTCAATCTTGCCTTTTTTCGTTTTCCACACAAATTGTCTGCGCAGAAGTCCTGTTTTTAAATTCAGCGTATGGTAATAATTTTCAAATTTCGCGTTTTCCAGATCAAGCAGCTCTTCCCCCGCCCAGATTCGAAGATAGAGCCAGTCGATGCTGTTGACCATGAATTCGGTCTCCTGTACGATTCCCTTATATCCTTCTGCTGCCGCTTTGCGACGCTCATAAACTCCGTTAAAATAACTTCCTAAAAGTCTCTGACCGCTGTAGCCCTCCTCGAAGTATCCTCGCACACCCATGTATTCATTTCCGAGCGAAAATACGGACTCCGCAGTCATTCCATACTCCGGATCAAAACCTTCCTCAACTATATTCCAGGGATCGATCTTAAAATAACTGTCTGCAATTTTTGCCATGTTGTTTTCCCCTCTTTATATCTCTTTGTTAACCTTTTACTGCACCCGTTGCAGCACCGTCCGTAATCTGTTTCTGGAAGATCGCAAACAGGATTGTTGGCGGAATAATTGCAAAGAATGAAGCTCTAAGCACACTGACTGCATCGGTCGGTGTATCTTTAAATGAGAACAGTTTTACCATAACTGTCACTTTGTCCGTTCCATTCAACACAAGATACGGAAGCAGGAAATCAGACCATGATGCAGTAATCGCAAAAATCGCAACAACCGAAATAATCGGTTTTGACAACGGAAGCATGATCGTTGTAAACATTCTCCAGACACCGCATCCGTCAAGTTCCGCAGCTTCAATCAACTCTCTTGGAATATCCTCAAAAAATTGCTTGAACAATACCACATAGAACGCATTTGCACCGAATGCCAACCAGAGTGGAACAAAGCTTTTGTTCAGTCCCACAAGGTTAATATTGCGGAATACTGCAACAATGCTGACCGTTCCCGGAATCAGAAGGCTCCACATAACAAGCCCGTTGACGATCTTATATCCCTTCGGCTTTAACACGCTCAGTCCATATGCAAGCAGTCCGTTAAACGCAACGGCACAGATCGTACACCCGGTTACGGAGATTAGAGAATTCATGTAATACTTTGTGAACTTGAACGCTTTCCATGTCTCCCCCATACGACTCCAGTCAAATTTGTCCGGCAGGATGGTTACATTGCGTGTAAATTCCTTGATATCCTTAAAGCTTGCCAGAAATACCCAGATTGCCGGAAACAGACAGATTGCCACCAACAACAGGCACAGAATCATGATCACGATCGCCAAAATCTTTACCTTCGGAGACCGGATATCATAACCACGGATTACACCGTCTTTTTTTGATTGATACTTATCGAAAAACATAAATCCTTCCTCCTTTATGCATCATCCTCAGACTTGGTCGCCTTCATGTAAATACCACTTAAAATAATCAGAATGATACAGATCATAACGGATAATGCAGCTGCCTTTGGCACATTGTAATCACGGTAGCCATAACGGTACATAAGCATCATTAGTGAGATGCTGGCATTGTTTGGTCCACCGTTCTTGAAAATCATCGGCTCATACAGAATCTGGAATACCGAGATAAACTGTAAGATGATCATCGTCTTAATGATGCCCTTCAGACTCGGCAGCGTGACATGACAGATTCTCTGCCAGATCGTTGCTCCATCAATCGTCGCCGCTTCATAGAGATCCGGACTGATTCCACTGATATTTGCCATGTAGATAAGTGCTGTCGATCCGGCACTCTTCCACGTCATCGTTATGATGATCAGCGGTATCGTCCACTTCGGATTATTCAGCCACACGGATGGTTCAATACCAAACTTGCCAAATATAATATTCAGTACACCTGTCGGACCCGGAAGGAAGAAATAACTCCAGATCCAGATTGTTGCCAGCGTTGGCATAATATTTGGAAAATAGATTCCGACTCGAAACAGTCCCTTAAGATGAACCGTCTCGGAAATTAAAATACCCATGATGATCGGCACAATAAATCCGATCAGAAATGACCAGAATGTATACTTAAACGTATTGAAAAATGCCGCCTTAAAATCCACATCATGAATTACCTGATTGTAATTATCAAAGCCCGCAAATCCGGTTACGGTATACATCTTCGCGGTACAGAAACTCAGCCGGACATTTTCTAGCAACGGTTCCCACACAAAAAAAGTAAACAAGATTATCGTAGGCAGCATTACCAGCCACCCAAGCAGATCCCGCTTTTTAAATTTACTCTTTTTCCCTTTTCCTGCCTTCATGTTCACACACCTTCCATCTTGTAATGACATCGCTTTGTTTGCCTTTTTTCTATGAAAACGCCTCAAAACGGCTCATTTTATAACAACCGGAACCCCCGAAGGAGTTCCGGTTTGCCATGTTTTTCTGCATTTTATTCTGCCGAATAGTTATCAAGAATTGCCTGATAGTTTGTGTTTGCCTCTTTCATAAGTGCCGGTACATCTGCATTCTTGTCGGTAATAACCGCCTGAAGTACCTTTGTCAGCTCAGCATACATATCCTGCGTTGAGCCCGGTTCCTCAAGTTTTAAACCATCGGAAGATGTTGCATCAAAGTATGACTGGAACATCTTAGGATCAACGTTTCCAAATTCTTCTACAATAGATGCCTCTGCATCAAGTACATCCTGTGCAACCCAGCATGGGAATCTCTGGATAACCGGAACTCCCTGATCTACTTTGTTCTGTGCATCCGCCTTCATTCCTGCAACGGAATCATCAGTTGCAACCGGAGCTTTACCCATAACCTCAAGGAAATCAAGTGCTGCATTGATCTCAGCCTCTGTTGCATCCTTAGAGAACATGTATGGTGTACCACCGTATAATGAATACTGTCCGCCAGGGCCTGCAGGTATTGGACACATTGCAAGCTTATCTACGCGAAGTCCATTCACCTGTGTCGGCTGATTTACCGCATCATTTGCACCAATGTACATTGCAGCTCCGCCGGTTCCAAGCTGTGTAAAACCGGTTCCCCAATCCTCAGAAAGTGGATCAGCAGTAAGCACATCATAATCCCACTTAAGTGACTTCACATATTCCATAGCTGCAATCGCCTCATCAGAATCAAGGTGCGATGTAAATGTTCCGTCATCATTTTGTGTACATAATGTTGCACCGAATGCCCATGCGATATTAGAGAAATGCCATCCGCCGGCATTGTCTTTCGCAAGAAGACAGATTCCAGCGGAACCGGTCTTATCCTTGATTGTCTTAGCAGTCTCCGCTAATTCATCCCATGTCTTTGGGTAGATCGGATATCCGTCATCATCAACGAGACCTGCTTCCTCAAACAAATCTACGTTAAGCATTAATCCAAGTGCATATCCATCGCGAGGAATACCGTAAATTCTTCCGTTTTCATCAGAAAGCAGTTCCTTAATGGACGGGTTCATCTTGTCGAGCCATCCGCGTGCCTCCAACTCATCGGTAATATCTGCAACAGCGCCAGCCTTAATTAATTTCTGTGGCTCGGTAAACCATGTCTCAAAAATTGTCGGGCAGTTACCAGCCTCAACCATCGGCATAAATGTATCCGTTGCGTATTTATAGTAAGCCGGCACACATGTTACATTCGGATCCTTTTCCTTCATGGTCTCAACATAACCTTCAAATACCTTAATATCATCAGTTAATGTATCCTCAGGCCAGATACCAAGTGTTAAAGTCACCTCTTCGGTTCCATCATCTTGTGTCGGATTGGTTGCTTCATTCTTGCTTGTGTCAGATGGTGTACTGTTATTTCCCCCACCGCATCCCGTCAGAATCATGGATGCAGTCATCGCCATGCAAAGCATTGCACTGATAAGTTTCTTCTTCATAGTTGCGCTCCCTTCTCAATCTCCAAATATAATTTTTATTGATGCAGCATTAGGTTTTACGTTAAACGTTTCCCGGGTTATCTGTCTTATTTCGTTTAACGTTAAACTAATGTTAACATACGCAGAAAAAAAGCGCAAGATATCGTTTTTTACAAACTTCTTGCGCACTTTTTTACAAATTTTCCACTTTCTTTTGGCGATTTTGCACAATTACATCACGTTTTACAAAACCACTGAACCAAACAACGGTGGTTTCTTACCGCCTCGACAGATACTCTACCGCAGATAACGCTGCAACATTTCCCTGTCCCGCCGCCTTAATATACTGGTACGGTTTACCTGCAATATCACCGCATGCAAAGCAGCCCGGAAGCGGCTTATCCATCGTGACACCGGTTGCAAGGATCACACTATTTGCCTCAAGCATCTCATTCTTCCTCCAACGGAATTGTTTTCTTTCTTGTCGCGTAATATACAATTTCCAAAAATACCGCACACAATACCCATGTCACCGGCTCATCATGGCATTCTTGATCACATACGCATCGCTTGTTCCAATCAAAACACGGATCAATAGTTATTCTTCAAACAGTGGCGTTGAAAAATATCTCTCTGCCGTATCCGGCAGCACCGTCACGACCGTTTTCTCCGGTCCAAGTTTTTTCGCAAGCTTAAGTGCAGCCGCCACATTCGTTCCGCTCGAGATGCCGCACATCAGACCTTCCTCGCGCGCTAAACGTTTTGCCGTATCAAGTGCTTCCGAATCAGAGATTACATAAATGTTATCGTAGATCTGCTGATTTAAGATATCCGGAATGATGCCGTCTCCGATGCCCATCTGCAGATGCGTGCCGATTGTTCCACCTGCAAGAATCGCCGCATTTTCCGGCTCAACCGCCCAGATCTCAATGTCCGGATACTGTGCTTTGAGCACCTCCCCGATACCGGTGATTGTTCCACCGGTTCCGATCCCCGAACAGAAACCATCGATCTGTCCCGCAACCTGCTCCATGATCTCCAAAGCGGTATGATTTTTGTGTGCCTTCACATTGTTGATATTGGCAAACTGCTGCGGCACAAAGACACGCGAATCTTTCTCCTGCATGCGCAGCGCCGTCTTCAGGCACTCATCAATGCAGGCACCGATATCTCCGGCGTCGTGGATCAGTTTGACATCCGCTCCATAGTGGCGCACAAGTTTTCTGCGTTCCTCACTCACGGAATCCGGCATGATGATCACCGTATGATAACCGCGGACCGCTCCGACCAGTGCCAGACCGATTCCCTGATTACCACTTGTTGGCTCAACGATAATCGTGTCTTCCTTGATCAGTCCTTCCCGCTCTGCTGCAAGAATCATCTCGTACGCTGTACGGGTCTTGATCGATCCGCCGACATTGATTCCTTCAAATTTCACATAGATATCTGCGCACTCCTCGTCAACCATACGCTGTAATTTCACCATAGGCGTGTGTCCCATTGCTTCTAAAATATTATTATAAATCATAAAAATGACCCCCAAAGTTTTCTCTACATTAAATTATGCAGGGAATTTCCTTGGGAGTCAAGCGCGTTATAAAAGCAGCATTCTGCTTCTAAGCGGATATTTAATTTGTACTGATCTTCCAGCCGATTGCCTTGCCCCAGTCCCACAGGACCTGCGTCGGCGATGGTTTCTTTTCGTTCATTCGGATAAAGCCTCCCTGATAAAATAATTTCGGACTTTATCAAGTCCGTTTGTATCGAGCGTATACTGCTCCGTGATCGTGCCTCTGTCAAAATGCAAAATATCTGTACAGCACTCTAAGATCAGTTCCAGATCATGTGTTACCACATAGATCGTATGGCCGGCCTGTTGCAGATTGCGCAAAACACCGGCAACTTCAAGCATGTGCCGGTAATCAAGTCCGCTCGTCGGCTCATCGAAGATGAGGATTTGGCGCCTGGACGCGATCGCCGAAGCAATCGCCACACGCTGCTTCTGTCCGCCGGACAATGACATTGGATGCCGGTCTTTCAGTTCCAAAAGATCCAGTTTCTCCATGATCTCCTGCGCCTTTTTTTGATTCTCCTCTTCCATACTGATCAAGATCTCATCAAGCACGCTCTCTGTAAAAAGCTGGTGATTCACTTCCTGCATCACCATGTAACACGTATTCAGCCGGTCCTTCGGTCGATATACCTTCTCTTTCCACACCATCTTGCCGCAGCGCTTCTCTAATCCACATAAGCATCTGGAGAATGTGGATTTACCGGCTCCGTTATTTCCGATCAGTCCCACAATACGCCCCGCCGGAATATTCGCATCCTTCAGATGCAGGATCTGCGGTCCGCGCCTGTACGCAAAATCAAAATCACAGATGCGGATATAATCCTCCTGTTCCTGACAGGTATTCTCCGCCGCAAGCTGCATCAGGTCAAAGGTGCGCAGTCCCATCTGCCTTCGCTGCTGCCCGTTCAATGCTGCAAATTCATCAATCGTGTAATCTTTCGCTATACTTCCGTCTTTCACATAAAGCACCCTGTCTGCCAGTTCTCTCAGATAGAAAAGCCGGTGCTCCGAGATCACAATCGTCTTCCCCTGCGCCTTCCAATCAGAAAGAATCCCGCGCAGCTTGCGGATCGAGCGTGCATCCAGATTAGAGGACGGCTCATCGAGTACAAACACATCCGGCTCCATCACAGATACGCCTGCGCAGGCAATCGTCTGCTTCTGCCCGCCGGACAGTTGAAAAATGCTGCGGTTCATCAGATCCCGGATCTGAAATTCATCCACAATGCGACGCATTTTACTGCGTATCACATCTTCCGGCACGCCGAGATTTTCACATCCGAACGCCACCTCACTCGTCGTGTCCACATTAAAAAACTGGGAACGCGGATTCTGAAACACGCTTCCGACAACCGGCGCGGTGTCATAAAGTGGCTGCTCGCTGACTTTCTTTCCATCTACCAGCACTTCCCCGGACATCTCGCCCTCAAAATAGTGGGGGATCAGCCCGTTGATCAGTCGTGTTATCGTTGTTTTGCCGCATCCGCTCTCCCCGCACAGAACCACGAACTGTCCCCTTGGGATCTGCAGATTGATGTTGCGGATTCCGCCGGCACCTCCGGCCTCTGTGCCATATGTAAATGAAACATTTTTAATCTCTATCACGAATCGTTCCTCCTCATACACCTTTTAGATAATAGCGATTGTGCTCCATGGAGGCGGCTCCGGCAGGCAGTCCCCTGCGGCTGACTCCATGGGAGATTCGCAATCGCCTAATTTTAGAGAAGCATATAACGCTGTCCGAAGAACAAAACAAAGCACAGAATACAAAGTAAGATTGCGATTACATCCTGTACATGAAATCCGATACGGCAGATGTTCGTTCTGCGTACCGGCGCTCCGAGCCCACGCGTCAGTGCAGCCGCCGATAGCTCATCTCCAATCTTGACGATCGAGATCATCAGCGGAACAATGCGGTATTCGATCATAAGAAACGGATTTTTCCCACCGAAACGGATTCCGCGCATGCGCATCGCATCGTTGATCGCACTGTACTCTTCCGATATGGTTGGGAAAAAGCGAAAGATGACAGACATAGGAATAATGATTTTCTGTGACAGATGCATCCGTTCCATCGCTGCGATAAACTCGCTGATCGATGTGGATGCAATCAGAAATGCGCCCATCATAATGCCCGGCGCAAATCTCGTCATGATGGAACAGACTGCCAGCACAAGAAATGCCGGCAGCCCACTCATATCGTTTAATGCAATTCGTTCCAGCACAAAGCAGATCGCGTACAACACCAGATATTTGCCCGCCGTCTTCCACTGTCTCTCACCGAGAAGGAGTAGAAAAGGAACTATGCTGAGGATCGGTTTTACCATGTTCATGACTCCCTCATTGCTCGTGCTGAGCATCAAAGTCGTGATCGTCACAAGCAACAGGAGCTTGGTTCGCGGATCCAGCGTAATACCGACGTTCTGCTTGGAAACAAAAGTGAATTCTTCCATAAAATACTTCCTGATTAAACAATGCCGGCCTTGACAAAATGCTTCTTAAGTACCGCCTTGCCGAGTAATCCGCCGAGAAGTGCACATACAAAGATGCTTGCAATCACGAGGATAATGCTCCACATCGGCATAACGGACATAACCTTTGTCGCATATTCGTCACCGAAGCTGGCTGCGAAATCTGCATAAGACTGCTCTACCATAAAATACATTGGAATATATGTACCTACCATCCAAAGACTTGTAACAGCATAACCAAGAATTGTCTTGCTTGCACTCTTGTACCCGCCGGATTTCATGATCAGATCACCGAGCAATCCGAACACAATACCAACCGGAACACCCCAGTATCCCATGCCTGTAAGTCCCATCAGCAGACCACTCAATATAGAAAGCATTGTTACCATTCCAAACTTCTTAACTCTTGTCGCAAAAAGCATAAACGGAATACCTGTGATCAGCGTCCATAACGCACCAAGAACCGGTAAAAAGATTGGTACGAATCCGATTGGAATCGCCACACAACATCCGATGACAAAATAAAGGACTGTAAACAGACCTACGTCGATTAAGTCTTTTGCTTGTAGTTTGTTACTCATAACTATTTTCCTCCGTTATTGATCTATGTTAGTGTTTTCTAACAACCGTTAGGATAGCACACAAAAAGTCACCTTTCTATACCCACGTGACTTTTTCGCTCCAAACAGCAACGAATATTTTTATTGACGAGCTGAAGTCCAAATTACTATAATAATCATGTATTTTGCGAAAAACGCATGCGGCCGATCTACATGCATAAGAAATAAAGACAGGAGATACGACTTATGAAGATGGATGAAGTGTTTAAAAAATGTCTGGAAATACCTGGAATATCGCCAAATCAAGGCACGTACAGTTCTGAGATGATCTTAAAACAAAAAGAGGGAAAAGGTTCTATGACCATCTTCCCTCTTTTTCCGGGTATTACCCTCGCTTATATTTTTGTCAATTCTCCGTTCTGGCCGGCTCCAAAACTGTCGCCGGATGGCTCCGATTCAAAAGGGCCCGCTCATCATCAACTACTGTGTGAACGGTCGGTGCGAACTGATCCTGAATAATGAAATCTATGTCTACATTACGGAAGGACAACTGTCCCTCACGGAACAGTATGCACAGGACCGCTACATCTATCCGAGGCGTATTTACGAAGGACTCGAATTCTTTTTAGATCCGGATACCGTAGCGGAATATGCACCTTACCTCGCGGAACAGTTCGACATTGATCTGCACAAGCTGCCGGAGCGTTTCTGCCCGGACGGCAAAACGTATATTGCAGACAGTTCCGCTGAAATTGCTGCCATCTTAGACCGGCTTTGGGCGCTGGTCGACTGCAGCGATGCCTTTACGATGCGCCAGATGAAGCTGACCGCTTTGGATCTGTTCGGACATCTCCTTGCGGAGAAGCACATTTCCACATCCAAAGCCTGTACCTTCTATACCGAGTCGCAGGTTGCGATTGCCAAGAATGTCGAGAAGATTATTACCTCCGACCTGCGCCAGCATCATCCGGCATGGGAACTCGCGGAAACATTTTCCGTCAGCGAAACCAGTTTGAAAAACTATTTCCGCGGTGTGTTCGGTCAGAATATTTCCGTCTATCTGCGCGATGTCCGCATGAACCGCGCGGCAGAGTTGCTTAGCTCCACACAGCAATCTGTTTCTGATATCGCGGAGCTGGTCGGTTACGCCAACCAGAGTAAATTTGCGTCGGTATTCATGAAGCAGTTTGACGTATCGCCACTCGAATACCGCCGCCTGAAACGTCTGGAAAACACAAGACGCAAGGAGTTTTAGACAAAACTAGATTGCCTTGGCAGCCTCGAATGCATCCTTTGTCACAACAACAGCGTTACCCGGTGACTGTAAAGCCTCACCGATGACAACCACTTCCTTTGCTGCTGATGCAGCTGCCTCGCTGAGCGGATCATACTTGCGTGTTCCCATTGCAAGCACAACGCTGTCAAAGCCTCTGAGTGAGCCGATTGGGAAGGAAGCATCCGCCAGTTCGTCTTAAACGGTGGTGGATTGAAATAATTGGGCAAAATGCATGGAACGATAGATGTTTTCTATCGTTCCATTGTTTTTATGCATGTTGTCGGCACATTGCACAAACAGTCTCCACATGTCGTGTAAATGGGAACATATCAACCGGCGTGCACTCTTTCATCCGATACCCATGCTTCGTTAGATACTTGAGATCGCGCGCCAATGACTCCGGGCCGCACGACACATAGACCACACGCTTCGGTGCAAGCCTGACAACGGACGAAAGGAATGCCTCGTCACTTCCGGTACGTGGCGGATCCATAACGACCACATCTGCCTGTTCCCCTTTTTGTGCCATCTCGACCATAAACTCGCCGGCATCCTGATTGTAAAATCTTACATTATGAATGTCGTTTCGCTTCGCATTCGTGATTGCATCACGGATCGCGTCTTTGTTTAATTCCACCCCGATCACCTGCTTAGCAGATTTACTTGCGATCAGACCGATCGTTCCGGTTCCGCAATATGCATCGATCACCGTCTCTTTTCCTGTCAGTCCTGCACAGTCGATTGCTTTCTTGTACAGAATCTCCGTCTGCTTCGGGTTTACCTGATAGAAAGAATTCGGCGAGATACGGAACGTGCAGCCGAGGAGTGAATCCTCAATGTACCCCTTGCCATATACCGTAATATTGCGCTCGCCAAGTACCATGCTTGTCCGCTTGTCATTGACATTGATGACAACGGTGCTGATATCCGGATGATTTTTGCGCAGCGCTTTGACAAAATTGTTCTTCGACGGAAGAATCGCATCTGCGAGAACAAGCACGACCATGATCTGCCCGCTATGATAGCCCTTGCGAACTAAGACATGACGCAAAAGGCCATACCCTGTATCCTCATCGTAGGTTTTAATGCGGAAAGAGCGCAGCATATTTTTTACATCGCGGATGATCGCATCGGCCTCTTCATTCTCAATCTGGCAGCTTTCAATGTCAACGACATCATGCGAATTCTTCTGATAAACGCCTGCAACGATCTGTCCTCTGCGTGTGCAGTCAAACGCAGCCTGCACCTTGTGGCGGTAATGATACGGATCGTCCATCTTTATGATCGGCTGTACCTTTCCGTAAGGTTCCATCAGTTTGCGGATGTAAGACTGTTTCTTTTTCAGCTGCTCCTCATAGGAGATTCCCTGATAATCGCAGCCACCACATTTCTTGGCATACGGACAGCTTCCGTCGGATGAATGCCTACTGATTATCTTTTTCTTCTCAGGCTTTCTGGTCTCCAATCTATCGGAATTATATTTTTTTCTATCACTTTGCATTTTCTTTTTCATGCTCCTGCTCCCATCATATTTCTGCTATAAATGAATTAAAAAAGTGTTTCATTTTACATTCTCTCGTACGAATAAATGTATTATATTACATTTCTTCGCATGAACCAATGTCTATTTCACCCAAATAAAAAATTGTTCACAGTAGATGCGCATGCATATTTGTGGTAAACTTTTCTTAGAAAAAGCAGACACTTCATAGTGTCTGCCAATGCGAAAAGATTGAGAGGTAGCAACATGAATATTCTCGTTATTGATGCGCAGGGAGGCGGCATCGGCAGGCAGCTTGTGACTGCGATAAAAGCTGCGATGCCGGACGCATGCATTACAGCAGTCGGAACGAACAGTGCCGCAACCGCGGCTATGGTGAAAGCAAAAGCAGACAAGGCTGCTACCGGGGAGAATGCGGTCGTTGTCGGATGCCGTCACGCAGATGTCATCGTCGGTCCGATCGGGATTGTGATCGCGGATTCACTGCTCGGCGAAATCACACCGAAGATGGCTTTGGCGGTAGCGCAGAGTGACGCGAAGCGTGTGCTGATTCCATTTAACCACTGTGACAATGTCATTGTCGGGGTCAATGATTACAGTATCAGCAAAATGATTGCAAGCGCAGTCGCAGAGGTTGAGAAAATCGCGCATACTTCTTGCTGATCGTTTCAAATTATGATAGAATGATGCAGCACAGTTGACACGAAGCCAACTTATGAACACCGAAGTGTTCTTGTTTATTATATAATTCAGAATCCAGCACCACAATACTTGCGCAAACTCTGTCTTCAAAGTTGACACTTGCGCTTCGTTGCTCATCATTTTCCTTATGCATCTTTTTGGAGCCATTGATTCTGAATCGCTACTTATTTTTTGTGAGCATATCAGGAAGGTATGCGGCAACTCCCAGGGAGTTTACCGTATACCTTTTCTTATGTGCAAAACAACGTAACAAAGCCTGTGCGAAACATCAGGAGAAAAGGAGGCACACCATGATTCATGCGGACAATTTAACATTTTCCTATGATTATGCGGGTGCGCCTTCCCATGCATTGGACGGCGTCTCTCTTTCCGTGAAGCAGGGCGAACTGGTTGCAATCCTCGGACACAACGGTTGTGGCAAGTCAACGCTTGCCAAGCATCTGAACGCGTTGCTTCCGTTACAGAATGGCTCCCTCACGGTTGCTGGATTGGATGCTGCCGATCCGGCAAGCCAAAGCGAACTGCGCCATAAAGTCGGCATGGTTTTCCAGAATCCGGACAACCAGTTTGTCTCCACGATCATCGGGGAAGATGTTGCTTTCGGACTGCGCAACTACGATGTGCCGGAAGAAATGATCGAAGCAAAAGTCAAAGGAGCACTCCACATTGTCGGAATGGATGACTATGAACAACGCTCGCCGCATTCCCTTTCCGGAGGACAAAAGCAACGAATCGCTTTGGCAGGTGTGCTTGCAATGGATCCGGAAATCCTTGTCTTTGACGAGGCGACTTCCATGCTCGATCCCGTGGGCAGCAAGGAAGTGCTTGCGATGATAGAAAAACTTCATCAGCGCGGGAAAACGATCGTCATGATCACACATTATGTTGAAGAAGCACTTGGTGCAGACCGTGTTGTCCTCATGAGGGATGGAAAAATACTGGCTAATGGAGCGCCCCGCGAGATTCTGACAGATGCAGATCTACTGAAGCAGACCAGGCTAAAGCCGCCGATGCCGGTACAACTGTATTACGAACTTAAAAGACAGGGAACCACCCTCCCTTATTGTCCGCTTACAAAGGATGATTTCGAGGATGAATTGTTACAATTATATCAAGGCTCTGCACTGAATGCGGCATCGGTTTTTCAGAAAGGCGGTGGCATATGAGAGAATTCTCATCCGGCTCCTACATGCCCGGGAAATCACTCCTGCATCGTCTTGATGCCAGAGCCAAATTTTTTAGTTTCCTGTTTCTGATCGTGGCAGTCATCCTGACACACAGTGTTGTGGAATACGTTGTCATTACTCTTATATGGATCACACTGATCACATTGTCGGGCTGTCCGCTACGCTCTGTATTCAGTTCGCTGCAGCAGATGCGATGGTTTTTTATTTTGGTATTTTTGACCAATGCGTTCTTCTTCAACGCAGAAAATCCTTTATTGAAATGGTGGATCTTCACACTCTCGCAGGAGGGAATCGCACAGGGATTTCAGGTGATCTATCGTGTGATCTTAATCCTTGTGCTCAGCAATCTGCTGACGCTGACAACGCCGCCACTCGCAATCACCGGCGCGATCCAGACGATGCTCCGCCCGCTGAAACTGATACGGCTTCCGGCGGACGATATCGCGATGATCCTGTCGGTCGCAATCCAGTTTATTCCGACGCTGATGGAAGAGACGGACAGCATCAAAAAGGCGCAGCTTGCCAGAGGAGCAAAACTGGACAGCCACCGTCTTACGGAGCGTGCGCGGGCGATGCTCCCGCTTGTCATTCCGATCTTTGTTGCTGCATTCCGGCGCGCAGACGAACTTGCGCTGGCAATGGAGGCGCGTGGCTACCGAAGAGGCGCGTATCATGCGCCGCAAAAACATAAATCCATCCCACGAAGCGGATGGTGTGCATTGTTACTATGTTGCTTACTTATTGTCTTAGAATATGTTTTCTAATGAGACATGCAGAAATGTAAAACATTATGCTTTTAAATGTGCTGACTTTCCGAAGAAAGTGAATTATACAAATACTTAAAAAAAGAGGTAACATTATCATGAAAGAAATGTCTTATGTAAAGAAATCCATTATTACCGCGGTATGTATCGCACTCTGCTACATCCTGCCAATGCTTTTTCACGGAATTCCGAATGCAGGCAGCATCTTCTGCCCGATGCATATTCCGGTATTCCTCTGCGGTCTTGTTGCCGGCTGGCCTTTTGGCCTGTTATGCGGTATCGCGGGCCCGGCTTTATCGAGTGTTCTCTCCAGCATGCCACCCGTTGCCATCCTTCCGTCTATGATGGTTGAGCTTGCATTCTACGGAATGATCGCCGGTATTATGGTGAAGATCGTCCGCACCAAGAATACTTATGCGGATCTGTACATCAGCCTGATTGCCGCAATCGTCTGCGGCCGAATCCTTGCAGGAATTACCAAGGCGCTCATCTTCTCTGCCGGATCCTACTCCATGGGTGCGTGGGTATCCGGTTATGTGGTAACAAGCTGGCCGGGAACGCTGATTCAGCTGATCTTCATTCCAAGCATCGTATTTGCACTGATGAAGGCTCACCTGATTCCGGAGCGTTATCCGAGAACAGACCGATAAAAGGCGCCAGAGGTTACATACATGAATAAGCAGGATATCATTACATTTTTTGATCATTACGCATCCAGTTGGGATGATAATATGATAAGAAACGAATCGGTCATCAACACGATTCTTGACAACGCCAGCGTCCGCAGGGGCTGCACCGTCCTTGATGTGGCATGCGGAACCGGCGTGCTGTTCCCTGATTATCTTGGGCGCAATGTTGCAAAAGTTACGGCCGTGGACATCTCCCCGGAGATGGCTCGTATCGCCGCCGGCAAATATCCGGATCAGCCGATCCAGGTAATCTGCGGTGATGTTGAAACACTCACATTTGAGCACAAATTCGACTGCTGCATGGTCTACAATGCCTTCCCGCATTTTCCGGATCCTGAGCATCTGATCGCGGTTCTTGCCTCACATCTGAAGCCGGGTGGAACGCTCTCCATCGCACACGGCATGAGCCGCGCGCGCATCAATGAGCACCATTTGGGCAGCGCAAGCAAGGTTTCAATCGGCCTGCTCGACGAGCAGGAGCTCGCAGGCATTTTTGCAAAACACCTTGAGGTGACGACCGTGATCTCGAATGAGGAAATGTATCAGGTGTGTGGAAGAAAACACGGATAGTTTAACTTATTGCACGCAAAAAAGTGTGCGCTTGCCGCACACTTTCGCGCGCGAGCGGTATGCTCAGCATAAACT
>OGLN01000894.1_pt1 | contig 23065 bp, 16 predicted proteins | sample 1572641 | NCBI WGS metagenome assembly OGLN01 (sample SAMEA2581903, study PRJEB24529) | metagenome | biome: Human gut stool | place: China | collected 2011
CAGGAGTTAACTCGCATAAAAAATTGAGAAAAAGTCGGTATCATTCCGAATCCGTCATGTTTATAATAATTAATGGTTTGGAGAGCGTCACTTTGTCATAAATTCAAATCAACAAACCTTAATTTGACTGTTTCTTGAGGTTCTTCTGTGCAGTAGAGAGCATCAGCTTGATACGATTAAGCTGGTTAACCTCCGATGCACCCGGATCATAATCGATCGCTACGATATTGGCACCCGGATATTCGTGGCGAATTTCCTTGATAACACCTTTACCTACAATGTGGTTCGGCAGGCAGGCGAACGGCTGGGCGCAGACAATATTGGTAGCTCCCTGGTTGATGAGTTCAAGCATTTCGCCGGTTAAGAACCATCCCTCACCGGTCTGGTTACCGATGGATACAATGTGCTCGGCCTGCTTGGCGAGATCATCAATGTAAGCGGTCGGTTCAAAATGCTTACTCTTTGCAAGTTCATCGCGGGCATCCTTACGCAGCCACTCGAAGAAGCGGATCAGCATATTGTTGAGGCGTTTGGATTTCTTGGTTGCACCGAGATAATCCGCCTTAAAGTTTTGGTTGTAGCAACAGTACAGAAGGAAGTCCGTAAGATCCGGTACGACAGCTTCCGCACCTTCTGATTCGAGCAGGTCAACAATGTAATTGTTGGCAGCCGGAAGGAACTTGACAAGGATCTCTCCGACCACGCCGACACGCGGCTTTTTCTCATCCGTCATTGGCAGATTATCGAAGTCACGGATAATCTGACGACACATCTTCTTATACTTACTGTGGGAGAGGATCTTCGTGTTTTCAAGGAATTCGATCACACGCTTTTTCCACTTCTCATGTAATGCGTTTGCAGAACCTGGTACGGCTTCATAAGGGCGTACACGGTACAGACAACGCATAAAGATATCACCAAATTCAAGTGCGTACAGACCGTGCTGGATCAGACTTGGTGTCATCTTAAATCCAGGGTTCTTCTCTAAACCAACCATGTTGATGGAGATAACCGGAACATCCGGATAGCCGGCCTTAATGAGCGCACGGCGGATAAATCCGATGTAGTTCGTTGCACGGCAGCCACCACCGGTCTGGGAGATTAAGATGGCAGTCTTGTTCATATCGTAGTTGCCTGACAATACAGCGCTCATGATCTGTCCGATAACGATCAGGGATGGATAGCAGGCATCGTTGTTTACATATTTGAGACCTACATCGACGCATTCTCTTGCAGGAATGTCCGGGATCACGAGATTGTAGCCTGCGGCACGGAATGCCGGAAGCAGCAATTCAAAATGGATCGGGGACATCTGCGGACAGATGATCGTGTAGTTTTTGCGCATTTCTTCTGTGAAGACTACACGCTCATAGTTTGCTGGTTTGATCGTGCGCTTCTCATGCTTTTTCTCCTTGACGCGGATCGCAGAGAGGAGAGAACGGATACGGATGCGAGCCGCACCGAGGTTGTTGACTTCATCGATCTTCAGGCAGGTGTAGATTTTGCCGGAACCGGTTAAGATGTCGTTTACGCAGTCCGTTGTTACGGCATCCAATCCGCAGCCGAAGGAATTCAGCTGGATCAGATCGAGATCATCTCTGGTCTTGACATAGTTCGCAGCAGAGTACAGACGACTGTGGTACATCCACTGGTCCATAACAATCAGCGGGCGCTCAAGATTGCCAAGGTGTGAGATCGAATCCTCAGTCAGAACGCAGATTCCGTAGGAGTTGATCAGCTCCGGAATACCGTGGTTGATCTCTGGATCCACATGGTATGGACGTCCTGCGAGCACGATACCGCGGCAGTTGTGTTCTTCCATATATTTTAAGACTTCCTCGCCTTTCTGCTGCATCTCAAGGCGCGTAACTTCCAATTCCTTCCAGCCTTCCGATACGGCATCACGGACTTCGGATTCCGGAATATTAAACTCGTCCTTGAAGCAGGCAACCAGCTGCTGGGAGAGTACTTCCTCGTTTGTAAAAGCCATGAACGGATTTAAGAACCGCACCTGACCGCTTGTAATCTCGTCGACATTGTTCTTGATGTTCTCCGAGTAAGAAGTAACGATCGGGCAGTTGTAGTGGTTGTTCGCATCCGGGAACTCGTTACGCTCATAAGGGATTGCCGGATAGAAGATAAAGTCCACGTTCTGGTGAATCAGCCACGCAATATGACCATGCGCAAGCTTGGCCGGGTAACACTCGGACTCACTTGGGATGGAGTCGATACCAAGCTCGTAGATCTTACGAGTGGACTGCGGCGAGAGTACGACAGAGAAGCCGAGCTTCTTGAAAAATGTCGCCCAGAACGGATAGTTTTCATACATATTTAAGACTCTTGGAATACCAACGGTTCCGCGGGTCGCTTCCTTCGCAGTAAGCGGCGCATAGTCGAAAAGACGCTTGTTTTTGTATTCAAAGAGATTCGGAATATTCGCTTTATTCTTTTCCTTGCCGAGTCCGCGTTCGCAACGGTTTCCGGTGATGTACTGACGGTTGTCCGAGAACTTGTTGATCGTTAAGAGACAGTGGTTCGTACATCCCTGACAGCGGGCAAGCTTTGTTGTATAGGACAGTTCATTGATCTGTTCGATACTAAGCATTGTTGTCTTGTAATCTGCTTCGTGGCGTTCGCGCGCAATCAAAGCGGCACCGAATGCCCCCATGATTCCGGCAATATCCGGACGGGTAGCGTGTACCCCGGCAATCTTCTCGAAGCTTCGAAGTACAGCGTCGTTGTAGAAGGTTCCACCCTGTACAACGATATTCTCGCCGAGATCCTTGGCATCGGAGAGTTTAATAACCTTGAATAACGCATTTTTGATAACGGAATAAGCAAGTCCGGCAGAGATGTCGGCTACAGATGCGCCTTCCTTCTGTGCCTGCTTTACTTTGGAGTTCATAAATACGGTACAACGTGTTCCGAGATCAATCGGGTTCTGCGCAAAAAGCGCTTCCTTTGCGAAATCCTGTACGGTAAAGTTTAAGGATTTTGCAAATGTCTCGATGAAGGAACCGCATCCGGAAGAACAAGCTTCGTTGAGCTGCACAGAGTCAACGGTCTGGTTCTTGATCTTGATGCATTTCATGTCCTGTCCACCGATATCTAAGATACAGTCTACCTTTGGATCAAAGAAGGCAGCAGCATAGTAATGCGCAACGGTCTCAACTTCGCCGTCATCCAGCATTAATGCGGCTTTTAAGAGTGCTTCACCGTATCCTGTCGAGCAGGAGTGTACAATGTGCGCCTTTTCCGGAAGGAGAGAGTAGATCTCCTGAATGGAGCCGATCGCTGTGGCAAGAGGGCTTCCGTTGTTGTTACTATAGAAAGAGTAGAGCAGATCTCCGTCTTCACTGACTAAGGCAATCTTGGTCGTTGTGGAACCGGCGTCGATTCCTAAGTAGCAGTTGCCTTCATAGGTTGCAAGATCTGCGGTATGTACATGATTGTTACCGTGGCGCTTCGTGAACGCATCATAGTCTGCCTGATCGGCAAAAAGCGGCTCCATACGGGCAACCTCAAACTCCATCTTGATACCGGAAGAGAGGCGGCTCATCAGTGACTCGAGTGTTGTCTGATTCTCCTCCTTATAATTAAGTGCAGAACCGATTGCTGCGAACAGATGGGAATTCTCCGGTGTGATCGCATGCTCGTCGTCAAGGTTCAAGGTGCGGATGAACGCAGCCTTAAGCTCTGATAAGAAGTGGAGCGGTCCGCCGAGGAATGCAACATGTCCGCGGATCGGTTTACCGCAGGCAAGTCCGCTGATCGTCTGGTTGACAACCGCCTGGAAGATGGATGCAGACAGATCCTCTCTGGTCGCGCCTTCATTGATCAGAGGCTGGATATCCGTCTTTGCAAATACACCGCATCTGGCTGCAATCGGGTAGATCGCCTTATAATTCTTGGCAAATTCATTTAATCCGGAAGCGTCTGTCTGGATGAGAGATGCCATCTGGTCGATGAAGGATCCGGTACCGCCGGCGCAGATTCCGTTCATACGCTGCTCTACGTTACCGCCTTCAAAGTAGATGATCTTGGCATCCTCGCCGCCGAGCTCGATTGCAACATCGGTCTGTGGTGCGTAATGCTCCAGGGCGGTTGATACAGAGATTACCTCCTGTACAAACGGTACTTCAAGATGCTTGGCGAGTGTCAGTCCGCCGGAACCTGTGATCATTGGGGATACAGACAGATCTCCAAGCTGGTCGTAAGCCTTCCTGATGAGAGACGCCAGAGTCTCCTGAATATTGGCAAAATGCCGTTCGTAATCGGAAAACAGGAGCTTATCCTGCGCATCGAGAACTGCGATCTTGACTGTTGTAGAACCGATGTCAATTCCGAGTTTATGTAGTGCTTTGTTTTCCATGATAAGTAACCTCCGCTTAGTTTCATATATAAATAAGTAGAAAAACATTCTTTTCGTAAACAATCAACATTATACGACAAGGATAGCCAAAAAACAATGAACTTTTTCTAAAATCTTCGCGTCGTAAGAAGACTGTTGATTGGACAAAATGCGCGTTGTATTAAAAATTTATGAACAATGGTTTGTCGCGTTGACAATGAAGTGGCGAAAAAAGTATAATGATAGCGTTACGGTGAAGAACAAGCTAATAACAGATTATGATAGAAATTAGGAGAATTATGACATGAACTGGATGGATAAACTGGAACGCAAGCTGGGACGTTATGCAGTGCCGAATCTGAGTCGTTATTTCGTGGGAGCAATTGTGCTTGGATATGTGTTGTCGATGCTTTCGCCGGGATTTACGGACTGGATTTCCTACGATGTGAGTGCAATCCTGCACGGACAGATATGGAGATTGTTTACATGGATTTTTATGCCGACGACTTCACTTGACTTCTTCGGGCTTTTATTCTTACTCTGCGTATTGATGTGGGGAAGTTCGCTGGAGTCGATGCTTGGAATCTTCCGCATGAACGTGTTTCTGTGGGGCGGCGTCATCTTAAGCGATGTCGGAGGAATCCTTATTTATGTGATCACAAAGTTAACACTTGGAACAGGTGCTTCGATCTATCTGTCCACCTATTACATTCTGATGTCGATGCTTCTTGCTTTGGCCATCTGTATGCCGGAGGGCGAAGTGCGTTTGTATTTCGTGCTCCCGATCAAGATGAAGTGGATGCTCGTATTTGAGTTATTGTACCTTGCTTATATCGTGTTCAATACCTTTAAGATGATGATCGCATATGCAAATGGAACCTGGCTCGGCTGGGTGCTTGGACTGGTACAGTCGTCACAGATTATTCTTGCGGTGGCGAATATGTTCCTGTTCTTCTGGGCGTCTAAGACGCATATTTCGCGCAAACAGAAGAAGAGACAAAGGGAATTCCGTGCGCAGTTTTCGAATCCGCGTCCGGGATCCGGAATTTCGCAGCACAAATGCGTGATCTGTGGAAGAACGGAGCTTACGAATCCGGAACTGCAGTTTCGTTACTGCAGCAAGTGTACCGGTAACAAAGAATATTGTCAGGACCATTTGTTTACGCATACGCATATGTGATGACGAATGTCTGACCCCGGAAAAGTGTCAGGCATAGCTGTTTTTGCATGACAGCCGATTTAAGTTACGAGAGGAAGAAGAAATACAATGAAGAAAATAGTAAGTGCACTGCTGGTCGCAGGCCTTTTGGCAATTCTGCTGATCGTGGGTGGAGCACACAGACATACGGTTGTGAAACCGGTCGCAGAACCGGAGCAGACGGCAGATGGACAGGATGAGGATGTGCCGGATGATATCGATGAGAATTTGGATGATACAGATGATGTGAGTAGGGATGATACGGATCAGAATGAAAACGATGCGGATCAGACCGAGGATGCAGACGGCATTAAGATCGGTGTAATCTTAATCGGAGATGAGACGGAGAATTACTCGAGATCACACATTGAAGCGATTGTTAAGGCAGCAGAAACCATCGGTATAGCTGCGGATGATATCGAGTGGAAGGAGCGCATTGACAATTCGGATGAGAGTTATGATGCAATCAGTGAACTTCTTGATGACGGATGCAATCTGTTGATCGCAAATGCACAGGTGCAGCAGGATGCACTCATGGATGCCGCGGAGGAAAATCCGGATGCATCGTTTGTTGTAATTGGTGGCGATAAGGCAGCAGTATCGGGACTTACCAATTATTATAATGCTTATACAGATATCTATGAGGCACGTTATCTTTCCGGTGTAGTTGCAGGAATGAAACTTGCGCAGTTACACAAGAAGGGAAAAATATCCAAATATGGATATAACCAATATCATAGAGTGCGTGTCGGATACATTGCAACGTATCCGAATGCGGAAGCAATATCGGGATACAGTGCTTTCTATCTTGGCATGAAGTCGGTGATGAAGAATGTGGCGCTTGAGGTGTATTACACGAATACCTGGATGGATATGGATGCGGAAGCGACTGCCGCGGACAAAATGATCCGGTCGGGATGCGTATTGATCGCGCAGCAGTCGGATTCTACCAGTGTTGCCGAGACGATTGAGAAAGCCTGGAAAAAGGGAAGACATGTCTATTATATCGGCAGTGGTGAAGCAGCGGATGTAGCCGCGGAGGACGCTGTGCTTACGAGTGCAATCAGCGACTGGAGTGTCTATTATACGCAGCTTTTTACGGCTTTATCGGAAGAAAAAGATTTCGCGCAGGACTGGTCACAGGGATTGAGCGAGGGCGCGGTATCCATTACGAAGCTCGGAAAACATGTAGCACCTAAGACGGCGGAGAAAGTAAAAAAGGTGCAAAAGAAGCTGACAAACGGAAAACTGTATGTGTTTGATATTACAAAATTCACAGTCGGTGGAATGAGAATCGGGGATGCGGATGCAAGTGTGGATCTTACGGCTCCGGATTCCACGGAAGAACCGGCGGAGGATGATATTGTGAAATCTGCGCTGACGTCCTATGACGGAGGCACTTATTTTGCAGAATCTGTGCTTCGCAGTGCACCGTATTTTGACCTACATATTGATGGAATTAAAGAAATGAATCTGACGGAGGAAGAGTAAAGAAGCCGTCAACACTTCATTGACAAAAATAGGGTTTGTCCCTATAATAAAAACATCGCAGAGAACGGGGGATGGCCACAAGCTCAGCCCCCGTTCTCGCTACATGGACATAAATTACGCAGGTGCTGACCTGAATAAGCCTGGAGGAGTACAAACATGGAAAATGAAACCGTTTCCAAGAATTTTATTGAACAGATTATTGAGAAGGACTTAAGTGAGGGCAAATGTGAGTCGATTATGACACGTTTCCCACCGGAACCGAACGGATATCTCCATATCGGTCATGCGAAGTCCATTCTTTTGAATTACGGACTGGCAAAGAAATACGGCGGCAAGTTTAATCTTCGTTTTGATGATACGAACCCGACGAAGGAGAAACTTGAGTTTGTGGAATCGATTAAAGCGGACGTAAAGTGGCTCGGTGCAGACTGGGAGGATCGTCTGTACTTTGCATCAAACTATTTTGACCAGATGTATGAAGCTGCGATCACTCTGATCAAGAAAGGCAAAGCCTACGTTTCAGATCTGACTGCTGATGAGATTCGTGAATATCGCGGAACGTTAACGGAGCCTGGCAAGGAAGATCCTTACGCATCAAGAAGCGTGGACGAGAACCTGGCGCTTTTTGAGGGGATGAAGAACGGAGAGTGCGAGGATGGAAGCAGAGTACTTCGTGCACGCATTGATATGTCTTCTTCCAATATCAATATGAGAGACCCGATCATCTACCGTGTGGCACATATGACACACCACAACACAGGTGACAAGTGGTGCATTTATCCGATGTACGATTTCGCGCATCCAATCGAGGATGCAATCGAAGGTGTCACCCATTCAATCTGTACACTTGAGTTTGAGGATCACAGACCGCTGTATGACTGGGTGGTAACGGAGCTTGGATATAAGAAGAGTGCGGATGGTACTCCGAAGCAGATTGAGTTTGCTAAGTTATATCTGACCAATGTGGTAACCGGTAAGAGATATATCAAGAAGCTGGTTGAGGAGAAGATCGTAGATGGATGGGATGATCCTCGACTTGTATCGATCGCTGCGCTCAGACGTAGAGGCTATACACCGGAGTCTATCCAGAAATTTGTTGAGTTATGTGGAATTTCCAAGGCAAACAGTTCTGTGGATTACGCAATGCTTGAGTACTGTATCCGTGAGGATCTGAAGATGAAGCGTCCGAGAATGATGGCTGTACTCGATCCGGTTAAGGTTGTGATCGACAATTATCCGGAAGGACAGGTGGAGTATCTTCCGGTTGACAATAATCTGGAGAATCCGGAGCTTGGAAGCAGAGAAGTTCCGTTCACCAGAGAATTATACATTGAGCGTGAAGATTTCATGGAGGAGCCTCCGAAGAAATACTTCCGTATGTTCCCAGGCAATGAAGTACGTCTGATGAACGCTTATTTTGTAAAATGCGTCGGATTTGAGAAGGATGCGAACGGAAAAGTGACAGAGATCCACTGTACATATGATCCGGCATCCAAGGGTGGTAACAGCCCGGATGGACGTAAGGTAAAAGGAACCATTCACTGGGTATCTGCAGAGTATGGTAAGAAAGCAACCGTTCGTCTGTACGAGAATATCGTGAATGAGGAACTTGGTGTATATAACGAGGATGGAAGCCTGAATCTGAATCCAAACTCACTGACAGTATTAAATGACTGTATCGTTGAGCCTGCACTAATGGAAGCAAAAGAGTATGAGAGTTTCCAGTTTGTAAGACAGGGATTCTTCTGTGCAGACTGCAAGGATTCCAAGCCTGGTGCACCGGTATTCAACCGTATCGTATCACTTAAGAGTTCGTTTAAGCTTCCAACGAATCCGGCATAGGATCTCATTACGGAGCGGATGTGAAAAGTAAGGGGTAGACATGAATTTATTAGATGGACTCGAGAAATTCGGGTTGGATAAGATGGACACGGAGCACATCTTTGAGGAGGAGAAGAAGGAAGAAGAGACTGCGCAGCCGAAGCCTGAGGTACAGGAAGTGGTTCACAGTGAGAAGGAATTCCTTCTGGAGAAATCCATAAGATGTCCGGTCTGTGATTTTGTATTTAAGACGAAGATGGTCAAGACGGGGCGCGTGAAGCGCCTCGAGCCTGACTTTGATCTGCGTCCGAGATTTCAGTACATTGATACGAATAAGTATGATGTATCTTCCTGTCCAAAGTGTGGATATACGGCGATGAACCGTTATTTTGCACATCTTTCTGCTGGACAGATCAAAATGATCAATGAGGGTGTGCGCCGCAAGTTCAAGCAGACGAATCTGGTAGAGCCGGGGGAGTATTCCTACGAGGAAGCAATTGAGCGCTATAAGCTCGCTTTATATAATACGATCGTCAAGAAGGGCAAGGCGAGCGAGAAGGCTTTCGAATGTTTGAAGATCTCCTGGTTGTACCGTGGCAAGGTGGAAGAACTGATGGCTTCTTCCGACAAGGATGCAAAGGCAATCGAGGAAAACCAAAAGAATGAACGGCTGTACTATGAGCAGGCATATGATGGCTTTTTAAAAGCAATCGCATCGGAGCCATTTCCAATGTGCGGTATGGAAGAGAGCACCATCAATCTTCTTGTGGGAAGTATTGCCTTTCAATTGGAAAAATATGATGTTGCATCACGTTTTGTCGCTATGGTGCTGACATCCCATGCGGCGGGACGTTCGGCAAAGGAACGAGCGATGGACTTAAAAGAGAGCATTATAAAGAAGCTGCATAATGCGTGACATCGGAGGAGAGTATGGCTGGCAAGTTTTATGCAGTACGTAAAGGCAAGATCCCGGGAATTTATAATTCCTGGGATGCATGCAAGCGGATGGTAGACGGTTATCCGGGCGCAATCTATAAGAGTTTTAAGAGTAAAAAAGAGGCGGAGGATTTTGTGGCAGGTGGCGCTTCTGTAGCGCAAAACACAGCGGAGACAGAATCCGTCACGGAGACAGCCACAGATTATGCGTTTGTGGACGGCTCTTTTAATATTGCAACAGGAGTCTACGGATTTGGTGGATTTCTTGTGGCTGGAGAGGAACGTTATGTTCTTCAGGGCGCTGGGCATGAAGCAGATATGTCATCGATGCGCAATGTTGCGGGAGAGATCCTGGGCAGTATGGCAGCGATGCAGAAGGCACTGGAACTGGGCTTAAGAGAGATTACGATTTACTACGATTATCTCGGTATCGAGATGTGGGCAACCGGAGGCTGGAAACGCAATAAGAGTGGTACGATCGCTTACTATGAATATGTACAGTCGATCAGAGACCGGTTAGCGATTCATTTTGTAAAAGTCAAAGGACATTCCGGAGTAGAGGGCAATGAAGAGGCAGATCGTCTTGCTAAGGAAGCGGTCGGCATAAATGAACCAATGAAGGGATAGGTGACAAAGTGAGTGTATTTAACGTAGAACTGAAAAAAGTGGTTGATGACAGTTACGATATCGAAATCGGCTACAATCTTATGGATAAGCTGGTACAGGATCTTGAGAGTGGACTTCTGGGTAATATTAAGAAGCTTGCGCTTATTGCGGATACGAATGTGCGCGATCCGTATGCCAAGCCGATCGGGGAGAAGCTGATCGCAGCAGGATATAAGGTGGATCTGTTCGTGTTCCCGGCAGGAGAGAAAAGCAAGACCAGACAGACGAAGGAACGTATCGAGGATGCAATGCTTGAGAAAGGCTATCGCAGGGATTGTGCGATCATTGCAATCGGAGGAGGCGTTGTGACGGATCTGGCAGGATTTGTGGCAGGAACTTATGGACGCGGCGTACCTTTTATCAATTATGCAACCACCCTTCTGGCGGCTGCCGATGCATCGGTTGGCGGTAAGACAGCGGTTGATACACCGCTTGCAACGAATCTGATCGGTCTGTTCAATCAGCCACAGAAGGTTTATATCGATATTGCAGCGTGGAAGACACTTGAGCAGCGTCAGGTGGCAAGCGGAATGTCGGAGACGATCAAGCATGCCTGTCTTGCAAGTTACGATATGTTCGAGTTCATCGAGGAAAACTTAGATGACATCTTAAGTTTTCAGAAGTTTGCGTGTGAATACATTGCGGAAAATAACTGCAAGATCAAATACAATGTTGTTATGAAGGATGAGCGGGAGAGTGGACTCAGAGAGGTGTTAAACCTCGGACATACGGTAGGACGCGCGATCGAGACGGTCAGCGATTATCGTCTGTTACACGGAGAAGCGCTTGCAATCGGTATGGCGGCAGAAGTTCTGCTTTCTGCAAGACTTGGATTTATGTCGGATGAGGAAGCGGAGCGCGTGATCGCATTATATGATCGCGTGGGACTTCCGACGAGAATTCCGGATTATATTGATCGTGAGGCTTTGGTCAAGAAGCTGTACACGGATAAGAAGGTGCGTGACGGAAAGCTCCGTTTCGTATTGCAGAAGGGCATCGGAGATGTGGTTGAGTTCGCACCGGGGGTTTATGCGAAGCCGATCGAGGAGAGCCTGGCGCGTGAGATTATCATGGAACTCTAGGAATGCTTGTGGCTCCTCATATGATTGGGTATATGTATGAGGAGTAGTGCATATAATTACAGGATTATGAGTGGCTGCGTAAATTCGTTCGGTTCTGTCTGACCGAGTCGTATCGAGCGGATGCTGCGGTACAGATCGGCTGCAGCAATATCAAGGCGAAGAAGTTCAGCAGCCTGTGTAGAGAGAATATGGGAGGCATCTGCCATCTTGGTAACAAGAGGGAGGGATGCTTCCTTTTTGATTGCAGACAACAGTTCCGACGATTCTCTACGAAAGCCGAGAATCCGAAGGTAAGCGGTGTCTGGTGCATAGGCAGCATAGTCATCCTGCCTGATGTCTAACAGGATGTGTATTAAGACACGACATACGCGGGTGTATGTGACTTCACGCGTTTTGAGGAGCATCGCAAATTCAGTAAAAGAAGTAAATTGATCCAGATGATTTATGATCTTGTTGGAAAGCTCCGTGCTGCAGTCTGCAAACTGTGTGTAACCCATCTTGCGGTATGTCCACAGGCGGGCGTAGAGTGCAGCAGAAAAATCATTGGTATCCATAAGTGATCCCTTCGCAGCGTCTTCGATCAGCTGCTCGTAAACGAAAGGCGGAACCTGGGAGTGGAGATCGTCAGTAGCTGCTTTGTCAGAATTCAGTAGGAGATTGCGGATAGCGGTAGCGGAAGAGTATTCCTGATGAAGGGTCTCATCGTGATAGCCACCGCCGATGCGCTTGATTCCGTAGCCTTCAATCTGATGTGTATGGGTTGCATTCCATCCTGCGATCGCTTTCTCGTATTCTAAGGCAAGAATATTGTTTGGCGCGCTTAGAAAGGCAAGCACTTCTGCCTCGTCGTAATCAGGAAGAAGCAGACTGAGTGCGCGTGCACGTGAGGCAGGAAAGGTAAGTCCCTGCTTCTGGAATGCAAGAAGCGCCTCATTATAGGAAGAATGAGAATTAAGGATCCGGACAATCTTCTGCATGAGTGCAGAGTCCGGCTGTTCGGCTCCGTAGCAGATGGTATCTACTATGTGAGTGGAAGCAAGGAGACTGACCCCAGCGTTGGCAAAACGTTCTGCGGATGCACTTGCCCAAAGTGTTGGCAGCTCAAGCACAAGATCTGCCCCGCATTGGAGCGCCATACGGCTTCTGCTGTATTTATCTGTGATCGCAGGAACGCCGCGTTCCAGGAAGTTACCGCTCATGATTACGACAACGTAATCGGCACCGGTCTCTTTGCGGATCTGTTTGATCTGATATTGGTGTCCGTTGTGAAACGGATTGTATTCGGCGATGATTCCTGCAACTTTCATAGAGTACTCCTTTTGGCATCAAGATTAGTACATATGATACCATAGATTTTACGCCTTTTCCACTTGTAGGAATTGGCAAATGTGTTTATAATAGAAATAGACTGTTGTGTAAAAACACAAATTAAATTGACAAGGGAGAATACAAATGAACGTATTAGTTATCAATTGTGGAAGCTCTTCCCTTAAGTACCAGCTGATCAATTCTGATTCAGAAGAAGTACTTGCCAAGGGCTTATGTGAGAGAATCGGTATCGACGGAAGACTCGTATACCAGAAGGAAGGTATGGATAAGGAGATTACGGAAGCTCCGATGCCAACTCATAAAGAAGCCATTCAGATGGTTCTCGATGCACTGCACAATCCGAAGAGCGGTGCTGTCAAAGACTTAAGCGAAATTGATGCAGTCGGACACCGTGTTGTACATGGTGGCGAGAAATTTGCTGCATCTGTTATCTTAAACGAAGAAGTACTTGCCAAGGTAGAAGAGTGCAACGATCTTGCCCCTCTTCACAACCCTGCAAACTTAATCGGTATCCGTGCCTGCCAGGAACTGATGCCGAACGTACCGATGGTTGGTGTATTTGATACCGCTTTCCATCAGACTATGCCTCGCAAGGCATATTTATACGGACTTCCATATGAGTATTATGAGAAGTACAAAGTAAGAAGATATGGTTTCCACGGAACCAGCCACAGTTTCGTATCCAAGAGATGTGCCCAGTTTTTAAATATGGATCTCAAGAATTCCAAGATCATCGTAGCACATTTAGGAAACGGAGCATCCATTTCCGCTGTATTAAATGGAGAGTGTGTGGATACTTCCATGGGACTGACTCCACTTGAGGGACTTGTTATGGGAACCCGTTCCGGTGACATTGATCCGGCAATCATGGAGTTTATCGCAAAGAAGGAGAATCTGGATATCGAAGGCATCATGAACGTGCTGAACAAGAAGTCCGGTGTGGAAGGATTATCCGGAGTGTCCAGTGACTTCCGTGATCTTGAGGCTGCCTACAATGAGGGCAATCCTCGTGCGATTGATGCATGTGAGGTATTTGCTTACCGCGTAGCAAAATATATCGGATCTTATGTTGCTGCAATGAACGGTGTAGACGCAATCGCATTTACAGCCGGAATCGGTGAGAACACTTCCTTCATCCGTGAGAAAATCTTAGCTTACCTTGGATACCTTGGAATCACAATGGATGCTGAGAAGAACAATGTCCGTGGTGTTGAAGAAATTATTTCAACTCCGGATTCAAAAGTCACCGTATGTGTCATTCCTACGAATGAGGAGCTTGCGATCTGCCGAGAGACGGTTGCATTGGTGAAATAACAAGATGTTGATGTGGTGCATGGATGTCGGGCACAAGCCTGGTGATTTACTGTCAAGGAAAAATACTTGCAAATACTTGTAAAAATTTGTTGACAAATAGGGACACCATATGTATAATTGGTTAGGTGTGAATAGGAGATTACTGTGAATATTGATATTTCAATGATTGCAAAATCCATAAACCAGGAGATGGCAAAGACAGCGGAGATTACGCTGGATATGTTTTCTTCACGATTAGGAGATTTTCCTATTAGCCGCAAGGCACCGGTGGAACTTCATATCTGTAATCAGGAGAATGCAGCAGTGCTGATCACTGGTACGGTGGATATTGAGGTGATGATTCCGTGTGCAAGATGTCTGGAAGAAGTTCCGACATCAATCCGTTTTGACATTGACAAGAAACTTCGCATTGAAGAAGATGGTCTTGTGGATGACGAGATGGAACAACCGGACTACCTGATTGGGTTTGAATTGGATGTAGATAAACTTGTCTACGCCGAGATTTTGGTGAACTGGCCAATGAGAGTTCTGTGCAAGGACGATTGCAAAGGAATTTGTAAAGTCTGCGGGATGAACTTGAATAAGGGAGCCTGCAGTTGCCAGAGAACAGAACTTGATCCAAGAATGGCAGCAATCCAAGATATATTTAACAAGTTTAAGGAGGTGTAAACAAATGTCAATTTGTCCAAAGAATAAATCTTCTAAGGGAAGAAGAGATAAGAGAAGAGCAAACTGGAAGATGTCTGCTCCAACCTTAGTTAAGTGCAGCAAGTGCGGCGAATTAATGATGCCTCACAGAGTATGCAAGAACTGCGGATCATATAACAAAAAAGAGATCATTCCACAGGACTAATTAAGGATACGAAGTGAAATGAAGGGATCAGGTGTTATACCTGATCCCTTTTTTGTCTGAATTAAACAGAGAAATGTTCCTGATTAATAAATTCTATCAAAGCGTGCATCTTTTCAGAGATGGAAACAAGGATTTGGGCATTGGAAGATTCCGCCTCCATGGTCTCACTTGCATGCGCTGTTAACTCTTCAGAAACCGCAGAAATCGTCTGGACGGAATCGGAAATCAGCTGATTAGAATCATGCAGATCGGTTGTATCCTGTGTCAGATCGTGAATACTGTTCTGGATGGACAGGGAATTCTGACGGATGGTTGCAAGGTTTTTGGCAGTGTTTTGTACGCTTTCTTTTTCTTCGTTGATTCCCTCAATCATCTGCTGGATGACATCGACCACCTCACGGATGGCAAGCGTGACATTGTCAATCAACTCCGTAATCTGTACGGTTGCATCTTTTGTGCGGTCTGCCATGCCGGTAATCTCACTGGCAACAACTGCAAATCCGCGTCCGGCATCTCCGGCACGGGCAGCCTCGATGCTTGCATTTAATGCGAGAAGGCTGGTCTGGGAAGTGATATCATCGATCAGCTCTACGATGGTATTCATCTCTTCCATATAATGGTTTAGTGTTGCGAGCTTTCCGGCAGCCTGTTCACTGTTTGCAACAGAGATGCCGACCAATTGTACTAATGCATCCATTGCGCTGCTTCCGGTCTCAACGACTTCGATGGTCTGCTGCATGTTTGAACTGATCGCCTGGGAAGCCGTATCTACGTGGTCAACCTTTTCCTGAATGGCCTGCGTCTGTGTGGTCTGTTCCTGTACGGCGTTGGCTGTCTCGGTGGCACCGGAGGTAACTTCGACCATTGCCTCCTGCGTCTGTTTTGTAGAGATGTTTAGCTTGTCGATGGAATCATAAATGCTGCTGATCTCCGCGTTGATGTGTGAGGACAGATCCGACAGATTGTTAACTAGTTTCTCGGCGTGCTCTTTGGAATCGTTGATACGCTTCAGGCGTGATTCGAGGTTGCGGTTTAGAGTACGTGTCGTGTAGAAAGAATCTGCTGCAAACATCGTGATGGCAATAATCTGCACGATTCCGGTATCAACATTCGTATAAGTGTAACGTCCGGTCTTGCTTCCGATAATGACCATTATGATCAGTTCGATCAGTATTCCCAGATTGCTTAAAATACAGTAGCGGACGTCTCCGAATACGGATATCACAAGAATCATCGGCAGCACAAACAGGAATATCTGATGGTTCTGCGATAAAAATAAAGTATAGGTAAAAAAGATGGCATAACCGATTGCTACAGAATGTTTTACAAGCTTTGTATCCGGATCCTTGTGCAGTGCAGCATATTCGATAATGATCGGCACATAACCTAGAAACAGTGCCAAAACAAAAAGTCCCCATGACCGAAGACCGTAAGAACATTGGATACCCCATAAAACCATAAGGATCGTGACGGAACTAGTGTGGGTGATCGTTGCCAAGCGGTTGTTGCGTTGAAGAGTGGTGACTCTCTTCCTGTTACTAGTACTCATTTGTATTCCCCCTGATAAGTTATATTCATATGCCAGCCGGTATGCGGATATCCCGGATGGAATATGTGAAAAATTACAATAGTATTGTATCTCATCTGACAGAAAAAGGCAAATATTTACAAAAAAAGTCGGAATATTTCAAGGCTTTTTTGCATAACCGCAAAATCGCTGAAATGAAATGTGTTTGTCAGATCAATTTGTCGTTGATTTATGGAAAAAGTTATAGTATATTCTCTAATAGATGCATAAGGAGGAACAAACCATGCAGACTATTACAAAGGTAGCTCTTGATGCGATGGGCGGCGATAATGCGCCGGCTGAGATCGTTAAGGGAGCTGTTGATGCCATCCTTGCAAGAGATGATATCAAGGTATTCCTTGTAGGGCAGGAAGATGCCGTAAGGGAAGAATTGAATAAATATGAATATCCGAAGGATCAGATTGAAATCGTAGATGCTCCGGAGATCATCGAGATGGCAGAACCGCCGGTACAGGCAATCCGTAAGAAGAAGCAATCATCTATGGTTGTCGGAATGAATATGGTGAAGCAGAAGGAAGCAGACGCTTTCGTTTCCGCAGGAAGTTCCGGAGCCGTGCTTGTCGGAGGACAGACGATTGTCGGACGAATTAAAGGAATCAAGAGACCGCCTCTTGCACCAATGATCCCGACGGAGACCGGCGTATCGCTTTTGATCGATTGTGGCGCGAATGTGGACGCAAGACCAGAGCATCTGCTTCAGTTTGCCAAGATGGGTTCAATCTATATGGAGAACGTTGTCGGTGTTAAGAATCCGCGTGTGGCGATCGTCAATATCGGAGCAGAAGAAGAGAAGGGAAATGCTTTGGTTAAGGAGACGTTCCCGTTACTTCGCGATTGTGAAGATATCAATTTCGTTGGAAGCATTGAAGCCAGAGAGATTCCAAGAGGCGGAGCGGACGTGATCGTCTGTGAGGCATTCGTGGGTAATGTGATTCTGAAATTGTATGAAGGACTCAGCTCGACACTGATCGGTGTCATTAAGCAGGGACTGATGAGTACATTAAAGAGTAAGATTGGTGCAGCGCTTGCGCTGCCTGCTTTAAAAAAGACGCTGAAGGCTTTTGATGCAAGTGAGTACGGCGGAGCGCCGCTTCTCGGACTGAATGGTCTGGTCGTTAAGACACACGGAAGTTCTAAGGCGCGTGAAGTCACCAATTCGATTTTCCAATGCGTGACTTTCCGTCAGGAGAATATTAACGAGATTATTAAAGAAAAGATTGTAACAACAGAAGAAAAACCAGAAGAGTAGAAAGGAAGACAATCATGGAATTTGAAAAGTTAAAAAAGATTATTGTGGAAGTATTAAACGTTGATGAGAATGAGATCACAATGGATACGACATTCATCGATGACCTCGGAGCGGATTCGCTTGATGTATTTCAGATTATTATGGGCCTTGAGGAAGAATTTGATATTGAGATTCCGAATGAGGAGGCTGAAAAAATTGTTACAGTAGCGGATGCGGTTGAAGCAATCAAGAATGCACTGAATAATAACTAAAGCTAAGTAGTGTTAAGGAGTCCGGCAAAGGACTCCTTTTCTCGCTGTATAGGAAATACATTTGAAATTCCTTCTGGCGGGAATGCTGCTGGCAGAAAGGATATGAATTATGAAAGAACCAAAAGAGTTTCAGCAGAAGATCGGCTATCAGTTTAACGATGAGAAGCTGCTTACACAGGCACTCACGCATAGTTCCTATGCGAATGAGAAGCATATGAAGAAGCTTTCGGACAATGAGAGACTAGAGTTCTTAGGAGATGCTGTTCTTGAGATTATCTCCAGTGATTTTCTGTACAAGAATTATACGGATCAGCCGGAGGGAGAGCTCACGAAGCTGCGTGCGAGTCTGGTGTGCGAACCGACGCTTGCCATCTGTGCAAAAGAGATCGGGCTCGGCGATTATCTGCGCCTTGGACGAGGAGAGGATCTGACCGGAGGACGAGGAAGAAAATCCATTCTTTCTGACGCGCTGGAGGCAGTAATCGGAGCAATCTATTTAGATGGTGGTTTTGCTAATGCAAAAGAGTTTGTGTTAAAATATATTTTAACGGATATAGAGCACAAGCAGCTCTTTTATGATAGCAAGACTATTTTACAGGAGATGGTTCAGAGCCAGGGAGAAGAACCGCTGGTGTACGAACTGTTAGGGGAAAAGGGACCGGATCATAACAAGACCTTTGAAGTGCGGGCGCTGATCGGCACAGAGGAGATCGGAAGAGGAACCGGACGGACCAAGAAGGCGGCAGAAGCGATGGCGGCCTACAAGGGAATCTTGAAATTAAAGGAAATGTAGGTGTTTTATGTACTTAAAAAGCATTGAGGTGCAGGGATTCAAATCATTTGCCAATAAGATCGTCTTTGAGTTCCACAACGGAATCACCGGAATCGTTGGACCTAACGGCAGTGGTAAGAGCAATGTTGCTGATGCGGTCCGCTGGGTACTTGGTGAACAGAGCGCCAAGCAGCTGCGTGGTGCCAGTATGCAGGACATTATTTTTGCAGGAACGGAAAACCGTAAACCACTCAGTTATGCTTATGTTGCGATCACACTTGACAATGCGGACCATAAACTGCCGGTGGATTATGAGGAGGTCACGGTTGCGAGGCGCGTGTACCGCTCCGGGGAGAGTGAGTATCTGCTCAACGGCAATACCTGCCGTCTGAAGGATGTGACCGAGCTGTTTTATGATACCGGTATCGGAAAAGAAGGATATTCCATTATCGGACAGGGACAGATTGAGAAAATTTTAAATGGTAAACCCGAGGAGCGGCGTGAGCTTTTTGACGAGGCAGCCGGAATTGTAAAATATAAAAAGCGCAAGGCGACTGCACAGAAAAAGTTAGAAAATGAACGTGAAAATTTAGTTCGTGTCAATGATATCTTAAGCGAGCTGGAACGTCAGGTCGGCCCGTTAGAAAAACAGGCTGAAAAAGCGCGTGTATATTTAAAGAAAAAAGAAGAGTTAAAGACATATGACGTCAACATGTTTCTGATGGAGATGACACGCATTGACGGACAGCTTCATGAAGTGGGCGAAAAATGCGGCATTGCGGAAGCACAGTTACATGAGTCAAAAGATTCTTATGAGCAGGTAAAGACAGAATATGAGCGCATGGAATCGGAGATCGAACAGTTAGAACAGGCAATCGGTGAGGTACGCGAAAATTTAAGCGGTTCCACTGTTTTAAAAGGAAAGTTAGAAGGACAGATCAACGTCTTAAAAGAACAGATCCACACGGCAGAAATGACGGACGAGCATTTAAAAGACAGACTTGATTCCATCGAAAAAGACACACAGGATCGCCTTGCGCAGAAAGATGTTTATGGCAGGGAACGAGAGGAACTGTTAGAGGCATTAGCGGGGATTTCGGAGAGAAAGCAGGCTGCTGAAAAAGAATTAGATGAGCTGCGCAATGGAATGAAAGAATGCAGTGACGGGATCGAACGCGGAAAGAGTGAGATCATCGAACTCCTTAACAACAAGGCATCCGTTAAGGCGAGACAGCAGCGTTTTGATACGATGGCAGAGCAGATCAACATCCGGAAAGCGAAACTGACACAGAGACTTCTTGCCAGAAAGACAGAGGAAGAAGATTTAGACAATGTGCTGGCTGCCTATCAACAGGAATTAGATGATGTCAATGAAACGATCCGTGAGTTAAAGGAATCTGCAGCCGCAATGGAAGAAAAAAACCGTGAGTGGCGTAGAAAATATTCGCAGACGAGCCAGCAGTTAGAGCAGGATGTCACCAGATATCATAAAGAACAGTCCAGGTTAGAGACATTAAAAAACATTGCAGAACGCTATGACGGATATGGAAACAGTATCCGCCGTGTAATGGAACAGAAAGACAGACACAAAGGAATTTTAGGTGTCGTATCAGATCTGATTCAGGTTGAGAAAAAATACGAGGTTGCGATCGAGACTGCGTTAGGCGGAAGTATCCAGAATATCGTCACGGAGGATGAAGAGACAGCAAAGCAGATGATCGCGTATCTGAAGCAGAACCGGTATGGGCGTGCAACATTTCTTCCGCTCACGAGTGTGAATGGCAGCGGCGGGTTTAAGAATCAGGAAGCACTGCGGGAGCGGGGCGTGATCGGACTTGCAAGTACCCTGGTGAAAAATGATGCCAGATATGATGGCGTGACGAATTATCTGCTCGGCAGGGTAGTTGTTGCCGAGACGATTGATGACGCGATTGCTCTGGCAAGAAAATACCGCTATTCATTCCGTATCGTAACGCTAGAGGGCGAATGCTTAAATCCGGGCGGTTCCATGACCGGTGGTGCATTTAAAAATACCAGCAATCTTCTTGCGAGAAGACGTGAGGTAGAAGAACTTGAAACACTTGTTGCTTCTCTGCAGAGTCAGATCAAAGAGTCGAGAGACCGCTTAGAGGATATTAAGACGGCGCAGTCACTGTTAGAAGAAGATATGGAAAGCGGCAAGGAGAAACTGCAGGAACAGTACATTCTTCAGAACACGGCAAAAATGAACTTAGACCGCGCCACAGAGCAGAAAAACGAGAGAGAAACAGTTTTTGCCGGTCTGCATGCGGAGCGGGCAGAGATCGAGGAGCAGCTTGCAGAGCTTGAAAACAATAAAGCGCAGATAGCGGCAGAGATTGAGGCTGCAGCGGTTCGTGAAAAAGAGATCGGACAGGAAAACGAGGACTTCCAGAAACGTTTCGAGGAATATCAGACGAAGGAGAAGGAAGCTGCGGAAACTGTTTCAAAGATTGCTTTAGAGGAAGCCGGTATCCGTCAGAAAGCGGAGTTTGCGCAGTCAAATATTTCGCGTATTCAGAGTGAGATCACAAGATTTTCACAGGACAGGGAAACGCTGATCACGCAGGCAGGGGATGCAAAAGAAGAAGCAAAACAGAAGATGGCAGAGATCGAGGAATTAAAAAAGACGATCCTTGCATCGGATGATACGCATGCCGCTTTCGAACAGCAGTTAAAAGATTATACGCAGAAGAAAGAAGAACTGTCAGCTTCACATAAAGGATTTTTCCGGAAGCGTGAGGAGATATCCAATCAGATCTCGGAACTTGATAAGGAAGTATTCCGTCTGAACAGTCAGCGTGAAAAGCTAAATGATGCGAGATATGACGATCTTTCTACATTAAAGAAAATGATCGCACAGATTAAGGATGAGATCCGAAAGCTCGGTGACGTCAATGTCAATGCGATCGAGGATTATAAGGAGATCTCAGAGCGTTATCAATTTTTAAAAACACAGCATGATGATCTGATCGAAGCAGAGAAAACGTTGATCGGAATCATCGAGGAACTTGATACGGGAATGCGCAAACAGTTCATGGAGAAATTTGCAGAGATTCAGAAACAGTTTGATACCGTATTTAAAGAACTGTTCGGCGGTGGAAAAGGTACACTGGAACTGGTGGAGGATGAGGATATCTTAGAGTGTGGTATCCGTATCATCGCACAGCCTCCTGGAAAGAAGCTGCAGAATATGATGCAGATGTCCGGTGGAGAAAAATCACTGACAGCGATTGCACTGTTATTTGCGATCCAGAACTTAAAGCCTTCACCGTTTTGTCTGTTAGACGAGATCGAGGCGGCACTGGATGATTCAAATGTCACCCGGTTTGCAAAATATCTGCACAAGCTGACGCAGAATACACAGTTTATTGTAATCACACACAGACGAGGTACGATGGCGGCGGCTGACCGTCTCTACGGTATCACGATGCAGGAAAAAGGTGTTTCCACACTGGTTTCCGTAAATCTGATAGAAAATGATTTAGACAAATAATGATTGGAACAAATAAGAAAGGCAGGATGTATGGGCGAAGAAAAAAAAGGATTTTGGAGCCGTCTGGTTTCCGGACTCAGCAAGACAAGAGATAACATTGTATCCGGAATTGATTCGATCTTCAGTGGATTTTCCAGTATTGATGATGATTTTTATGAAGAAATTGAAGAAATTCTGATCATGGGAGATATCGGTGTCAACGCGACCGAAGCGATCATCGAGAATCTCAAAGAAAAAGTAAAAGAAAATAAGATCAAGGATCCGGCAGAGTGCAAGGAACTTCTGATCAACAGCATCAAAGAGCAGATGGATGTTGGAGAGACTGCATACCGTTTTGAAAATGAAAAATCTGTGGTACTTGTCATCGGAGTAAACGGTGTCGGTAAGACGACTTCTGTTGGAAAACTGGCTGGAAAGCTAAAAGACCAGGGCAAAAAGGTTGTCCTTGCAGCGGCTGATACATTCCGTGCAGCAGCAGGAGATCAGCTGTTAGAATGGGCAAACCGTGCAGGTGTTGAGATGATCGGCGGACAGGAAGGTGCAGATCCGGCATCGATCGTATATGATGCGGTCGCAGCAGCAAAAGCAAGAAATGCGGATGTACTGCTCTGTGATACGGCAGGACGTCTTCATAATAAGAAGAATCTTAT
>OGLN01000907.1_pt1 | contig 22929 bp, 20 predicted proteins | sample 1572641 | NCBI WGS metagenome assembly OGLN01 (sample SAMEA2581903, study PRJEB24529) | metagenome | biome: Human gut stool | place: China | collected 2011
TGCTACGCACATGGCAAATACTGGTCATTAAAGCTTTTCCTTTTCTACTTCATGTCACCGATAGAGATGTTTTTCATCTTTACGTAAATTAAGGTTCCCGTCGGTTATGGGCTTTGTAGGTCTTACAAACTGATTTCGTACTTTTGTGAAATTTTGCACGAATTTGACGCCGCCGATAGTTCTTTTTGCTGAATAAACGTTGTATTTTATGGAAAGGGTAGTGCCACTTACACCCATAATTTCACATACAACCAAGTTGTAGCCATGCTTGGCATTGCCACTTTGCACAATAAGGTATTTGCCAGAAGTGTTAGTGCCTACCTTCGACTCATCAAATACTTTTTCTATTGTGTTTGACAAATAGAATGGCATTTTAGACGTTGCGGTTTTGTTTAATGATGTATAAAAATTTTCATCGAAGTAAGCCGAATCCGTAAACCAAACAGTATTTACTTTCCCGTCAAGTTCGTAACTGACCCATTTGCAGCCCTTTAGCTGCGACATTCTGAATGTCTGCGCAGCGCAGCTAAAAGCTGTGTGCAGTGCAAATAATAATATGATAGTCTTTTTCATAATTGATTGTTGTCTTGATTTTTATTGTTTTTCTTTGAGACCTTCTATGGCCATTCCACTGCCGTCATGGATGCTTCCAAATGGAACTTCTTGATAGCCTCCTGTTGCAGGGTCGTAGACTATTATAGGACGTTCGTCGTCATTTTCGTCATCGCTCTCCGTTTCGTCTTTTTCTGTAACATCATTGTCTTTGTCTTCATCTTCTTCGGCAGGGAAGCCCACAACAACTACTTCATGGCTTACACCTTCTTCACTCCCATTTACAGTTGCCATAACAGGTTTGCCGTTCTCAATCGCTTCTTTGTATTCGTCATACGAGTTGACATCAGATGTTTTATAATTTGAAGAGACAAAGTCTTTTAAATTTTCAGCTTCGACACCATTGCTTATTGAACCGTATTTGGCCTTATAATCATCTTCAAAAGACTCTTTACTCTTGAACCCATTATCAAGCACAATGTCTGATAAATATTGCATACATGTTGCAACGCAATCATATTTGTCTGTTTTTGTTGTTTTCTGCAAATATAGCGATTTTTTCAATATGCTCAAATTGTTTATTGGTAAATTTTTTATTTGTCAGGTGTTTATCTGTTAAGAACAAATATATCCTCCCGTGTGCTGGGTATTTAGCAACAAAGCTAATGTGCCGGCTGATTTGCAATCTGCCGGAATTGAATATAAGGATTTTTCAATCCGCTTACTTCCTATTTTTTGATTAATAGGTATGTTTTTCGGATCGCAGATCCTTATATTTTTTGCTGTCGGATGGCATATCCGACAGAACATTAGTCTTGCTGTTTCTCTGCAATTCGGTATGTAGCAACAAAGCTATTGTGTCTTGCTTGCTGCCGCATCTCATTAATCCAACTGATTAATGTTCGGAAATTTTATCATGACGGCACGGTTGCGACAGAAAACTTTTTTGTTTTGACGCTCTCAGACATGCCGTCCTCATCTCATTTCCGGCTTTTCATGCGAAAAATACTCAAAAATGAATATTCTTGTTAAGTTGCTGATATATTGTGAAATACGTGCTTTTGTGGATGAATGTGCAAATGTTAAAAAACATAACTCGGCCACTTACGGTCGGTTAACCATAGGTTTGTCTCTTGAAAGTGGTGGGTTTTAAGGCGGAAAAGTGCTGTTTTGTGCCACGAAAACGATGATTTTAGATGATTGAGATGTGGTAAATGTAAACCAAAGTTAATTATTCTGCGGTCTATTCATCCTTTCTTAACATAAATTATACTGCAATCTTCTATTTCACAGAAAACTCTGTACACGGATAATGTAAATAGTTTTCCTTTTGCCGTGCCTTTAGCTCCTTTGCCTTGGGTGCAGCTTCTTGTTGCTTGCAGCCGTATGCTGATGCGTAGGCGTAAATATTATTTATGACAGATTTGTGGTCGTGTTTGTTTCAAAATCATTATATTTGCATAATGGTCATCCTTGGTGTGTGTCATACGTTAGGGCGCATATACGGCAGGATGAATTTATGGTGAGAAGTGCGTGCAGGCGTTTGACTAAGACCCAAAAGGTGAAGTTATGAGCGAAGAGCAGTTTGTTCCGTTTATCGGTGTGTCGCGTCACAGGATGGCGACCGACGGCAACGGCGTTACCACGCTTGCCGCCTTTCATGGCTGCCGGCTCGGTTGTCGCTATTGTCTCAATCCGCAGTGCCGCACAGACGATAGTCCGTGTTTGTGGCATTCGCCCGAAACGCTGTATGAAGAAGTCAGGGCAGACGAGCTTTATTTCCTCGCCACAGGCGGCGGAATAACTTTCGGCGGCGGCGAACCGCTGATTTATCCAGATTTTATCGTAAGGTTCAGAGAAATTTGCGGACCGCAGTGGAAAATCAATGTTGAGACTTCGCTCAATGTGGCAGCCGCCAATGTTGAGGCCATTGCCGATGTTGTAGACGCATGGTTTATCGACGTGAAAGACCTTGATGCCGACATCTACCGCCGCTACACGGGGCACGACAATGTGCAGGTAATAGATAATCTCTCGCTTATAGCCGGTGGCGGCAGGGCAGGGCGGTGCGTGATACGGCTTCCGCTCATACCCGGATATAACACCGATGCCGACCGCACAAGTTCAGAAGCCAGGTTAAGGGATATGGGCTTTGAACATTTTGACAAATTTAATTATGAAATACCATGACACGGGGAAAGGAAATTTGCGGAATACTGAAAGATATACGCCGCCGTATAGCCGAGGCGAACGGTATTGAATATGTTGCAGCTGAATGCCGTTATGAAGGCGACTGCAGCGGCACTTGTCCGCGATGCGAGGCCGAGGTGGCAGCTCTTTGGCATCAGCTCGACATGCGCCGTGCCGCGGGCAGGGCAGTGGTGCTAGCAGGACTTTCAGCCGGACTGCTTACGGCGTCGGCACAGAGCAACGGCGGAGCCGGGCAAGGCTGCGGCTCATGCCACTCAGGTTGTCAGCCGGCGGAAGTGTCAAGCCGTAATCCGGCTGCGGAAAATGTTGACACAATCAAGGTTATGCACAACAGCGGCAAGGCAGAGCCGCGCTTGTCTGCCGATAAAGACGACCGGCAATTGTTTGGCGCGATAAACGAAGTGATGCCCCAGTTTAAGGGAGGCGTTAATGCCATGGCAGATTATGTCAAGTCGTCGGTAGACTCTATTATGGTTAAGCGCAACCTGACGGTCGACTCCCGGTCGGCAGGCCGTTGCGTAGTTTCGTTTACAGTCAGGAAAGACGGCAGCATAGCCGATGTTAAGGTCGTTAAGAAACTTAACGATGCTTTCGACAGCGTAGCCGTTGACGTGGTGAAAGGCATGCCGCGCTGGAATCCCGGTAAGCGTAACGGAAAATGCATTGACGTAAGATACACCATACCGATAATATTTCGTGTTTATCCGGACGATGTGCAACCGGACAAGATGCAGCAATAAATTGGTTTGCAGATAGATTTGCAAAAGGCAAACATGTAATCAGAAGCTGTGCCTGCAGCAGATGTCTTTATTGTGCCGGAACAATTTATGGGCTTTGTTTTTGTGAGGTATAATTTTTCTATATTGCGGTCTGCCGGAAAAAATACAGCCTTGCGGCATCTTCTTTGTCAAGTTTCCGCAAGGCTGTATGTGTTGTTATGGTTTTACAAGCTCCATCTTTCCTTTGGCGTTCTTTCTGAAGTCGAGTTCATAGAACACCGTTGAGGTCTGTCCCGCATTGCTTACGGTCTCCTTACCTTTCTCGATGACGTTGAGTTTTATTGAAACTTTCGGGTCGTCGTATGTGTTCATCGTGTAGCTGTCCATCGACTTAAACTCAAATTCGGCCGGTATCAGTGCCTTTGCAGCCTCAATGTCCTTCATCACCTCGGCAGGGTTAAGGTTGGCCATGTCTATGGCAGGCACGTCTTTGGCGTTGAGATTTTTGTGCCATTTCTCCCATCCTGCGTCAGTAAGCTCTGTTGCCTTCCAGCCCAGGTCAGACATGAACGACTGGTTCCACACGCGTCCGTCTTTGTCAACCATCTCATAGGTAAAAATAGAAACGTTGTTAGAAAGTTCGTCGCGCCCCATGCCTTCGGTCCACGACACGCTGATTATCTTCCACTGGTCGGGCTTGATGTTGTCGGCTGCTATCGACTTGGCTTTCTCAACAGCGCTCTCCGTGTCCATTTTCACCCCTGTCAGATCTTTCAGCCCCGACTTGCTGCACGCCGTAATCATTATGGCTGCGAGGGCCAGCATAAGCACTCTCTGTAAGTTTTTCATAATAACTCAATTTTTTTAATTAAACAATAAATATTCTTTGTCTTTCTCTAAAGTGTTTTTACCGTGTTGACCATATGCGGCAAACAAAACCGAACGGTCGTTCATATTTGTCTGCAAATATATGAATTTAAACCGTTCGCATTGCAATTTCAACAAATTGTTAACACTTTATAACTTATCGCCGGGCGTTGCTTTGCGTCTGAAAGAAGCTTACATTTAGCCGGTGCCCAGCCGATGCGTGCAAAGCAGTTGCCGGCAACAATAGTATGAAAGGCATGCCGGCGTTATGATTAAACAGCCAAAACCATTAAAAATCAATGAATTTATTTTGTCTTGCCCCCGATTTGCATTATCTTTGCACAAGAAAAGCTGCATCTCGAAATATTTTATGCCGGACGGCCAAGGAGAGCAGCTGAATATCTTTCAAGAACAAACAATTATATACCGTAAATATGATTCTTTTTTTCAGAACTCCATCACAAAGCGTTATTGCTACCGAAGCTGACCATCAGCTCAATAACGAGGAAATAAAGGAACTGTGCTGGCTTTATGGCGATGCCACACTCGTAGAAGACAACTGCCTCAGCGGATATTTCGTAGGCCCGCGCCGCGAGATGATTACCCCCTGGAGCACAAATGCCGTTGAGATTACACAAAACATGAATCTGAACGGCATTTCGCGTATAGAGGAATACTTCCCCGTAAGCAGCAAGGATGCCGACCACGACCCAATGCTGCAGCGCATGTACGACGGACTCGACCAGAGCATCTTCACTGTTGACCACAAGCCGGAGCCTATCAAGCACGTTGACAACCTTGAGGAATACAACGAGCAGGAAGGTCTGGCGCTGTCGCCTGAAGAAATTGAGTATCTGCACAAGATTGAGAAAGAACTCGGTCGCCCGCTGACCGACTCAGAGATTTTCGGTTTCGCACAGATCAACTCTGAGCACTGCCGCCACAAGATTTTCGGCGGTGTGTTCATCATCGACGGCAAGGAGATGGAGTCGTCGCTCTTCAACATGATCAAGAAGACGACAAAGGAGAATCCTCACAAGATTCTGAGTGCATACAAGGATAACGTGGCTTTCTCTCAGGGCCCTGTAATCGAGCAGTTTGCCCCGGAAGACCAGTCTACGTCTGACTATTTCCGTGTAAAGGACATCGAGAGCGTTATCTCTCTGAAGGCCGAGACACACAACTTCCCCACAACAGTAGAGCCGTTTAACGGTGCCGCTACAGGTACAGGCGGTGAGATCCGCGACCGTATGGGCGGTGGCGTAGGTTCATGGCCTATCGCCGGAACAGCCGTTTACATGACTTCTTATCCGCGCATCAACGGCGGACGCGACTGGGAGGACATCCTGCCCGTGCGCAAATGGCTGTATCAGACACCTGAGCAGATTCTTATCAAGGCTTCTAACGGTGCGTCAGACTTCGGAAACAAGTTCGGTCAGCCGCTCATCACAGGTTCTGTGCTTACGTTCGAGCATAAGGAAGGCGACGAGAAATATGCTTACGACAAGGTTATCATGCTTGCCGGGGGCGTCGGCTACGGCACAAAGCGCGACTGCCTGAAGAAGGAACCGCAGAAGGGCAACAAGGTTGTCGTTGTAGGTGGCGACAACTATCGCATCGGTCTCGGCGGCGGAAGCGTTTCTTCTGTTGACACAGGCCGCTACAGCAACGGCATTGAGCTCAACGCCGTTCAGCGTGCCAACCCCGAGATGCAGAAGCGTGCTTACAACCTTGTACGTGCCTTGTGCGAGGAAGATGTAAACCCGGTTGTCAGCATCCACGACCACGGTTCGGCAGGACACGTCAACTGTCTGTCAGAGCTTGTTGAGGAGTGCGGAGGTCAGATAGACATGACCAAGCTGCCTATCGGCGACAAGACATTGTCGAGCAAGGAGATTATAGCAAACGAAAGTCAGGAGCGCATGGGTCTGCTCATTGACGAAAAACATATTGAACACGTGCGCAAGATAGCTGAGCGCGAGCGTGCTCCGCTGTATGTGGTAGGCGAGACCACAGGCGACGCTCACTTCTCGTTCGTTCAGGGCGACGGTGTTAAGCCTTTCGACCTCGACGTTGCTCAGATGTTCGGTCATTCACCAAAGACATATATGGTGGACAAGACCGTAGAGCGCCACTATGAAGACGTAACTTACAGCCAGGACAAGCTCGACGAGTATCTCAGCCGCGTGCTGCAGCTTGAGGCCGTTGCCTGCAAAGACTGGCTCACAAATAAGGTTGACCGCAGCGTTACAGGTAAGATTGCGCGCCAGCAGTGCCAGGGCGAAATACAGTTGCCTCTGTCTGACTGCGGCGTCGTAGCTCTCGACTATCGCGGACGTAAGGGTATAGCCACAGCCCTCGGACACGCTCCTCAGGCAGGTCTGGCTTCGCCCGAGGCAGGCAGCGTGCTGTCAGTGGCCGAGTCGCTCACCAACATAGTATGGGCTCCGCTCGAGGACGGTCTCGACAGCGTAAGCCTCTCTGCCAACTGGATGTGGCCCTGCCGCTCACAGGAAGGTGAGGATGCACGTCTTTACAGCGCAGTCAAGGCTCTGTCAGACTTCTGCTGCGACATCAAGGTGAACGTTCCTACGGGTAAAGACTCTCTCTCAATGAGTCAGCAGTATCCCGACGGAACAAAGATTATCAGCCCGGGAACAGTTATCGTCAGCAGCGGCGGTGAGGTTTCAGACATACGCAAGGTGGTTTCTCCCGTTGTTGTCAACGATGCAAACTCAAGCATCTATCACATCGACTTCTCGTTCGATGAGCAGCGCCTGGGCGGAAGTGCCTTTGCACAGAGCCTCGGCAAGGTAGGCGACGACGTTCCTACTGTGAAGAATCCCGAATACTTCCGCGACGCGTTCAACACCGTTCAGGAGCTTATCAAGAAAGACCTCGTAATGGCAGGTCACGACATCAGCGCCGGCGGTATGATAACCACTCTTCTCGAAATGTGCTTCGCCAACACAAAGGGCGGCATGGACATCGACCTGAAGGAGATTGGCGGCGACGACATGGTTAAGATTCTTATGGCTGAGAACCCCGGCGTTATAGTTCAGATTGCCGACAAGGATGCCGAAGAGTTCAAGACCATAATGGACAACAACAGCATAAGCTACGCCATGATAGGTAAGCCGGCTGTAGGCACACGCACGCTGAAGGTTGCCAAGGGTGCGTTCAACCACGAATTTGACATCGACGCTCTGCGCGACGTATGGTACAAGACTTCATATCTGCTCGACCGCGACCAGAGCATGAACGGATGTGCCGACGCCCGCCATGACAACTATAAGAAACAGCCGCTGGAGATGAAGTTCAACGACTCGTTCACAGGCAAGTTCGAGCAGTATGGCATTTCTGCCGACCGCCGCGAGCGCACAGGCATCAAGGCTGCCATCATACGTGAGAAGGGAACCAACGGCGAGCGCGAGATGGCTTACTCGCTCTATCTTGCAGGCTTCGACGTTAAGGACGTGATGATGACCGACCTTATCAGCGGCCGCGAGACTCTCGAGGACATCAACATGATTGTGTTCTGCGGCGGTTTCTCTAACTCTGACGTGTTAGGCTCTGCCAAGGGATGGGCAGGAGCGTTCCTCTTCAACCCGAAGGCTAAGGAGGCTCTCGACAAGTTCTATGCCCGCAAGGACACCCTGTCGCTCGGCATCTGCAACGGCTGCCAGCTGATGGTTGAGCTCAACCTCATCAATCCTGAGCACGAGAAGAAGGCCAAGATGCTGCACAACAACTCACACAAGTTTGAGAGCAGCTTCCTCAGTCTTGACATACAGCAGAACAACAGCGTAATGTTCGGCTCGCTGAGCGGCAACAAGCTGGGCATCTGGGTGGCTCACGGAGAAGGCAAGTTCTATCTGCCCGAAGGCGAAGACAAATATAACGTTGTTGCAAAATACAACTATGCCGAATATCCGGGCAACCCCAACGGCTCTGACTATGCCGTTGCAGGTATCTGCTCAGCCGACGGACGCCATCTGGCAATGATGCCTCACCTTGAGCGCGCCATCTTCCCGTGGCAGAACGCATGGTATCCGGCCGACCGCCGCAACGACGACGTTACGCCGTGGATTGAGGCCTTTGTCAATGCGCGCAAGTGGATTGAAGAGAACAAATAATAAACAGGCAAGCTGAAAAGTAAAAAGACAAGAGCCCTGTCATGACGGCCGTCAGCACAGCCCGTGGCGCCTTTACTGTAAGGCGGTGCGGCAAAGGCCGGACAAGGCGGAGCGCGTGTCTTTTTACTTTTCGTTTTTAAACAACTAAAACAAGGATGAGCAACTTTTATTTAGAGAGCTTCAAGACTTTTTTCAAGATAGGCCTGTTCACCCTGGGAGGCGGCTACGCCATGATTCCTATAATAGAGTCGGAGGTGGTCGACAAGAAGAAGTGGGTGAGCAAGGAAGACTTTCTCGACATCATAGCTATAGCCCAGAGCTGTCCGGGCGTGCTCGCCATCAACGTGAGCGTGTTTATAGGCTACAAGATGAAGAAGGTGAAGGGCGCCGTGTGTACCAGTCTGGGCACAGCCTTGCCCTCGTTTCTTATCATTCTGGCCATAGCCATGTTCTTCCATCAGTTTGAGGACAACAAGGTGGTTGCGGCCATCTTCCGCGGCATACGTCCGGCTGTTGTGGCTCTCATAGCCGTGCCTACGTTCAAGCTGGGACAGAGTGCCAAGATCACTCTTACTAACTGCTGGATACCCATTGCCGGTGCGCTGGCTATATGGCTGCTCGGCGTCTCGCCCATACTTGTTATCCTCATTGCCGGCATCGGCGGCTATGTCTACGGCAAGTATATAAAGCCTACGGAGTGACATTAATCTAAAAAAATGACGAACCAAATAAAGAGCATATTCTTATGATTTACCTGTATTTGTTCATAACGTTCTTTCAGATAGGTCTGTTCGGCTTCGGCGGCGGCTACGGCATGCTCTCGCTCATTCAGGGCGAGGTGGTGCACAATCACGGATGGCTCACCACGGGCGAGTTTACCGACATCGTGGCCATAAGTCAGATGACGCCGGGCCCTATCGGCATCAACTCTGCCACCTACTGCGGCTATACTGCCGTCCACAATGCCGGCTACGGCTACTGGATGTCTATCCTCGGCAGCGTAACAGCCACCTTTGCGCTGGTGTTGCCGTCGCTAATACTTATGATTCTGATATCGCGCCTGTTCATGAAATATATGAACACGCCCACGGTTCAGAGCGTATTCTCAGGCCTTCGTCCTGCCGTTGTCGGACTGCTCGGCGCTGCCACTCTGCTGCTTATGACGCCCGAGAACTTCAGTGCCCCGTCTGTCAATCCCTGGCAGTTCTGGATTAGCTGCTTCCTCTTTGTGGCAACCATGGTGGGCACGTGGCATTTCAAGATCAATCCGATACGCATGATATGCTACAGCGGTTTTGCCGGGCTGATTCTGTTATATTGATAAACATAGTTTGAGATAATATCCCCTTGGCTCTTCGGTTGTGAGGAGTTGAGGGGATTTTTTATTGCATAATTTCCGTAAATACAGATTCCGCTTTACGCAAAACGCCATCAACGGCATTGCAAAAGGTAGCTTTTTACATGCTCAAAGGTGGCCTTTTGCATTATGAAAAGGCATGTTTCGCAGTATGAAAGTATACTTTTTGCGCCATGTAACATGGCGGCAGAGAGCATAAGCAAAAAAGTTTTTGTTAAAAACTCGTCACTCGTCACATCATGGTTTAATGTGCTGTCTGTCAGAATGTTATGGTGTGACGAGTTGATTTCGAAACTCGTCACGGCCGGAGACAGCAGGGCTTGCGTGACGAGTTGGAATCTCAACTTGTCACACTCTAATGCTTTGTAAATCAGAAGGTTATGTGCTGATGTGACGAGTGATGAGTTTTTAAAGAAAAATAATTACGCTTTATATTCCTGCTTTGGGTTGACTTCATGCAGGCCAACACCTGTTTTTAGTTGGCTATAGCCTGTGTTATCGCTATTGCCGGTTGACTTTAGGCGCCATTGTATGTTATTTGTTTTTGCGTTGCCGTATGCTTAATGATTGATGTTAAGTGCCGATAGTCAGTATGAATATATAGCGACAAAATAAAATTCCGGCAGATTTTTTAATGTCTGCCGGAACATGAAGCATTGTCCTGTTATAAGCCTATTTAATTAGATTCGTAGTATTTCGGAAAAACTCTTTAATGTCTTTATATTGTTACGTCATATCTGATGTTTGTCATTTCTTCTTGTCGCTTTTAAAATAACGTATCATTTCCGGCAGATTAATGCCCATATGAATGGAAGTATAATAAGCCTTATTGTTTGTTATTGTCTTATACAATGGAGTTAAGGACATTGACGCTCCCATATATATACCCATGAAACAAAAAGAATATTCAAGGTTAAGTCCGAAGCGGTTAAGTCTTATGGCGTCAGGGACATTCGGTGCGGCACTGCCTGCTGCAGGAGAGAAGCGGTAAGCGCCATTAGTGCGCACCTCTGCGGATATTCCGAGATTCATGCAATATGAACGATAGTCATGTTGTAAAGACAGCATCAACGGTATGCGCAGTGTTCCGTAATTCATGTTGTTGCCTGATGCCTTCATGTCAAGTTTGGTGAAGTCGAGCCTGTCGCCCTGCATGCCTGCTGCATAGTTCTTGTCGAAACACATGTGTACCCATGTAAGCTGAACGCCTCCAACCAGTCCTAATGTATTGCTCTTGTCGAATGGCAAGGCAAACGACCATGGCGTTATACCTATTTCAAATGATTTGCTTCTGCGGCTGTATATGCCCTCATTTTTAGTAGAACCTATTTTGTTGCCCATATAGTTGTAACCATACCATATAGTCGGCAGATATGAGCGGAATTTCAGGTTCTGCAGATTTTCTGTTGGAATTAGCGGTGAACCTACATAAACCTGCTCCACTTCCTGACCGTTAACGTACTCCATTTCACGTGTTTTCAGAAGCAGAAAACCGTTGTTGTCGTAAACTTTCACTATTGTTTTGCTGTCCTGCACGTCTACAACTATTTTCTTGTCTTTCACGTTGAACGTAGTGTCGTTGGCCTCCTCGGCGTATGCTGTGGCAGAAAGTATGAGTGCCGTAAATAAGAATAGCAGTTTCATCATTAATGTGTTTTAGGGTTATTGTTTGTGTTATATACGTATGCCCAGTCCGAACGACACGGGATAGCATTTGGGTGCGACGCTTGTCTTGAGCAGCGGCGTGAGAGCCGTGCGCGCGTAGATCATCAGACAGCCGTAGCCGGCGCGTATGTCGAGGTTGAGGCCCACGGGATTCATGTTTATGTCGCCCGTCTCGGTGGTCTTGTTCTTTCCGATGAAGTAGCGCGAGTGGTCGTTCCAGCGCAGTTCGACAGACGGACCTATTGCAGCGAACATATCAGCGCCGCCGGTGCGCTTCTGCCACTCTAACATCACCGGAATGCGGATGAAGGTGTAGCTTATGTAGCTCTTCTTGAGCGTCTCGCCCTCTATCTGCCTCATGGAGGTTATGCCGTCGGTTGTAGACAGCACGTAGTTGTCCTGAAAGTGATGATGCACCTGACCTATCTGAAACGCCGATGTAAGCGCCAGCGGATTGGTTATTCTGAAGGCCAGACTGGTCAGCGTGAAGCCATATTCCCACGACTTTGAGTCGCGTGTGTGCATGCTGGCGTTGCCTCCCGTGCCCATCACGCTTCCGGCAAGCTGGCTGAAGCCCATGAAGAACAGCGGATAGTGGCTTCTGGGCTTGCTCTTCTTGCGGTTGAGGCTTTGCGGAATGAAGGGCGACGTTACATATACGCGCTCAATCTCCTGTCCGTCAACAAAGTTAGTCTCGTATGTGCGGTTAAACTTCTTGCCGTCGCTGCCGTAGACAGATATTTTTGTGCTTCCTGCTGAGTCGTTTACAACAATCTTCTTGTTGTTCACCACGAATGTAGTGTCGCCGGTTTCGGCGGCCATGCCCGTCAGGGGCAGCAGCGCCGCCAGAAGTAGTGTCTTTTTCATATTTGTCATATTTATTGTTTGTTTCTTTGATTATGCGTAACACAGTTTCATTATGTCGTCGGGCGAGAGTTCGCCCTCAATGTATATCACCGTTCCCCGGTTGGGCTTCACCTTGCTGAACAGTATGTAGCGGTTGATGCCCTTGCTCTTTGGCGGCATTATGTAGTATCCGCTCACTATCTGGCCGTTCTCGACCACCTCGCGTATCTTTTTGGCGTTCTTTCTGTCTGCCTTCAGATAAGGCTCTATGCTTGCTCCGATGTTCTTGTAGGTAAGGCTCTTGTACACCTTCAGCTCATACCCCTTCAGCTTGGCGTTGTGCATCTCCACCATCTTGCAGCCCTTGGCATGTCCGAACCGCTGAAACACCTTGTTGACGTTAAGCCCCTCCTGCGCCATGGCTGGCGTTGCGGCCGTAAGGGCCAGTGCGGCTATGAGCAAGATGCGGCATAGCCCGTGCCACATAGTGCCGCTCCGTGCGTGGCTTGTGCCTTTGGCGTTGCGTCGTGTGGCCTCGCTGTTGCCGAAGTATGTGTTGACCGGCAGTCTGCATGCCGCGGCAAGGCGTGTCATGGCCGTTATCATTATCGCGCATACAACATCTATGGCGTCAGCATGCGTTGCCGGCAGTTGCGGGTTATAATATTGCTGTTTCATATCTCGGGTTAATGTTTTTTACATTGTTGTTTATATTATCGTCTTTCATGTGCCTGCATGAGGCGTTCAGCCGTAAGAGAGTGTCATTGGCGCATCAGTTCGAGCGCGCCAAAGTTGTCTTTCTCGTCAGATGATACCATTTCGAGAGCCTTCAGGGCTTCTTCCTCAACCACCTTCTTGTTGGTGTACACCTTGCCGTCTATCACGGCATAGTTGTCGCTCTGGCGCGGCAGCGCGATCATCACCACCGCAATAAGTATGGCTGCCGCTGCCGTAATGGCCGTGTATATCCATCCGTGGCGGCCGGTCTTCCTTGCTTTGCTGAGGTTGCTGTCGGCTGTTGGGGCAGTCTCGACGGCGTCGGCCCGTTCTTCGGCAATGTAGGCAAACAAAGCCCTGTATGGCATCCATTCCTCAGGAATGTTGTTGTCCCTGTTGGTAAAATATCCGCGCAGAGCCCTTTCCTCAGCCGATGAGGTCTCACCGTCGAGATACTTGTCGAGCAGCTGCTTAATATATTCTTCCTTTTTCATCACACTATAAATATCGTTCAAAGCGTCAGTAAATCTTTTCTCTTGGCCCTTATGGCCGTAAGTTTTATAAAGTCCTCACGTATCTTGCGGCGTGCCCTCGACAGGTTTTGCCGGAGGCTTTCGGCCGTGCATCCCGTGATTTTCATTATTTCAGAGCTTTCGTAGCCCTCAATCTCCTTCATCTTGAAAATCTGTCTTTGCAGCTCGGGCAGATGTTCAACGATAAGTCTTATCAGGTCGGCCTCGTCTTTGGCTTCGGCCCTGTGCCAGTCGTCGGCTGTCAGGCCTGTTGCTGAGGTCTTTCCGTCTTCCAGCCGGTCGTGGCGCCACTGGTCGCTGTATTTGTTGCGCAGCATGGTCATGGCCAGTGCCCTTTTGTTCTCATACCGGTCGAGCGTAGCCCGCATGCTCCAGAGCTTGAGCATCACCTCCTGCACCAGGTCCTCAGCGCTGTAGTCGTCTCCCGTAAGCTTGCGTGCCAGCCCTTTCAGCTCGTCGCGCATGGGTATTATTATGCGGTTAAATTCTTCCGGTTTCATCATTGTTTCATAAAGGTAACGTATGACGCGGAAAAACGTGACATCAAAAAAGAACTTTTTTTAAAATTTGTTTTGAAAAGCTGGATTGAAGCCGGGCTGCCGATGACGGCAGAAGCTTGCGGATTGCATTGTCTTAACTTCAATCGGTTGATTTGGGCTTGATGTTATCATAGCTCCGTCGTGCCTATGTTGAAAGCCTGTTGTGATAGATCTTTCCCATGCTCGTCTGCCGATGCCGGCTTGTGTTTATAAAAAATAAGAACGGCCGGAGAAAAATTCCCCCGGCCGTAATATGGTCTGCCATGATGCGTCATCTTTACTTCTTCACAAACTTATATCCTCTGACGTTGCCGTCGGCTGATTTTACAGTGGCAATGTATATTCCTGCCGGAAGCGATGACAGGCTGACAACGTTGCCTTCGGCAGTCAGTGTGGTGCGGCCTGCCGTGTCGCTGATAGCTATGCTCTTTGTGCCTTCGGCGGCCCGCAGTTCGTTGCCCGATATCATGATGCCTTCGCCCTCGCCTGTAACGGCTGTTACGCCTGTTCCTGTAGAGCCGGTGTATATGCCTATGTTGTCGAGCAGCAGGCAGTCGCCGCCTTTGGTTCTGAGGCGTATTGCTATATAGATGTCCTTGCCGTCATAGTCGGCCAGACTTATTCCTCGTGTCTTCGGTTCTGCTGTCTCACCCTCAACGTTGAACACTTCTGTGTATGCTGCGCTGTTGTCTTCGGTGGCAGACACCATTATCTGATAGTCCTCAAGGAACTGCTGATTGAAAGAGTTTGCGTCCCACACGAGATAGCTGTCTTTGCCTTTGATGCTTACCTTCGGCATTATGAGCCAGCGGTCGGCCTGGTCGGTGCCCTCGAGCCATGATGTTCCTGCCAGCATATATTCGCCGAATACGTTATGCTCTACGATGTTGAACAGACCCCATCCGTCTGCGTTAAACTCGTCGCCGGCTGACGGGTCTACGGTGCCGTTGTCCTCGGCGCGGAATGTGAAGTCAGATGGAAGTTTGCCGTCCTCAAAGTCCCAGAATTTCACTGGTTTGCTTACCGCGGTGAAGTCTTTTGCCAGCACGTTGTTGTCGGCGTTCTCGTCGTTGTCGTTTGCAACTTCCACCTTCAGCTTGTGGCTGCCGTCGCTCATGTCTGCCAGCAGGCCGCTGAACGTAACGGTTGTGGCGCTCTGAGCCTTCATGGCGATGGTGCTGTCTTTAACGGCCACGTCGTCGATGCTAACTGTTACTTTGGCGTCAAGGTCGGCTACGCCGCTGTTGGCCAGGTTGAATATCACGTCCTTGAGGTTGCTCTCGCGCACAAAGTCGTAAGGACTCTGCAGGTCGGAAACGGCAAGGTCGTTGAGGTTGCTTTCAACCTTCTCGAACGAAACGTCGTCAACGAGAATGAGGTTCTGGTTCTTGTCGCTGAACGCATAGAAGCCTAAATAGATGGTCTGCGCCTTGTCGAAATGAACAACGTTGACAGACTCCTCGTATTTGTTGTTCAGAATGGGGTTGAACTCCACAATCTTGTTGGTCATGGCCTCAGGCTTGGCCTCGTTGCCCCAGTATACGGCCATCTTCTCGGGATAAGAGTCGAGGTTTGAATACCAGAACTTCAGCACGTAATAGCCCGGTTCAACGTTTATCGGGTCGAGCATGGCCCAGTCGTCGCCGCTGTTGTTTGAGTCATAGCCGTAAGCCAGACAGCCGTTGCCTGTGTGCGCCATGTTGAAGAAGCCTGATTCGATGCTTACGTCCCATGTGCCCTCGTCGTTGTTAAGGTTGTAGAATGTGAAGTCCTGCGTGTTCTCCGAAGCCTCGAAGCCCATTGTGTAAGGAGCATTCATCGGTGCTTTGTGCCTTACCGATGTGTAGCATGTGTCGTTCGTGTGGTCGAAGTCATCGGGGTGAGTGGCCCATGCCTTTATTTCGTATGTAGTCAGCGGGGCAGAGAGGTCGGCTTTGGTCTTGAACGTATATTCAAGCGTCTCGCCGGCTGCGAGCGTCTCGCTCACAGTCTCGTTGGCAATCTCCTTGCCGTCAACGGCAAACGCTACGTCAAACCCGCTCAGGTTAGTGCGTCCGCTGTTCTTTATCGCCACCTTTACAGTCTCCTGTCCGAGGCCGTAGCCTGTGACAGGGCTCAGTATCTCTGCAACTTTTATGTCTGTCGGGTTGGCAATAGGCTCAACCGTAACCGAGCAGAGATAAAGATAGTCCTTGTAAGCCGTAGATGTGGCGCGGAACGCTATGTGGAACGGCTCGCCGGCCTTGGCGTCAACGAGAAAATAGCTCGACTGCTCGTCTTTCTTTATATTGTCGTATGTAGCCTCCTTGCTGATCATGTCTTCCACGGTTCCGCCCTTGCCCGAGTACACCTCCATGCTCTCGCCATACATGCTTCCGCTGAATGTGTATTTCACTATCAGCGTGCCGGTCTCGCTTGGCGTTATGGCAGGCGAAATCAGCCAGTCGTCGCCGTTGTTGAAGTAGTCGTACTTATAGGCCACTTTCGACGGGGTGCCTTCTTCGTTGAAGAGCCATGTGGCGCCGTCGCTGTTGGCATCAACCACGGTCCATGCGTTGAACTCGTCAACCGTCTCAAATGCTGTTGTATAGATTGCGTCTGCATGTGCAGAAACAACCGACAGCATAAGGAAAAGTAAAAACGTAGATATCTTCCTCATAATAATAATGTTGGGGCTCACTTGACAATAAAGCCTGAACGCCCGCAAGGCTGATCCCCCTTTAACCTTACGAAAGTTGGCCTGATGAAATGTTTAGATTATAAATATAGTAAAAGAATCGTTATGTATGGTTGCAAAATGAAATACTTTAATTAAAATTAACTCAAAAATGAAAGCAAACAGAAGTTTGGTAGATAATATGTGATATATAGGACAAACAACGTGAGACATAAGACGGCGACAAAATGAAGCAAAAAGACGGCCGAAAGCATGAATAGAAATAGATAAAACCGTCTATAGCTTAATGAAATATTGTGGCTTGGTAACGTCAAAAAATACATCTCCTATCATGTTCTGCGTTTGGTATTTTTGATAAATAAAGCAAACGGAGTTTGTAAACATTTATGACATTTTCCGTTCGTTTGACGCTCTCAGAATGGCGATGTCCGTCCTCAATCCACTTTTTGCCTTGAAAATCGCCATATTTTGCCCATTTCTGTTAAGTCGTTGTCCTACAGATGCTTACATGAAAATACATCCAAAATATCAATAGTTAAAAAACATTACTCTGCCGTTTACCACTCAAAAGTGGCCCATTTACGATGCGTTACCCATCGCTTTTCGCATCAAAAGCAATCGTTTTAGCAGTAAAAAACGATTATTTTAGCTTGGTTTTATGAGGTAAAAGTAAATATAAGTTAATATATTTATTGCGTAAAGGTTGCTGTTTTAACTTTCGTTATAATTTAATTTTCTAGATTGAGAAAATATTTTGTCATGATTATTTACTGTGAAGTGGATGAAGAGGTGGTTGCAATTCATCTGCAGTTTTGTTGGATTTATTTTAAGCAATAAAAAATCAGAACTATTGGGTTTTCTTTGAAAAGATTTAAATTTATAGATACCCACAAATAAAATGGGTATGTCTTATAATCGTAAAATTTAGTTTTATCAATTAATAAGTCTTGATGGTCAATAATTAATGTGCCTGAATATTAATGCCTTTATGTTTATCTGAAAAAACTGCAGATGAATAGAATTTTATATAAATATTATTTACTAAATAAGATAATAATAGCAAAAAATACAATAATTATTATCCATGTTATTATAGAAGATAATTTTCCGTTTGAATTATCCTCATATTGTTCTTTTGCTATTTTTTCTTTGACATAATTTTCTTTCTCGTCTTTTTGTTCTTTTGTTAACAGTTCCCCTGGATTCCATTTGCATCCACACTTTAAACAAGTAACTTTTACCTTTCCACTTCCAATAAATCCTGCCAGTAATCCAATGCCTCCAGTAAGAACAGCTCCAGTTAAAGCCTTTCCTGCTCCAAATCCTTTTTTGTTAGCTACTAATTGAGAACTGCCACAATTAGGGCAATACAATTTGTCTTCTTGATCTTCCATATTGTTAAACTTATGTTTGAATATTTCTATACGGCAATGTCATACGATTAACAATAAGACGCAGACAATCGCCTACGCCTCTTGGCTCACCACAAGCCACAACACACTAAGCGAGAAGTCTGCGTCGAAAACGGACTCCTCAACGTGTGTTACAATAGCTCGTTCATATCCGAGGTGGTGATTCAGAGGCGATTGAGCTATGATATATCTATTTAAAATTTACCGAATATTTTCGGATTGGTGCAAATATACGAAAAAATATAGTGTGATAGAAAAGTTATATGATAATTTTATTTTGAAAGAATAATTATTACATTTGAAAATGTGTTGGTTTAATACGAATTTTTTGCTTCGTTTTCCGCATGAAGCTTAAATGTCTCATTATACAGAAAACATTAAATAACCGTAAGTTTAATTGACGTGAGATTGCTGTAAGCAAGTCTCAAATACTGTGATACTGTTTCAAAAAGTGTGTCTGATAAGCAGTATCAGGTTTTCATATCTGAGAAACCTGCCTGCCAGAAAAAGGAGTCGCCATTATGGCAAATCCCTGATACTTTTCGACGATCAATGTAAGTAAGGCATGTTTATGGAAGTTTGTTCATCTGCAAAACACATGTCATCGTCTAGATAAATAAAAAATAATGATTTTGATATGAGATATAAAACTGTCTATTAACTTTGCATCATTACTTCTAAGGCAGGCATGCTACAGACACACTCTGTGAAACACTACCTGTTTTTATTTTAAATCTACATTGTAGGGTATATGTTTATACGTTTGTGCTTTTGTTGTTTTTCGTGTAGTGATAAAACAACAGTTAAAATCCTAACTTCATGAACGATTTCAGGGTTTTAACTGTTGAAAACGGTACTACTAGAAACCGAAAATGTTATATAATGATTTTTTTCATTTGGACGATGTCTGAAGATACTTTTGTTGTAATCTTTTTTTGTCCATTATTCTTATTTTGCTTCAAAACAGCAGATTCCTTCTTAAGGATTGTATGTCGCGTTCTTTTATAATATCATCAGCTCCTATTTCACCTATTAGTAAAGGAGAAAACGGATTATGTCGTATTTTATTTTTTAACACTAAATTCTTGTTAAAATTCGCATAGCAATATATGCAATTATGTGGGCATGTATTATACTCACCAATATCAATACTCTGTACACATCCACATTCGGAACGTTGATTTTTATCTTTGGAAACAATTATTTTTATGCCTAAAAGGTCTTCTATAAGAATATTATCAATGCATTTACCATGTTTAATTCCTAATTGTTCCAATTCTATTTTTTCTGCGCATGATTGAACTGAAATTCCATAAGAGTTAGCTATTTTGACTATTCCCATAGCGAGGGAAATCATTTCATTAATACAGGGCTCTCTGGCTGTGGTGTTGACAATGTTTCGTTCTACTTTTTTATATAAATCGATAAAACTTATTACACACGTATTTGTATATGTGTACAATCGTTTAGCTATTTCTTCAAAATATTTTAGGTGATAATTTATATCTATATTATTAGTTAATAAAATCGGATCGTATCTCCAAATTACACGTTTTGGACCTATCTTATCAGACAATTGTTTAAATGTTTCGATAACAGAATTCTTCTTTGGAACAGTTGATTCAAACTCTGTATTATATGGATTAATTGTAAATTGGAAGTAATACATATATTTCTCAAGAAGATCCAATCTGTTAAGCATAGGTCTTGGATTCTTGCTCCAAAACACAATACAGTCGATTAAACTAGGAGATAAGTTGATTTTGCTTATTTGGTGTCTGTTCATTGGGTTTCGGACATATACAAAACCTTCCTGTATACGATTAAAAAACCAATCTGCATAAAATGCAGGAATATCCGTCCTTCGTGAAACTGATAGTATCATATTTGTAAAGCATTTACTTTTATAATTAATTGAATACTTCCCTTACTTTCAAATGGTTTAAAAGTTTGAACATGCTGTTCTACTATTGGTATGCTCAAATTACTACATAATTTTGTTCCATAAGTTGGTTGATAATCATTGGGGATAGCAAAATGACGACGAAAAAAATTTATTTCGAATCCTTTGGTTGATGAAAGTTTCTGAGCTAAATGCTCCATACAAATATACCCGGTTCCATCTTTATAAAACAATGGAATATCATTTATTACCACCCATTTAAATTTACCATTATTTATAAGATCTGCTAATCTATTAATAAAATCATCAGTAATATCAGGACTAAATTTAATTAGATCTGAAAAGAAATAATTAAGAATTAAAATATTAGCCCATCTATCTTTTATAAAGGAAAAGAAGTCCTCAGAAGTATATTGTACAACATGAGGAGTTTGTTCGAACCTATTTATATTAAAATTCTGTATTTCATTCCATATAGGATTTCTGTCAATTCCCATATAACTTATAGTCATATCATTGAGTGCTTGGACTGCACCATATAATTCAGTACTTGGACCACATCCAACGGACAAAATATATACAGGCCTTGTTCTATCCAAATAAGGTTTTATATCAGCTATGGCCTTTTCTATTTCGGAAGCATAACGATGACCATGTTTTAAAATATAGTTATATGTGATTTTTTTACACGAATAATGATCAGTATGATTTGAATAACTATGTACGTGCTTTAAGCAATTATAGCAATCTTCACATTCGTTTTTTCTACAATTCCCCATAGCACAATCAGAGCAGGGAGGAATTGCTGTATATTGTTGATAACAATAATTTATAAGGTCTGTAAATTCTTGCATATATTATGTCTTTTGTATTCGAAGTACAAATTTACTATTATTTTTATATGTGCACTATTTATTTTATAATAATTATTTACGATGATATAAATACTAAGTGCAAATTACGTTAATTCATTTATTGTTACAGAAAATATATTTTTTATGTTCCCTATTTTGGGAATGTTCATAATTATATAGTCCGGATAATTGGTAGTATTTTATTTAAATGTCTATATTTAACTTTTATAAAATAATATATGTTGATCTCAATCTTTTATTCTCTTATTAAACAGATTGAATACGATATTTAGAGATTTATAGTTATTACCTACTTTATTTCTCGGACATCCGATATATGTACAGTTAATAAAATCTCTAAATCGTGATAGAATAGTTAAAATGAGCCGCAGGAATGGCGGTGAAGAGTGGATAAAACGGCTGAGAATCATCGATTCAACAACGTTAAGTCTTTTCTCCAACGTTATATTCAAGGGACGACAAAATAATAATCATAAATCTTCAGGCATAGGGATGACAAGTATAGAGTCGCTGCACCGTATTCCATAAAATACGTCGCGAACACGGCCCTGCTGTGGAATCAGAATGCCTTTCTCTATCAAATCTTTAATATCGCGCACTGCCGTATCAGGCGATACTTTTACACGCTTTGCCCAGTTCTTGGCTGTCAGTTTTCCGGGGTAACCGTCTAAGTATATATTAAGAACTTCACGTTGTCTCTCAGACAGAATGGTTTCGGCATGGTTTTGCCAGAATATTGCCTTATTTAGCACTTTCGACAACGTTTCATCAGATTGCTCGACAGAACGTAGCAGACAGTCAAGATACCAGACAATCCATTCAGTAATGTCACAATTTCCTTTTTGTGTTTCCTCCAGTATGTCATAATATTGTTTTTTGTCTTTGTTGATTTGATGCGATATACTGAAAAAACGCATTTTTGAGTCTTCTGCTTGTGAAAGTGCCATATCAGCAATGGCTCGCCCGATTCGTCCGTTTCCGTCATCGAAGGGATGGATGCATACAAACCATAAATGGGCTATTGCCGATTTTACATAGCCGTTATGGGTATCTGAATTGAACCATTCAAGAAACAAATTCATCTCATCGCTTATTTTTTCAGGAGCAGGTGCAATATAATGCACCTTTTCACGGCCGAACATTCCTGATATAACTTTCATTTCTCCGCTTCGATATTTTGCCACGTCTATTTTTGTTGGGCCGCTCCAGCCTGTCGGGAACAGGCAGTTATGCCAGCCGAAGAGTCTTTCGTTGGTTAAAGGCTTGTTGAAATTAACGGTCGCATCAAGTGCCATTTCAACTACTCCGTCTATATAGCGGGAAGATTCTGTAGAATTCTGTATTTGTACTCCAAGTTTGCGGGCTACCGATGAGCGCACCTGCTCGCTGTTCAATTCTACTCCTTCAATTTCTGATGATGCAATGATGTCATGGGAGATTGATTCCACCACGGCAGACATCTTGTCGTTAAAGCCTATTAGGCTAAGACGCCCCATCAGATAGCCCACAGCCTTGTGAACTTTGTTTAGTTCCTCGCCAACACGTTCTTTGTTCCACGAAAAGTGGGGCCATTCTTTATGTTCATATATATACATAGGCAGAATTGTTTTTTGCAAATATACAGTTTTGCGGACAATTAACCGCATATTTTGCGGCTTATTGTCCGCAAAGAACGATGATTTTAATGATTTAGTTATGTAAAATATAATTTGTATCTGTTGTTTGTGCAATGTATTTTGTTAGTCTTTCATTGGATATTTACATTGCCTGGCATGGGTTTATGCATTTGTTATTGCCGCTTTTTGTGTGTTTGATGAAAACAAAAAATCCTGATTTCGTTTTGAAATCAGGATTCTGTTTGTTGAGAGTGGTACCACCAGGAATCGAACCGGGGACACAAGGATTTTCAGTCCTTTGCTC
>OGLN01000918.1_pt1 | contig 22730 bp, 21 predicted proteins | sample 1572641 | NCBI WGS metagenome assembly OGLN01 (sample SAMEA2581903, study PRJEB24529) | metagenome | biome: Human gut stool | place: China | collected 2011
CGCTATCTTGGTACCTTTCTTTTCCATTAGAGTGATTTACCTCCTCAGATTTGGTGCCTTCATCTTACTCGCAAACAGCACGTTTTGTCAAGTTCTTAGCGATACTTTCCATTATTTTAACAAATTGTGAACTCGCCTTTTTACCTTTTTCACAAAGGACTGGCACGAATTATGGAAAATCCTTGGAACGCAAAAAATTTCCGATACCGGGGCAGCTGTCCCGGTATCGGAAATAGCGCTTATATCAGGAATATGTATTGCTTAGAAGAAGAACTCCTTGATCTGGCCGTACAGCACCAGCAGCATGGCCAGGGGGGTAATGTACTTGATGCAGATCCTGAACCAGCCGTAGGCCCCGAATTTCTGCCCCTCGCAGGTGGCCTCGGCGTGGACTACCTCGGGCCCGAGCTCCCAGCCGTACATAATGCTCATCAGCAGCGCGCCCAGAGGCATCAGAATGCCCTCGGCGATGCAGTCAAAGAAGTCCAGCCAGTCGGCGCTCCAGGTGGGCACCTCGTCGGAGGGATCCACACGCATGCCCAGAATGTCGGCCGGGGAGATACCGGCGTTGCCCAGAGCGTCCAGGCAGACGATGACGCACAGGATGCCGGCGCCGATGGCGCCGATGAGGGAGTAGAGCTTGCGCTTGTCGCCCTTGCCCTGGTCCCGGGCCTTATCCACAAAGTGGGCCACAACGGCCTCCAGCAGGGAGATGGAGGAGGAGACGGCGGCAAACACCACCAGCAGGTAGAACAGGATGCCGAAGATGGGGCCAGCGCCGCCCATGCGGTCGAACACGTTCTGCATGGTGACGAACAGCAGGGAGGGGCCGCCCAGCTTGCCGGTGGGGTCCAGGGCGAAACGACCGGGGATCACGCACAGACCGGCCATCAGGGCCACCAGGGTATCCATCACCACGATGATGATGGCGTTTTTCTGCAGGTTCTCCTTCTTATCCAGATAGGAGCCGTAGGTGATCATGGCCGCCATGCCCAGGGACAGGGAGAAGAACATCTGGCCGCCTGCTGTGGATACTACAGAGAAGAAGTCAGGCGCTTCCTTGATGACGCCGTTGGCCAGAGCCCAGCCGGGGACAAACATATACTTCAGACCCTCTGACGCGCCCTCCAGGGTGCAGGAACGGATGATGCAGATCACCAGCATCACGAACAGGGCGGGCATACCCACGGAGCAGACCTTTTCGATACCGCCGCCGACGCCGCCCATAACGATGATCATGGTCAGGGCCACGAAGATCAGACCGTAGATCACGGCCTCGCCCTGGTTGGCCATCAGGGCGCCGAACACACCGGCGCCGTCCAGGGTGCCGGTGCCGAAGCCGGCATGGAACAGGTTGCCCACGTTCAGGGTCACATACTTCAGGCAGTAGCCGCCCAGAGCGCAGTAGAAGCCCAGGATCAGGAACGCCGACAGAACACCCAGCCAGCCCAGCCACTTGAATCTCTTGGACAGGACCTTGTAAGCGCCGATGGCGCCCCGGCCGGTCTTGCGGCCCAGGGCCAGCTCGCCCATCATAACGATGAAGCCGCAGCATGCCGCCAGGATCAGATAGATGATGAGGAATGTGAAGCCGCCGTTGGCGCCCATCTTATTGGGGAAGCCCCAGATGTTGCCCAGGCCGACGGCTGAGCCGATGGCCGCCATGAGGAATCCAAAATTGGACCCGAAGCCTTTTCTTTCTTCCATTGCTTTCTCTCCTTACTCATATGGATGTCCCGCTTTGTCCGGAAGGGGACTATGGTCACTTTACCATGACTGTTTTCTTGTGTAAAGCAATATACAGGCTTCTTAACGCTATCTTGTCAACCGGCACAGCTTCCTTGATTGATTTCTTACGGATTTCCCCTCCTTTCCGGGCTGCGCCCTTTCGCCTCAGTCAAAATCACAGCCCCATTTTATGCAGAACTTTGTGAATTATGTCACAAAAATCAGGCTGATCCAGCGGCCTTTGTGGGTATTCATACGGCGGTTTCGGGTGTTTTGTGCAAAATGCCCATACGATTCTGCGATATAAATTTATTGAGGTGAAACTTTTTCATCAAAAGAAAAAGCCCGGCAATACCGGGCTTTCCGTTTTTCAAGAAAAGCCTCGCAGAGTTTGCCGCCCGCAGGCGGCAAATCAAGTGCGAGCCTTTTTCCCAAAAAGGGCTTTGCCCTTTTTGGGCAGTCTCAATATCAGATTTCGAAGAAGCGCTTTCCGTTTTCCCAGGTGGCCTGCTCCACCTCCTGAGGGGTCATGTCCCGCAGCTGGGCAATCTTCTCCGCCACCAGGTGAACGTAGGTGGAGTCGTTGCGGCGGCCCCGGTAGGGCGCCGGGGTCAGGTAGGGGGCGTCCGTTTCGATCATCAGCCGGTCCATGGGTACGGCCTGGATGACCTCCGGGGCCTTCCGGGCGTTTTTGAAGGTGGCCGCCCCGTTGAAGGACAGGTACCACCCCATATCCACCAGCTCCCGGGCCATTTCCACGGACCCGGCGAAGCAGTGGAACACCCCCCGCAGGCCGGGAAATTCCCGGACGATGGCCATGGTGTCGGCGTGGGCGTCCCGGTCGTGGATGATCACCGGCAGCGACAGCTCCCGGGCCAGGGCCAGCTGGCTGCGCAGCACCTGCTGCTGCAGGGGGCGGGGGGGATTTTCCGGCCAGTAGTAGTCCAGGCCGATCTCGCCGATGGCCACCACCTGGTCCTCCCGGGCCAGGGCGCGGATGGCGTCCAGGTCCTCCGGGCGGAAATCGCCGCAGTTTTCCGGATGGATGCCCACGGCGGCGTAGACATGGGGGAAGCGGCGGGCCAGCTCCACCGCCGTCCGGGAGGACGCCGCGGTGCAGCCGGGATTCACCACCAGGCCGACGCCCTGCTCCGGCAGGGAGGCCAGCAGGGTCTCCCGGTCGCCGTCGAACTGGTCGTCGTCATAGTGGGCATGGGTGTCAAACAGCATAGGAGGCCTCTCAATCCAGATGGACCCGGCCCAGCTGGGCGTCGGCCACATACTCGCTTTTCAGCCGGCGCAGCTGGTCCATGTGGGGGGTGCGCAGGTGAATCTGCTGCTGCTCCTCCGTCTGCCACTGCTCCACCAGCAGAATCTCGTCGGCATTCTGGACGGACAGGAAATAGTCATACCGCAGGCAGCCGTCCTCCCGGCGGATGGCGTCGATGATGCCATGGGTGGTCAGCTGGCGCAGAAAGGTCTCCCGGCAGCCGGGCTTGGCCAGATAGCGCACATACAGAGTCAGGGTGTTTTCCATGGTGATTTCTCCTTTATGAATAGCGCCGGTCCAGAATTTCGATCATGGCGGCCATGGCGTTTTTCCGGCAGTCCGGCAGGATGTGGATCCCCGGCACCCGGTGCACCGCCGGAATGGCGTTTTCCGGGGCGAAGGCCATGCCGGCGTATTCCAGCATGGGGATGTCGTTGGCGTGGTCCCCTACGCAGCAGACGTTCTCCTGCCGCACGCCCAGAAGCTCCGCCAGGCGGCGGACCATGCCGCCCTTGTTGGCTCCCCGGGCGGTGATCTCCAGCAGGTTCACGGCGGAGGCCACCACCTCGTATTCCCGGCTCCAGTCCTGGGCCCGGATGGCCTCCTCCAGCTGCCGCAGCCGCTGGGGCTCCTCCTCGAACAGCAGCTTGGAGATAGGCGACGGGGCCTGGTCCAGGCTGGCGATCTGCTGGGAGGGGGTGTGGGTCAGGTGCAGATGGCGGGCGGTGATCTCGTTGGGATTCACCACATGGATGGAGTTGTCATCGTGATAAATTTCGTAGGTCAGGCCCGGCATCAGCTGGGACAGCTGCCGCACATGATCCCGGATGCACTCCGGCAGAAAGGCGGTGCGCAGATACCGCCCCGCCGGGAAGTCGTAGATGGCCGCGCCGTTGAACAGCACCGTGGGGCCGTTCATGGGCACGCCGTCCATAACGCTGGCGAAGGAGGGCAGGGCCCGGCCGGTGGCCACGGAAAATGTCCCGCCCTGGGCCATAAAATACCCGATGGCGTCCCGGTTTTCCCGGGATATGGCCGGGACGGGCCCGCCGCTGCGCAGGGCCCCCTCGGTATACACCATGGTGTTGTCGAAATCGCTGGCGATGAGCACGCCGTCAAACTTTCCCACGGCTCAGCCCTCCGATGCCGGGGAGCTGCCGCCGCCGCTTCTGCGGCGTCCGCCCCGGTGTCGGGGACGGCGGCGGGACTGGACCCCCTCCTGGGCCTCGCCTGCGGGCTTCTGGGGCGGCTTGGGGGCGGCGGGCTTGGGGGGATTCTTGGCCGCCTGGGGACGGCTGCCGCCCTCCTGGGGCCGGTCGCCGGACTTGCGGCGGCGGCTGCGGGGCTTGTCCTCAGTCTTGGGGGCCTCCGGACGCTTTTTCTCCGTCTGGCGGGGCTTTTCGGCCTTTTCCGGGGCCTTTTCCCCGGCCTGCTGGGGACGGCTGCCGCCCTTTCTGCGGCGGTCGTTCCGGCGGCGGGGAGGCCGCTCCTCCCGGGCGGGGGCGTCGGGGTCAAAGTCCGCAATCACCAACGGCATGGGGACCTCCTCCTCGGGCCGCTCCTCCACATACCGCTCGGGCCGCTCCTGGGGCACCTGGATGCCGTCGCGGCTGCCCTTGCCGTTGCGCAGGACGCACACCTCGCAGTTGTGATAGCACCGGGGGGAATCCGGCTTTTCGTCCAGCCGGACCTTCATGGTCTCCCGGAGCACGTTCACCTCGCACACGTTGCCGGGGCCGTCGGGGGTCTGGACAAAGGAGTCGTTTTTGGGCATGCGCTTCAGGGCGTCCTCATAGGCGTCCTGCTCGTATTTCAGGCAGCACATCAGCCGCCCGCAGGTGCCGGAGATTTTGGTGGGGTTCAGGGACAGGCTCTGGGTCTTGGCCATTTTGATGGACACCGGCACAAAGTCGTCCAGGAACTGGGCGCAGCAGAAGGGCCGGCCGCAGATGCCCAGTCCCCCCAGCATCTTGGCCTCGTCCCGGACGCCGATCTGCCGCAGCTCGATGCGGGCCCGGAACACGGAGGCCAGGTCCTTCACCAGCTCCCGGAAGTCCACCCGCCCGTCGGCGGTGAAGAAGAACAGAATTTTGTTCCCCTCGAAGCTGCACTCCACCCGCACCAGCTTCATCTCCAGCTTGTGCTGGAGGATCTTCCGCTGGCAGATGTCGAAGGCTTCCTTTTCCCGGGCGCGGTTGTGGGCCGCCGTCCGGCGGTCGTTTTCCGTGGCCACCCGGATCATGGGCCGCAGGGGCTGGATGACGCAGCAGTCGTCCACCGGGTGGTTGCCCATGGTACACTGGGCGTATTCCAGGCCCTGAGCCGTCTCCACGATGACGTGGTCCCCGGTCTGCACCTGCACGTCGCCGGGGTCAAAGAAGTAGGTTTTGCATCCGCTGCGGAAGTGGACGCTGATCACAGTTGTCATATAGTTAAGTCCTTTCGTATATCCGTATAGCTCATGTCTCTCACAGCAGCTCCTGCCACCCGGCGCACAGGGCTCCCAGCACATGGCCCACGCCCACGTTATAGCGGCACTCCAGGCAATAGCGCTTCATCAGCTCCGTCAGGCCCCGGAGCTGCCGGACGGTGAGGCCCCGGCGCAGCTCCTCCGCCCCGGGGATATCCGCCGGGTCCGGCTTTCCATAGGCGGCCAGCAGGGCCTCGGCGGCGGCGCGCCATCCGGCCTCCAGCAGCTGCTGCAGCTGCTCCCGCTTCAGGCGCTTGTTCTCCAGCCCCACCAGGTATTGGCTCACCGGCAGCAGCTGTCCGCTGGCAAAGGCCCGGCACAGGTCCCGGGCGGTGTCGTCCCGGGCGTCCTCGTCCCCGCCCCGGAGCTTCCACTCCACGCAGCGGGAGCGGATGGTGGGCAGCAGGGTCGCCGCCGTTTCCGCGCAGAACAGGAAGGCCGCATAGGGCGGACCCTCCTCCACCAGCTTCAGCAGCACGTTCTGGTCCCGCTGGTTCAGGGCGTCGCAGTCCGGGAAGACATACACCTTGGCGGCCCCGTCGTTGGGCCGGATGTATGCGTCCTGCCGCAGCCTGCGCAGCAGGTCCACCGGCAGCTCCCGGTGGTCGGGGTCCTGCACCGTCTGCACGTCCGGGTGGATGTCCTCCATCACCTTGCGGCACTGGCGGCATTGCAGGCAGGGCCGCCCCCCCTCCGCCTGGCACTCCATGGCGGCGGCGGCGAAGCGGGCGGCGGCCATGCGGTCTCCGCTGCCGGAGAAAATGATGGCATGGGGCAATGCGCCGCCCTGGGCGGCCCGGCGCAGGCGGCGGGCCAATGTGCTGTTTTCCGGCAGAAGCTGCCCCATGGTCCGCCCTCCCTTCCATGGCCGCTGTGATGGTCATACAAACCGATTCTATAAGTATAGCACACCCCCGGGTTCCTCCGCAAGGCGCAGGCGCGGCTTTTCCGCAAAAAATAGTTTCCTGTCGGGAGAATATTCCCGGTAATTTTCGGCCATAATGGCAAAAAGATTCCTTTTTGCGAAAATGTTCTTGCTTTTGGCGGGAGATATGCCTATAATGAGGTGTTCGTAATTTTATTGATATACGGAGGGAACTAAATGAGTAAGAAGTATTGCTATCTCTTTACCGAGGGCAACGCCAAAATGCGCGAGCTGCTGGGCGGTAAGGGCGCCAATCTGGCCGAGATGACCAACATCGGCCTGCCCGTCCCCCAGGGCTTCACCATCACCACCGAGGCCTGCACCCAGTATTATGAGGATGGCCGCCAGATCAACGACGCCATCATGGCCGAGATCATGGAATACATCGAGAAGATGGAGAAGATCACCGGTAAGAAGTTCGGCGATCACGAGAATCCCCTGCTGGTCTCCGTCCGCTCCGGCGCCCGGGCCTCCATGCCCGGCATGATGGACACCATCCTGAACCTGGGCCTGAATGAGGACGTGGTGGACGTTATTGCCAAGAAGTCCAACAACCCCCGCTGGGCCTGGGACTGCTACCGCCGCTTTATCCAGATGTACTCCGACGTGGTCATGGAGGTGGGCAAGAAGTATTTCGAGCAGCTCATCGACGAGATGAAGGAGAAGAAGGGCGTCACCCAGGACGTGGAGCTCACCGCCGAGGATCTGAAGGAGCTGGCCGGTCAGTTCAAGGCCGAGTACAAGTCCAAGATCGGCGAGGACTTCCCCTCTGACCCCAAGGAGCAGCTCATCGGCGCCATCAAGGCCGTGTTCCGCAGCTGGGACAACCCCCGCGCCAACGTGTATCGCCGGGACAACGACATCCCCTATTCCTGGGGCACCGCCGTCAACGTGCAGTCCATGGCCTTCGGCAACATGGGCGACGACTGCGGCACCGGCGTGGCCTTTACCCGCAACCCCGCCACCGGCGAGAAGAAGCTCATGGGCGAGTTCCTGACCAACGCCCAGGGCGAGGACGTGGTGGCCGGCGTGCGCACCCCCATGCCCATTGACCAGATGGCCGAGAAGTTCCCCGAGGCCTATGCCCAGTTCGTGGACGTGTGCAAGACCCTGGAGGATCACTATCGCGATATGCAGGATATGGAGTTCACCGTGGAGCACGGCAAGCTGTATATGCTGCAGACCCGCAACGGCAAGCGCACCGCTCCCGCCGCCCTGAAGATCGCCTGCGACCTGGTGGACGAGGGCATGATCTCCGAGCAGCAGGCCGTGGCCATGATCGACCCCCGGAACCTGGATACGCTGCTGCATCCCCAGTTTGACCCCGCCGCTCTGAAGGCCGCCGCCCCTGTGGGCAAGGCTCTGCCCGCCTCTCCCGGCGCCGCCTGCGGCAAGATCGTCTACTCCGCCGAGGACGCCAAGGAATGGGCTGCCCGGGGCGAGAAGGTGGTCCTGGTCCGTCTGGAGACCTCTCCCGAGGATATCGAGGGCATGAAGGCCGCCCAGGGCATCCTGACCGTTCGCGGCGGCATGACCTCCCACGCCGCCGTTGTGGCCCGCGGCATGGGCAAGTGCTGCGTCTCCGGCTGCGGCGCCATCGTCATGGACGAGGAGAACAAGCAGTTCACCCTGGCCGGTAAGACCTATCACGAGGGCGACTGGCTGAGCCTGGACGGCTCCACCGGCAACATCTACGACGGCGCTATGCCCACCGTGGACGCCAGCGTGGGCGGCGACTTCGGCCGCATCATGGCCTGGGCCGATAAGTATCGCCGGCTGCAGGTCCGCACCAATGCCGACACCCCCCACGACGCCGCCAAGGCCCGTGAGCTGGGCGCTCAGGGCATCGGCCTGTGCCGCACCGAGCACATGTTCTTCGAGGGCGACCGCATCGCCGCCATCCGCGAGATGATCTGCTCCGACACCGTGGAGCAGCGCGAGAAGGCCCTGGCCAAGCTCCTGCCCATGCAGCAGGGAGACTTCGAGGGCATCTATGAGGCCATGGAGGGCTGCCCCGTTACCATCCGCTTCCTGGATCCCCCTCTGCACGAGTTCGTTCCCACCGAGGAGGCCGACATCGAACTGCTGGCCAAGGATATGGGCAAGACCGTGGCCGAGATCAAGGCCATCATCGCCTCCCTGCATGAGTTCAACCCCATGATGGGCCACCGCGGCTGCCGTCTGGCCGTGACCTTCCCCGAGATCGCCGTGATGCAGACCCGTGCCGTGATCCGGGCCGCCATCAACGTGCAGAAGCGTCACCCCGAGTGGAACATGGTTCCCGAGATCATGATCCCCCTGGTGGGCGAGGTCAAGGAGCTGAAGTATGTCAAGAACGTCGTGGTCAAGACCGCTGACGAGGAGCTGGTTGCCGCCGGTATGAAGATGAAGTACCTGGTGGGCACCATGATCGAGATCCCCCGCGCGGCCCTGACCGCCGACGAGATCGCCACCGAGGCCGAGTTCTTCTCCTTCGGTACCAACGACCTGACCCAGATGACCTTCGGCTTCAGCCGCGACGACGCCGGCAAGTTCCTGGGCGCTTACTATGACAAGAAGATCTATGAGAACGATCCCTTTGCCAAGCTGGACCAGATCGGTGTGGGCAAGCTGGTGAAGATGGCTGCCAAGATGGGCCGCGAGACCCGTCCCGACCTGCACCTGGGCATCTGCGGCGAGCACGGCGGCGATCCCAGCAGCGTGGAGTTCTGCCACAAGGTGGGCCTGGACTATGTGTCCTGCTCCCCCTTCCGTGTGCCCATCGCCCGTCTGGCCGCCGCACAGGCTGCTATCAAGGAACAGCAGAACTGAGCTGCGCCTGAGGCCATAGAGCACAGCGCATAAATCAAGCGGTCACACCGTCTCCGCGAGACGGTGTGACCGTTGTTTTTTACCCATTCTGGATCAGAGCACTCGTCATAGCCCCTGTTTTCGCAAGAAAACAGGGGCATTCATAGCGATACGCTTTCTTCAGCTTCAATTGCTATTGGCATGTTTTCCACAGGCAGCTACGTCAATCCGTTGACAATACAGGCGGAAGCGAATGCTGACTTGCTCCAGGGAACTGTCCGGCCAGAAAAAGTCTGAAAATTTCACAACAAATCACCTGAATTATTGGTAAGTTGGTTTAGCCACGCGCTGACAGAGGGGCTGCTTTGGTAGAATTCGTAGAATTCATCAAATGGCATCTTTCCAGATATGAAATCAAAAACAGCTTGCATAAATCCTCCTGCATTATAATCGTTCTCTGCGTTCTGTCTCCGCAGGGGAAAATCCCCTGCGGAGACACGTGCCTTAATAATACTGCTCCACGGTACGTTCTTCACCGGTGTCCACATCCCGGAAGCGCAGCTCTACCAGTTCTCCGTCCCGGCGCTGACTAAGATACTCCATGGGAGAGTTCTTGCCCATAGGCCAATCGGCCTCCTGCGCCCAGCGAGGAAATTTCCTATCCTTGATGTGAAAAGCTTTCCATAAGGCTTCTTTACCGGCTGCCGCACGGTCGGCCTTTTTCATCGTCCTGGGGAATTTGTCCAAAACCTCTGCCGCATAGGACATTACTTCTGCACCACCAATAGACCTTCCAAGTGCCTTGAAGTAATAATCGTCATCATCCTTGTAGCGCTTTGTCCTTTTAGCATCGGGGTATTTCGTCAAAATCGCTGTAAGCATTAAATTATATATGCCACATTGCCTGCGAACGATCGTTGTGTACGAGTCTTTGGGCGGATAGGGACTTTCCACCAGCATTCTCAGTACGTGTCCATCATATACTAAAGCTATTGTCCGGTATAAAGCATAGAGTAATCTATCCTTAGCAATAACCGGCGGCGGCTCATGGCTGAAATCAGCAATACTGTCCAGCCACTCTCCGATTTTGGGGTCCGCACAGTAGGCTTCCCAAAATTCATCAAATGGGATATCTCCGGCGATAAAGTCAAATACGATCTGCATAGTACCTCCTGCATTTCAACAAAATCATACATAGGGGATCCACTCTGTATAAGTATACAAGAGACTTCCCTTATTTGCAAAGACTTTTTTCGTCACCCGGCCTTTGTCGTAAGTGGTTGTCGTTGTGCTCCCCTTGGCGGCGCTTACAGCCACACCGCCCGCCGCACAGGCTGCTATCAAGAGACAGCAGAACTGAGCTGCGCCTGAGGGCATAGGGCACAACGCATAAATCAAGCGGTCACACCGTCTCCGTGAGGCGGTGTGACCGCTTTTGCATCATATGTTGCTGATTTTCGACAATATATTACGCCTTCACGCTTTCGGCCAGCTGCGCGGCCATGCGCTCCAGGTCCTCCTGCTGCCCCTGGCGCAGGGCGGAGCGGAGGGTTACGGTGTCCGCGGCCTGCTCCCAGCCCAGCGGCTCCAGGATCTTCTGCATACCCCGGGCGCTGGTGGGAGCCCAGGACCCGTTCTCGATATACGCCACCCGGCGGTTCTTCAGCGTATGGGCAGTCAGATCGTGCAGCAGGTTCTCCATGGTGACGAACACACCGGCGTTATACGTGGGCGCGGCCAGCACCACATGGCTGAACCGGAACGCCGCCGCCAGAATGTAGGACGCCGGGGTAACGGAGGTGTCGTACATGGCCACCTGCACCCCCTGCTCCCGCAGACGGCAGGCCAGGATGTTGGCGGCATTCTCCGTCCCGCCGTACACCGACGCATAGGCGATGACCACGCCCCGCTCCTCCGGCTCATACCGGCTCCACAGGTCGTATTTGCCCAGGATGTACCCCAGGTCCTGCCGCCACACGAAGCCGTGCAGGGGCAGCAGCATCTGAATGTCCAGTCCCCCGGCCTTTTTCAGCACCGCCTGGACCTGCGCGCCGTACTTGCCCACAATATTGGTGTAATACCGCCGGGCCTCGTCCAGATAGTCCCGGTGGAAGTCCACCTCGTCGGCGAACAGCGCGCCGTTCAGGGCGCCGAAGGTGCCGAAGGCGTCCGCCGTCAGCAGCAGCTTGTCCGTCTCGTCATAGGTCATCAGCACCTCCGGCCAGTGGACCATAGGCGCGGCCACAAAGTGCAGGGTGTGCCGCCCGGTGCAGAGGGTGTCCCCCTCCTTCACCACGCTGATGCGCCCCTCGTACCCGGGGCCGAAGAACTGGGCCAGCATATTCTTGGCGGCGGCGGAGCACACCACGGTGGTCTCCGGGTGCCGCACCAGCAGGTCCCGGATATCGGCGGCGTGGTCCGGCTCCATGTGCTGCACCACCAGGTAATCCAGGGCCCGGCCATTGAGCCCGTGGGCCACGTTTTCCAGAAATACCCGGCACACGGAGGCATCGGCGGTGTCAAACAGCACCGTTTTCCCGTCGGTCAGCAGATAGCTGTTGAAGGATACGCCCCGGGGCACGTCATAGACCCCCTCGAACATAGCCAGACGGCGTCCGTCGGCCCCCACCCAGGTATAATCGTCATTGACCTTTCTCGTGCAGAACATAAGGATACCTTCTTTCCCCTAAAATCTCGATTATATTATATCCTTTTTATGGCAAAAAATCTGTGCTATATGCAACACTTGCGAAAAAATGCGCCCCGGCCGGGGCGCATTTTCTCTTATTGGCTGTTACTGATACAGATCCACCACCGTGTGACACGCCTCCAGCAGGAGACCGTCGAAATAGTCCACGGCATCCTGGGGGATCGTCTCCTCCGGCGGGGCCATCATCCCCATGCTGTAGGTATAGCTGTGGCCGTCGATCACAAAAAACAGCCGCAGCCCATCCTCACTGCATTCCCGGTAAATGGGCACATGCTTGTAATTCTCTCTCAGCGGCGGATATTCCTCGTGCTTCTCCGTATTTCGCAGCGCCAGGATATACACCGGGTATGTGGTCCCGTCATAGATAACCTTCCCGGCCATATCCCAGCCGGTGGGCCGGGCGAAGCGCCTGATGCTGGACAGATAGATGCTGTACTCCTCCTGCTTCCAGGGCAGGATATCCTCCGGCGGAGCCAGGACCCCCAGCTTTTTCGCCGTCTGGCTCAGCTGCTCATAGCTCTCCACCGGCTTCTGCAAGGACGGGTGCACCGGCCAGCAAAACACCAGGTCGTATAGGACGACTCCCGCCACAACGGCCAGGATCACCAACAGGACGATTTTCCGGACCTTTTTCCCGTTTTTACGTTTCATTACAGCAATCCCCCCATCACTGATACAGATCCACCACCGTGTGACACGCCTCCAGCAGGAGACCGTCGAAATAGTCCATGGCATCCTGGGGCATCTTCCCGTCGGCGTACACCGTGACGGTGTATATATGGCCGTCAATGCTCAAGAAATACAGCACCGAATCGTCCCACGCGTCCCGGTAAATGGGCGTCATCCGATAGTTTTCCCGCAGCGAGATCTCCGCGCGCCACTCGAAGGTCCATTTCTGAGACTCGAAGATCTCCGCCCTGTATGACGCACCGCCGTATTCCACGGTCCCCGACATCAGAAAAGCCCTGGGCTTACTCAGCCGGTCCCGGCCATCCAGCTCCTGACTGTAGAACGTTTCCACCCATGGAAGGACGTTCTCCGGAGGGACCAGCACACCCGTCTTTTCCATATCCTGCCGCAGCTGCGCGTAGCTATCCACGCTTTTCTGGGGTTGGGGATATATCGGCCAGGTCAGCACGGTATACACGATGCCGCCCACAATGGCCAGTAGTACCGCCAGCAAAATGACCTTTTTCCAACTAATCTTATGCCTCACGTCATTTCCTCCCATTCATCCGGCAATAGAAAAATAGTGCCCATATGTTGCATAGCTTTCGTTTATCCACACATCATTATGTCTGATAGATGACTTGCTTACCGCGTTTACCGTTGTAAAATAATCACTTGAATACCATCCCGTATGCACTAATAGCTCGGTGTTATTTCTATACCCGTACGCAACCATGGTATGATTTTTAAAGTCTGCTGGCGATCCTGCTGTCGTAATCAAAACAGGCAAATTTTGATTAATTTTACTCTTTATCGTTGTAGCTTTGGGAAGTAGCGTCCACGTTGCACTTATGCCGCAAGCCGCAGGAACGTTAGTCGTAATATACTTGGTTATAGGGCCTACAATTGCCGTTCCAAAACTCACTGCGCCCATCCCACATGTATCTGCAATATACCTATGGAAAAGATGTGCCTTTGGGTATACCTTGCTCACATAACGGTCCTGGGAGTTCCAGCTCGGATAGCCATTATTTAAAAGTTCAGACTTCCACTTATCTGGAACTATTCTAGAATCAAACTGCCGCGCTAAATAATTCAATGCAATGGCCGATGCAACAGCGGAACACGTGTTATCCGCATTATGACCAAACGCTCGTCGCTGGATATAGTCATAGTAATTAGCAACGCGAACCTCGCCTTTGCTGTTAACAATAGCCTGCACCGGCGCTGTATTCTCCACCACAGCGTCATCCTCTCGCTCCAGGAATAGTGCTTGTGCAACCGTATCCGTATTCTCATCGCGGAGAATATCATACATCATTTTCTGCCCGTTCGTTGCCTGGACCTGTGCAGTAGACGCCACATAATAGTTCAGCGGTCCGCCGTAATACTTTTTCGCCCTCATATATGCACTATACGGATTCTGCTCTCCGGACTCATGGAATACCAGACTTTTTCTTTCAAGAATAATATATCCCTTGTCCGTAACGCCCAACAGGTATTTGGGCGTATCTTCCGAATCAAACACTTCATCGATTATAAGGTTGCCCTCCAGCATACCCCGGAGTTCCATCTCATTCCGCACCGCAGAAATCTCATCGCTTGATACGCTTGGAGTTGATGCAAATGCGGGTGTCACCACAATGCTAAAGAGCATCACAAAAGTCAGCAGAATAGTAAATACTCGTTTCATTTTTTCCTCACTTTCTCGATTCGTCTAAGCGGCATCCTGACACAGACTCACTTCTGTCTCAGCGTCACCGCTCATAGGATTGTTTCTTCTCCTATATTGCGCATCGGGGTAGGACTTCGCTGCCTAATTCACCTCCGTTCGTATTATTTATTTGTATTGTATCACATGTCGGTATAAAATGCAAGCTGTGTTTTCCGTTTGACGACACAGCATCGCTTATCCATCTATTTTGCCGCTCATGTCCCGTCAAATTCGCCCAATCTGACGCTTGATTTGACTTCCCCCGCGGACGATGATATAATAAAGCGTTGAGTTTTTTGGCGGGAGGTGGACATATGCAGGAGGAACGGCAGCCCATGGGTTCGGAGTCCCTGGGAACGCTGCTGCGCAGCTGGCGGGACGGTACGTTTTCCGAAATATGGGACGACTGGAAGTGGATCTGGGGCTATACAAAGCGTTATCGCCGGGCGGTGTGGTTCTACACCATCCTGGGGGTAGCCAGCTCCACGCTGGGTCTGGTGTCCGCCGTGGCCAGCAAATACTCCATTGACATCATCACCGGCTACGACAGCGACCGGCTGTGGTTCGTGGTCACGGTGATGGTGGCCTCCGCCCTGGTGGGGCTGCTGCTCAGCAGCGTCACCTCCCGCATTTCTACGAAGATATCCCTGCGGGTGAACAACGACATCCAGGCGGAGGTGTTTGAGCGGCTGCTGGGGGCCGACTGGAAGTCCCTGAACGATTTCGCCAGCGGCGACCTGCTCAGCCGCCTGTCCACCGACGCCGGAGCCGTGTCCTCCAGCGCCATCCGGTGGCTTCCGGACCTGGTGGTAAGCGTTTATACCTTTATCGCCACCCTGGCGGTGATCCTGCACTATGACTGGATCATGGCCCTGCTGGCCCTGGCCAGCGCCCCCTTCCTGCTGCTGACCTCCCGCCGCCTGATCCGGGGCATGCGCACCCACCAGCAGGAGGTGCGCCAGGTGGGCAGCCGCCTGATGTCCTATGAGACGGAGACGCTGCACAACCTGGACGCCATCAAGGGCTTCGGCATCACCGGCCGCTACGGCGCCGGGCTGCGGCAGCGGCAGGAGGAATTCCGCCGGGCCAGCCTGGATTACAACCTGTTCAGCATCCGCACGGAAATTCTCCTGTCCGTGCTGGGCTCCGCTGTGCAGATGGCGGCCTTCGGCTACTGCCTGTATCTGCTGTGGTCGGGGAAAATCCTGTACGGCACCATGACCCTGTTCCTGTCCCAGGGGACCAAGCTCAGCTCCGCCTTCAACGCCCTGGTGCGGACGGTGCCGTCCTTCCTCAGCGCGTCGGTGTCCGCACGGCGCATCCGGGACCTGTTCGCCCTGGAGCCGGAGCCGGTGCTGCCGGACGACGGCCTGGACCGGCAGGCTTCCCGGGGCTTCACCGTGGCGGCGGAGGGCGTCAGCTATGGCTATGTGCCCCGGCAGCCGGTGCTGACCCGGGCGGACTTCCGGGCCGCGCCCGGCGAGATCGTGGCCCTGGTGGGTCCCTCCGGCGGCGGCAAAACCACCACGATCCGCCTGCTGCTGGGCCTGGTCCGGCCCCAGGAGGGCCGGGCCTATCTACAGGCCGCCGACGGGCGGCAGGTGGAGATGAACGCCGGTCTGCGGCGGTATTTCTCCTATGTACCCCAAGGGAACACCCTGCTCTCCGGCACCATTGCCGACAATCTGCGGATGGTGAAGCCCGACGCCGACGACCGGCAGCTGCGGGAGGCCCTGGAGGCCGCCTGCGCCTGGGATTTCGTCTCCGCCATGGACGGGGGGCTGAACGCCTCCGTGGGGGAACACGGCCACGGCCTGTCCGAGGGGCAGGCCCAGCGCATCGCCATTGCCCGGGCCCTGCTGCGGGACGCCCCGGTGCTGCTGCTGGACGAGGCCACCAGCGCCCTGGATGTGACCACCGAGCGGACCATCCTGCGGAACCTGGCCGCCCGCTACCCCCACAAGACCTGCATCGTCACCACCCACCGGCCCACGGTGATCTCCCTGTGCCGCCGGGTGTACCAGGTGTCCGGCGGCCGAATGGAGCTGCTGGACAATGACCGGGCCCAGCGCCTGGCCATGGACTTCTGAAAAAATATTCCGGAACCGGTCAGGTTCCGGAATATTTTTTCAGACTATCCAAAAAGCAGCAGAGCCTTCGCTCTGCTGCTTCCGGAAAAACGCTTTACTGATTCAGGGCGGCCTGATCCACGTCGTACATATGCTGCAGCATACGCACCACCATGTTGCTGTAGCCAAACTCGTTGTCGTACCAGGCGATGAGCTTCACGAAGTCGTGGTCCAGCATAATACCGGCCTTCTCATCGAACACGCAGGGGCAGGGATCGGCGATCAGGTCCGTGGACACCACCTGGTCGGTGGTATAGCCGATGATGTCCTTCATATACGTCTCGGAGGCATGGCGGACGGCGTAGCAGATCTCGGCATAGGTGGTGGTGCGGGACAGGCGGGCGGTCAGGTCCACCACGGACACGTCGGCGGTGGGCACACGGAAGGCCATGCCGGTCATCTTGCCCTTCAGGCTGGGGATCACCCGGCCCACGGCCTTGGCCGCGCCGGTGGAGGTGGGGATGATGTTGTTGAGGATGGAGCGGCCGGTGCGCCAGTCGCTGCCGCCCCGGGAGTCCACGGCCTTCTGCTTGGCAGTGGAGGCGTGGATGGTGGACATCAGGCTCTGCTCGATGCCGAACTCCTGGTGGATGACCTTGGCCAGAGGGGCCAGGCAGTTGGTGGTGCAGCTGGCGTTGGAGACGACCATCATGTCCGGCTGATACAGCTCGCTGTTGACGCCGTATACAAAGGTGGGAGTGACCTCGTCCTTGGCGGGAGCGGTCAGCAGAACCTTCTTGGCGCCGCCCTTGAAGTGGCGGGAGGCCTTCTCCGTGGTGTTGTTGGCGCCGGTGGACTCGATGATGTACTCCGCGCCGCACTCGCTCCAGGGGATCATGGCGGCATCGGACTGGCTGAACACCCGAATCTTGTGGCCGTTGACCACCAGGTCGCCGCCCTCGTGCTCCACGGTGCCGTTGAAGCGGCGGAACACGGAGTCGTATTTCAGCAGATAGACCATATAATCCACGTCTGCTTTCCGCAGGTTGATGCCGCAGACCTCATACTTATCGGGCTGCTCCGCCAGAATGCGCAGGACCACCCGGCCGATGCGGCCGAAACCATTGATACCGATCTTGATAGCCATAATTTGTTCCCTTTCTATATCCGCCCCCAGGGGGCGGTCTTTTTGTTCCGTTTATATTATACCAAATGGGCCCGGTTCATGTCTCCCGTTTTTGTGCAAAATGGTGCACAAGATTCCAGGGAACTTTTCGTGACTTTTGAACATCCGGAACAAAAAAATCAAAAATATCCGCCAAATATTCCATACATTTGAAACCTTTTTGACAAGTTTTGCAGCAAAAAACCGGGGGCGCAGACGCACCCCCGGAGAACCGGCGAAAAGGGTCCGTTATGGCAAGCCGCCCGGCGGCTGCCGGGCGGCTTTTGGATCCATGTTACAGATTTTCCATGGCGGCGTTGACAAAGTCCTCACAGCTGCGCATGGCCAGGATGGTCTTTTCCATCAGCTCCTCCAGGGTCCAGCCCAGGCGGTCGGCCCCCTGCTGGATCACGTCCCGGGAGCACCCGGCGGCGAACTTCTTGTCCTTGTACTTCTTTTTCAGGCTCTTGACCTCCATGTCCTGGCAGCTCTTGCTGGGACGCATCAGAGCCGCGGCCCCGATGAGGCCGGTCAGCTCGTCGGCGGCGAACAGGACCTTCTCCATCAGATGGGTGGGCTCCACATCGCAGCAGATGCCATAGCCATGGCTGCATACGGCGCGAATGAAATTATCGCCGCAGCCCGCCTCCCGCAGAAGCTCCGGCGCTTTCTGACAGTGCTGCTCCGGCCACTGCTCAAAGTCGATGTCGTGCAGCAGGCCCACCGTGGCCCAGAAGTCCGCCTCCTGGCCATAGCCCAGCTCCCGGGCATACCAGCGCATGACTCCCTCCACCGTCAGGGCATGCTGAAGGTGGAAAGGCTCTTGATTATACTTCCGCAGCGCCGCCAGTGCCGCCTCCCGGGTGATGCATTCTCTCATGCGTGCACATACTCCTTTGTATCGGGATGATTTGCCTGAATTGTAGCAGTGTTTCCCTTAAAATGCAAGAATATTCTGCTCCAGCAGGCCTAACAGCTGCCGGGCGTGGCAGTCCTCCTCCCGGCTCAGCTCCCGGAACAGCCCCGCCAGGCACGGGTCCCCCACGCTTTGGGCGGCCTGATCGTATTGCCGGGCGGCGCAGACCTCCTGATGATACCGCTGCCGCAGCAGCTGCCGCCAGGGCAGCGTCTCCCCCGGCCCCGACGCCAGGGCCGGGCGATAGCACTGGCCGCAGGCCAGGTAATACACCGCCAGCAGCCGCCGGGCGTGGGCTCCCTCCCGGTCGGCCATCCGCTGCAGCATCCGCCGGGCGGCGGGATTGGGCGCCCGCCGGGCGGCCTCCAGATAGGCCCGCCGGTCCCCCAGCTCCCCCTCGATCATCTCCTGCAGGCCCTTCAGATCCGGGGCCGGGGCCGCCGGGCAGTCCGTCTCCCTTTTCTCCTCCGGATACGGGTCCAGCTCCGGCGACACCCGCCGCCATACCCGGCGGCAGCTTTCGTAATCCAGGGCATTCCGGTCCGTCTGGTCCATGTGATCCCCTCCTTCTCCCCCATTCTATGCCGGCGGGAGAAAAAGGGTTCCGTCCTCACATCACGCCCATGGCCCGCAGGCCTGCGGCGAAGCAGAAGATGGTGACCATGGACAGGGCCGAGCTCCAGGCCACCACCTGCTGGGCCAGCTGCTCGTCTCCGCCCATCTCCTGGACCATCACCGCGCTGGTCACCGCCACCGGCGAGCAGAAGATGGCCACCACCGTGGGCATTTCCTCCGCCGTGATGCCCAGCGGATCCCGCAGCAGCACCGCCAGGGTCAGCACGATCACCGGCACCACCACCAGGCGCATGGCCACCGCCGCCGTGATCTTCTTCCACAGGCCCTGCACCGCGTCGAACCGCAGCCGGGCCCCCAGGATCACCAGCACCAGCGGCGAGGCCGCCCGGGACAGGTCGCCGCACACCTTATAGACGGAGGGCAGGGCCTGCGGCAAATCGAACACCGACGGCGCCAGCTGCCGCAGCAGCACCGCCGCAAAGCCCGCCAGAGCGCCCAGGATCAGGGGGTTCTGGAAAATGCGCCGCACCTCATCCCGCCAGGACAGGTTTTTTTCCTCGCTGTAGGCCGTCAGCACCACCACCGCTAGCACGTTGAACACCGGCACGCACACCGAGGTCACAAGAGACGCGAAGATCAGCGCCTCCTCCCCGCCCAGGGCGCTGGCTAGGGGGATGCCCATGATGACCTGGTTGGCCCGGAAGGTGGCCTGGGCGATGACCGCCCGCTGCCCCCGGTCCCGGGCAAACAGCGGGGCCACCGCCACGCCCAGGCCCGCGGCTCCCAGGACGCACAGCACGATGAAGCCCAGCAGCCGCCAGTTCAGCACCGACAGATCCTCAATGGCGTATACGTTTAAAAACAGCTGCACCGGCAGCAGCACATGAAAGCAGAAGCCGTTGAGCTGGCGGTAAAAATCGTCGCTCCACCGGCCCGCCCGCCGCAGGCCGCAGCCCAGCGCCATCATCAGCAGCAGGGGCATAATGGCCCGGCCGGCGTACAAAAAGATATCCAGCATGGTGTTCTCCTCGGTAAAATCTTCTCCGCTTCCCGTTGACACAGGCGGAGAATCTGATATAATAGACGTGAAAGGGCGCTGCGACAAGCGGTCAGCCCTGTAAGTGAATTAAGCTTCTAAAAAAGAAACCGTCACTTGGCAGAGTGGCGGTTTCTGCGTTTTACGATGATCGTAACCGTAAAAGGTCCGATATGTAACGTGATACGCACGGCCTCACCCCCTTTCGGGAGTTCTCGACCGACCGCCTGCCGTTCGTGCAGCGCCTGACGTTAGTATAGCACGCGGCATTTTGGATTGCAACTTGCAAAATATCGCCCCAGGGTTTACACTGTACCCAAACCCAACGCAAAGGAGAATACCGTATGTTTCAGGGATACAGCCAGGAAACCGTGGATTTTATGTGGGGCATCCGCTTCAACAATGAGCGCGGCTGGTTCCTGGCCCACAAGGACGACTATCAGCAGCACCTGCTGGCCCCCACCCGGGAGCTGGGCCAGGCGGTGTACGAGGGGCTGTCGGCGGCCCTGCCCCAAGAGCCGCTGATCCTGAAGGTCAGCCGCATTTACCGGGACGCCCGGCGGCTCCACGGCCAGGGGCCCTACAAGGACCACCTGTGGTTCTGCGTCCGCACCGGAGACCAGGACTGGACCGGCCGCCCTACCTTCTATTTTGAGATCGCCCCGGACTACTACAGCTACGGCATGGGCTTCTGGGCCGCCTCCGCCGCCCTGATGACCCGCTACCGCCAGCAGATCGACCGGGACCCCAGGCCCCTGGAGAAGCTGGTGCGGGCGTTTAATCGCCAGGAGGTGTTTCAGCTGAACGGCCCGGACTATGTCCGCAGCAAGGGCCAGGTCAGCGACCTGCTGCGCCCCTGGTATCAGAAGAAGTCCCTGACCCTGGCCCATGAGGTCCCCCTGGACGAGAGCCTCTATTCCCCGGACTTCGCCTCCCGGGTCACGGAGGACCTGAAGACCCTTCTGCCCTTCTATCGTTACTTTGCCGCCCTCTGCGCGGCGGCGGAATAAGCCGCCGTCCCATCACCACAGGCGCTTTTCGGGAATCGTGCAGAGCGGGACGGAAAAATCGCGGTTTTCCTCTTGAAATCCCGGCGGGATTGTGGTAGTATAATGCGTACTATGAGAAAAGTGCCCCCAGAGGGCTGAAATTTTGGAGGGAGTTCCGTTATGAACGCTGTTTTGATTGTTATCACCGTGGTCCAGCTGCTGGTGGCGCTGGCCCTGATCCTCATCGTCCTGTTCCAGTCCGGCAAGAGCCAGGGCCTGTCCGGGGCCATCGGCGGCATTGCCGATTCCTATATGAGCCGCTCCAAAGCCAAGAGCATGGACGCCAAGCTGGCCCGGGGCACCAAGTGGGTGGCCGCCGTGTTTGTGGTGCTGACCCTGGTTCTGGACTGCATGGTCGCCGCAGGCATCAAGTAAATCGCGATAATCTCCGGGGGACGCAGCCGCGTCCCCCGATTTTTGTATGCAGGAGAAGCGTATGGAATATCTGACTTTTTCCGCCCCCGGCCGGGTGGAGCTGGGGGGCAACCACACGGATCATCAGCACGGCTGCGTGCTGGCGGCGGCCATTGACCGCACCGCCCGGGCCCGGGTGCGGCCCACCGGGGAGGCCGTGGTCCGGGTGTTCTCCCGGGGGTATGCGCCGGTGGAGCTGGCCCCGGATGACCTGTCCCCCCGGCAGGAGGAGCGGAACACCACCGCCGCCCTGGTCCGGGGCATGGCCGCCGCCTTCCGGCGGAGGGGTCTGCCCTGGCGGGGATTTGACGCCTGGGTGGAGTCCGACGTGCTGCCGGGGTCGGGGCTGTCCAGCAGCGCCGCCTTTGAGGTGCTGCTGGGCCGCATAGGCAATGCCCTGTTCGCCGGGAACAGCCTGACCGCCCCGGACATCGCCCGGATGGGCCAGTGGGCGGAGAACGTGTATTTCGGCAAGCCCTGCGGCCTGATGGACCAGCTGGCCAGCAGCACCGGCGGGCTGGTGTTCATGGACTTCCGGGACCCTGCCGCCCCGCTGGTGCGGCGGCTGGACGCCGCCCTGCCCGGATACGTCCTGTGCGTGGTGGACAGCGGCGCGGACCACGCGGGACTCACCGAGACATACGCCGCTATCCCCCGGGATTTGGGGGCCGTGTGCCGCCTGTTCGGGGCGGAGGTGCTGCGCCAGGTGGAGGAGGCGGAATTTTACCGCCGCCTGCCGGAGGTCCGCCGGGCCGCCGGAGACCGGGCGGTGCTGCGGGCCATCCATGTGTTCGATGAGAACCGCCGGGTGCTGGGCCAGGTGCAGGCCCTGGAAAACGGCGACACGGAGGGATTCCTGGCCCTGGTCAACGACTCCGGCCGCTCCTCCTGGGAGTATCTGCAGAACATCGCCCCGGAGGGGGCCGCCGGACACCAGGAGCTGGCCGTGACCCTGGCCCTGTGCCGCCGCCTGCTGCGGGGCCGGGGAGCCGTCCGGGTACACGGCGGCGGCTTCGCGGGAACGGCCCTGTGCATGGTGCCGGAGGCGGATTATCCCGCCTTCCGTGCGGAGCTGGAGGCCCTCCTGGCCCCCGGCTGCTGCCACCGGCTGCAAATCGTATAAAAATCGCCCCTGTACGCCTTTGGCATACAGGGGCGACAGCTTGTCAAAAAGGCCTCGCAGAGTTTGCCGCCCGCAGGCGGCAAAGCAAGTTTGATCCGTTTTTTGC
>OGLN01000921.1_pt1 | contig 22694 bp, 20 predicted proteins | sample 1572641 | NCBI WGS metagenome assembly OGLN01 (sample SAMEA2581903, study PRJEB24529) | metagenome | biome: Human gut stool | place: China | collected 2011
GTTACGCCATCGACTCTAGAAAGTTGCAGAAGGAATTGGGTTGGGAGCCATCTCTCCAGTTTGAAGAGGGTATCGAGGAGACCGTAAAATGGTATCTTGAGAATCAGGAATGGATGGATCATGTTACTTCTGGGGAGTATCAGAAGTATTATGATGAAATGTATCAAAACAAGTAGGAAAAATAATATATGAGCATGGATAAACAACTAAACGATACAGCATCTTTAAAAGTGAGGAACACAAACATAGAAGTCTTTCGCCTTTTATTGATGCTATCAATATTCTGTTGGCATATATTGATGCATGGAGCGGGATTAAAAAATATGTCGGATGGTTATGTAAATGATTTTGTTTATAAGGCTTTCTTGTGTGCTTTTTTTGCACCTGCTACCTATTGCTTTATGTTCGTATCAGGTTTTTATGGAATTAATTTTTCGTTGTCAAAACTAGGAAAACTGGAACTCTCATTAATAATTGTTTCTCTTCTATGTAGTTTTATCGTATATTTTCTGGGGGGGCAACCTCTAAGAATTTACTTAGGAAGTTTATTCCCTATTAGTTCTTGTCGTTGGTGGTTTATAACTTATTATGTGATAATTTATCTTTTGTCTCCTATAATAAATAAAGGAATTTCTATTATTAACAACAAACAGTTTACATATCTATTGTGTGGACTGATTATTTATAATACTTTATCAATAGTCAGATTGTTAGATAATGGAGGAAGCAATTTCTTAGGATTATTAACTATATTTTTAATTGCTAGATATTTTAAAATATATAGTATTCTGTTGAGCAAAAAGATAGTAGTATTAATATATCTATTTTCAGGTTTACTGCTGACTTTGTTATTAGTCTTGGCAAATAGTTATTGTCCGGTTCTTACATTTAAGTTACTTAACTATAATACACCATTGATTATGCTTATGGCAATAAGCTCTTCTCTGTTTTTTATAAAATTAAAGCCGTTATATAATAAGAAGATTAATATAATATTAAGTTCATGTTTGTATATCTATTTGTTTACGGATGGATTAGGGGTACTTTTTTATAAATTTGTGCAATCTTGTTTTATAAATAGCTATTTAATGGGAGTTGCAGTAGTTGTGATGTCTATAATAGTTTGTTTATTAATGGGATTGTTTATTGATAGGCTATCTGAAGTGCTTTTAAGAAGAATTGGAAAAAGTATGTTTTGGCAAAATATGTCACGTGTATTCGTCTAAAAGAACTTTATGATACCCTGCAATGTTATAAAAAAAATTACTGATATTTATGTTTGTTATTCGAAAACAACATAAGCAACCTAGACTTAAAAGAGCTTTATTTTATGTTCATTAAAGTATTTTGATATGAGTCCGAAAAAAATAAAAGATAAATGGCAAGTATAAAGAAAAACTTTTTATATAGTAGTATATTAACTACAGCGAATTATTTATTTCCCTTCTTGACATATCCATATGTCGCAAGAGTATTGGGAGTTACTAATGTTGGTATTTGTAATTTTGTTGATAGTATAATCAACTATTTTATAATATTTTCAATGCTTGGTATTGGAACTGTAGGAATAAGAGAAATTGCTAAATACAAAAATAATCCCACAAAATTAAATGAAGCTTTTAGCGGACTATTTCTTATTAATTTTATTTCTACTTTTATAGTGCTATTAGTTTTGATTTTTTCAATTGAATTAGTTCCTAAGCTTAATGAGCATCGAGAACTAATGTATTTTGGAGCATTGAAACTTGTTTTTAATTTTTTGTTAATAGAATGGTTTTATAAAGGACTTGAAGATTTCAAATATATTACGGTTAGAACAATTATTGTAAAATGTATATATGTTATTTCCGTATTTGTATTTATTCATAATGCAGATGATTATGTCATTTACTATATCCTCATGACATTGATGATAGTAGTTAATGCTTTATTAAATATTATCCACGCTAGGAAATGGATTTGTTTTTCGTTTAAAGGGATAATAATAAAGCCTTACTTAAAATCATTCTTTATTTTGGGATTTTATATGTTATTAACTTCAATGTACACTTCTTTTAATGTTGCCTATCTTGGCTTTAAGGGTGGTGAAACAGAGGTTGGTTATTATACAACAGCAACAAAGCTATATACAATAATATTGTCTCTTTATTCGGCATTTACAGGTGTCTTACTTCCTAGAATGAGTTCATTAGTTGCAGAAAAGCAGTTTGATAAGTTTAGGAATCTTCTAAATAAATCTTTAGATATACTTTTTGCATTTTCTCTTCCTTTAGTTATTTATTCTGTTATAATGGCTGCAGAAATAATCCGTTTAATAGCTGGTGAAGGATATGAAGGTGCTGTATTGCCAATGAAAATTGTTATGCCACTTATTTTTATTATTGGTTATGAGCAAATATTAATTATACAGACATTGATGCCTTTAAAGAAGGATAAGCAAATATTGATTAATTCAATTTTTGGTGCTAGTGTTGGCGTTATAGCAAATTTAGTTTTAGTTCCAATATATAAAAGCGTCGGTGCATCTGTGGTTTGGGTTATCTCAGAAATAACAGTTTTGAGTGTTGCCCAATTATTTGTATATAAGGATATTGGTTATAAATTTCCATTTAGAAAGGTACTTGCTTCATTGCTGGCATATTTACCTTTAGTTATATTCTTGATATTTATCCATAATATGAGTAGTAGCTTCTGGATTAAAATAGTATATAGTTCGTTAGTTTTAGGTATTTATACCATTTTATTGCAAGTTTATATATTAAAAAACGATTTTGCTATTTATTGTTTTAAGAATATTAAATCTTTTATAAGAAAATAATGGATCCACTTATCTTAAATATCATTCTTTATCTTACTGTTGTATATGCATACTGGCATAAATTTCATAAGTTCACAGCAACATTTGTTATTATTCTTATGTATGCAATATTTGCAGTTAATGCATATTTACTTTGGAATTATGGTGTATATAAATGGGGGCCATATCAAAAACAGCCTCTTTCCTTTATTCCATATGTTTATACATTTGTCGGATTTTTGATTTTTTTATCTCCAATTTTCAAGAGAAATTTACAGCAAAAACTTATAATTGTACCTATTAGTAATAAAAAAGCAAATGTTTTATATTGGTTCTTTTTAATAGAATTGCTTCTGGGAGCATTATTAAACTTCTCCCATGCTACAAGTGTTACCGATTTTACTGATGTTTATCATTCAGAGACCGCTGTATCTACAGGTCTAGCAGGGCAGTTACGAATCGTTTCTACTGCCGTATATTTGCCTGCATTAGCATTAATTGGGTATTATTCTTCTGATATGATGCTCAATATGAAAAGAGCATTCTTATTATTATTTGCCTATTTTTTTAATAATATTATTGAGGCAATGACATGTGGCTCTCGTGGCGTTTTATTTTTTGCAGTCTTAAATGTTTTGATACTATTATTTATTTTTAGGGATAGTATAAATGCTAAAATTAAAAAGATATTGTTGGTTTCAACCATAGGCACAACTCTATTTGTATTTTCTATAGCATTAGCTATAAGTGTAGATAGATTTGGAGATGAAGCATGGAATTGGATTTATTCATATTTTGGCGAACCTTTTCTTAATATTTCACTTTATTACTGGAATGCTCCTTTCACTACTGGTGGTGCTATAACATTTGCCCCTTTTGTGAAAATCAACTATTATGATCATAACTATATAATGGTCTTATTTAAGTTGTTTAGTGGACAAGCGATGCTGGATTTTGGTGTAATTGGAGGATTAGTCTTTCTGATTATTATTAGTTTTATCCTCTATTTAATGATGCCTAGGGGAAAATATCTGACGTTTAATAAGGCAATGGTTCTTATTTATGCGTATTATCATTGTATGTTTGGCGTTTTTGGAATCCGTGTTTATGGATGGTCTGCTTACGCTTTATTGATTGTTTTATATTACTATACAAAACAAAGGAGAATAAAAAAATAATTGATATGAAAACTGTATTATTATTGGCTCCGGCTTTTTTAGAACTTTACAAAGATGTTATTGCCGAACTTGTTAAACAAAATTATAAGGTAGAATATATACAAGACAAATCTTTCAAAATTGATCCTTATTTGATTAGGATAAAGCAATCATCTAGATTTAAAGAATTGTTTTATAATTTATTCTTATGTTTTTATTGGTTGAAAATTATTTTTAGAAAAAGGGAAAAATGGAAGAATATTGATATCCTATTTACAATCAATGGAATGTCGTTTCATCCTATTCTCTTGTTCTTTTTAAAAAGAAAAAATAAGAATCTTAAAGCTTACCTTTATTTATGGGATAGGACTTATGAAAATTATCGTTTCGAACGTCATTTTAAGTATTTTGATAGAGTAACTACTTTTGATAGGATTGATGCCGAGATTTATAAGATAGGGTTTATGCCAAATTACTGGATTCCTTATAAAGATCAAAAAGATGAATGTTATGAAGTATTTGCTTTTGGTGCTTATAGAAAAGATAGATATGAGCTATTTTCGAAAATAAATGGCTTTTATACCAAAAATACTTGTGAAAATTATATTTTCATATATGTAAGGCAACAAAAGATTGATTTTGTTTGGAAGCTTAAGCAACTTATAAAAAGAATTTTGAGACGAAATAAGGATAGTCTAGAATCATTAGTTTATGATAAGACTCTTTTAAGTCATGATTCTTTGAGTCCAAAAGAATTTAGAGAGAAAGTGTATAGCTCTAAATGTATTATTGATACTAATAATAACTTTCAGGAGGGTATGACACCTCGCTTTATGTGGGCTTTAGGTGCAGGGAAAAAGATAATTACAACAAATGCGAACGTGAAAAAATACCCTTTTTATGATGAAAGTCGTATAATGATTGCTGATGATAGCTTAGATAAAGAAAAGTTTCAAGTATTTATGAATACGCCTATTTGTCATATTAGCGACAGTTTAATATCTGTATATCGAATTGATAACTGGTTAAAATTCATCATTGGTGACAATTAATAAAATATATGAATATACATGATATTCGGGAACGATTAGACTTTGTGCTCAGTAATCGTAGAGTAAATTGGGTTAAGACGATTCTATTTAATTTTAGAACACTTTCTTTTAAAACAGCTTGCAAATTGCCTGTATATATTTATGGTAAAGTCCAATTTCGAACTTTGGCAGGAAAAGTTTATTTTCAAGATTGTGAGCCTAAAAGAGGAATGATCAAAATTGGTAGACATGGTGATTATTTTTCAATACCTAATAAGAGTTACATTTGGTTAGGAAAAAATGCGAAGATTATTTTTCGTGGACCATGTTATATGGGGTATAATCTTTTGTTAAGAGTTGAATCTGGTATTCTGGATATTGGAGAATTTACAGGATTTGGAACTGATTATCGTATAATTTGTTTCAATCATATAAAAATTGGTAGACATGTACGAATGACATTTGATGGTAAGGTTGTTGACTCTAATTGTCATTATGTTATAAATACAGTTACAAATCAAATAAGGAAGAATACTGCAAAAATTGAAATTGAAGATTTCTGTTGGATTGGTAATAATACCACCATAATGAAAGGCGTTATTTTACCGAAATATTCCATTGTAGCATCAGGTTCTTTACTTAATAAAAACTATAAAAAGGAAGTTGTTGAAAATGCTCCTCTTTTCCTTGCGGGAAGTCCTGCAAAGGTTAAAGGATACGGGTTTAAAATGGTTTTATCATTAACCCGTGAAAATGAAATCAAAAATTATTTTCAGAGAAACCCTGAAAATGATTATATGACATGGCAGGGTAAATTCGAAGATCCTGTTGAAGATTTAAGTGTAATTTTTAAATGAAAAAGGTATGAATATTTTGTTCTTGCAGAGACTATGGCCTGTATATGGTGGTGGAGAAACCGTTACTATAACATTGGCTAATGAAATGGTTTCACGTGGTTGGAATGTAGGCGTTTTGTATTTTAAACATAATACAAGAGATAATTTGCCTTATATTAATCCGGCAATTAAGGCCATTTTGGTTGAAAATGTTGATTGTGATCAATTTCATCAAAATCCAAAAGATGCTAAGAAAGCCATTTCTATGGCAAAAAAGTATATTGATGAGAATAATGTTGAGTTTATTATTGATCAATGGTGGGACCCGCAATATATAAGAGGCTTAAAAGGTTATCATGGCGTTAAACTTGTTAAATGTTTACACACTGCCTTTTTTGTGCCGAGATTCGATGGTGTAGGAGTAAAAGCCACTTTAAGACGAATACTCAAACCTCTTTATTTGTATCATAAAAAGAAAAAAAGTATTCGGAATGTTACGAATTATCTAGCATATGTAAATAAGTATGTTTTTCTGTCATCTTCTTTTCAAAAACAATATCAACATATGAATCATGATGATGATTCTGCAAAATTCGATTCTATACCAAATCCTGCTCCATATAATACTATAATTTCAGAAGCCAATCTTCTTGATAAAGATAAAACTGTTTTAGTAGTTTCTCGCATGGAAGAACATTCTAAATGTTTATCTCGTGTGATAAAAGCTTGGAGTATAATTGAGGCAGATTCACATTTTAATGAATGGAAGCTAGTTTTTGTTGGTGAGGGTCGAAATTTATCTGATTATAAAAGGCAATCTAAAGAACTTGGTTTAAGCAGAATTAGTTTTGAAGGTTTCCAAGATCCTCGTCCATATTATGAAAAAGCTCAACTTTTTTTAATGACTTCTGCGTTGGAAGGATTTGGAATGACTTTGGTGGAAGCTCAGCAATATGGTGTAGTTCCAATAGTCATGGATACATTTCTTTCACTTCATGATATTATTACCAATAATAAGAATGGCCTTATTACTTCACCAGGTAATATTGAAGAGTTTGCAACAGCTATTATGAAATTGTTAGCTGATGAGCAACTTCGCACTAAAATGGCTAGACAATGTTTAGTTGAATGTCAGCGCTTTTTTGCAAATAAAGTTGTTGATCAATGGGAAAAAATGTTTTTGGAATTAGATAAACAATAAAATGATAGTTCGTAGTAAGGAGCCACAGCGTCTTGGCTGAAGTAGGTAGGTATTATTACCACATATCAATGTCCGTCCCATTGCTTCTAGCAATTAAAAAACCGATTAGCTGAAGCATTTATGATATGTGATAATCTGATAATCATTCTTAATGCTAAAGTTACCAGGATGCCGGTGTTATGAAGTATTTCTAAATTTTAGACAATGTGGCTTATGCTTTATTGAACGAATTGATGAAAGAATATATCCTTACGAAATAAAATGTTGCTTTTTTCATGAATGATATTCACGTAATAATCATGGCTGGCGGCGTAGGCAGCCGCTTCTGGCCAATGTCAACCCCCGATTACCCAAAGCAGTTCATTGATGTGATGGGTGTGGGCCGTTCCCTCATTCAGTTGACAGTAGATAGATTGAAGCCAATCTGTCCTGTCGAGAACATGTGGGTAGTGACAAACGAGAAATACATTCGCATAGTCAAGGAGCAAATCCCTGACATGCCAGTCGATAACATATTAGCAGAGCCGGAGGCTCGCAATACCGCTCCATGTATTGCTTATGCCTGCTGGAAGATCCAGAAGAAGCATCCTGATGCCAACATCTTGGTGACACCATCCGATGCCCTGGTCATTAATACCTCGGAGTATCAGCGAGTGCTCAGCAGGGCATTAAGCTATACTTCCGATAAGAACGCCATTGTTACTATCGGTATCAAGCCAAGCCGCCCAGAAACAGGCTATGGCTATATCGCTGCAGCAGAGCCAACATCCGTAGATGAAATCTACAAGGTAGAGGCTTTCAAGGAAAAGCCAAACCTGGAGAGAGCTGAGCAATACCTTGCCGCAGGCAACTACTATTGGAATGCCGGAATCTTCGTATGGAACATTGATACCATCAGCAAGGCTATCCGAACCTTCCTGCCAAATCTCGCCAGCATCATGGATGAGATGGCTCCTTCTTACTATACCGAAAAGGAGAAAGAGGTAGTAGGCAAGCTCTTCCCAACCTGCGAGAAAATCAGCATCGACTATGCCGTGATGGAGAAGTCGAAGGAAATCTATACCTTGCCAGCTGAGTTTGGCTGGAGCGACTTAGGTAGTTGGGGTAGCCTCCGTACCTTACTCCCACAAGATGAGGCTGGCAATGCCAAGGTAGGTAAGGACATCCGCTTGTATGAATGCAAGAACTGCGTGGTACATGCAGCCGATGAAAGCAAGGTGGTAGTTCAAGGCTTGGATGGCTATATCGTAGCCGAGAAGCACGGACAACTACTTGTTTGCTCTTTGAAGGAAGAACAGAGGATTAAGGAGTTTGGAAAGTAAAAACAACATGAATGTCGTTCTGTTTATTGATTTGCGTCTATTATTATAGAATAGAAACATTATAAAATTATGGTACAAGGATTAATTGCTGTAACTTATCAAGACTTATGGGATGATTATGAGTCTTTCTCCCCTGTAGATTGCCTAAAGGAAGTGCCAACAGTAAGTGCTTTGAATTTTGTTGTAGAAAGACAGAACCAGGTTCTATATGCCTATTCTGATCTGACTACACAGCAATCATTATTCTATGAGATGTGTTGCTATTTTGATGAAGATGCCAAAAAACGTGCCGCATCATTTATTGCGACTCATCCAAATGTTAGTTTGTTAAGCTCGGAGACGTGCTTGAATTTTTACCTGATGGCTCTACAGGCTTATAATGAAAATGAAGATAAACTTACATATGAAGATATAGTCAAGATATACAAGGCATTATTGTATGCAACTTCTTATTGGACGAATAAACAGGCAGCAGGTATCAGCCTTTTGAAAAATGATCCAATTGGAATGATGCTTAGAATAGACTTGCCTACAAATGAGTTTAAAGTTTCAAAAGATTTTAGGGTACAGTTATACAAAGCCTGCAAATTCTTTGATTTCTGCTCAAAAGATAAATTGTATTCTTCATTTTTGGATTCATTTTGTATTGATCGTGGTGTAGCATCTTGGCAAGATTATATATTAAGGCTCTTTAATTTTTATCATGCTTCTATAAATAATCCATGGATAAAAGTGGAAGGAAAAGAAAGCGCACATCAAGCTTTTTTTGATAATTTTTCAATAATAACAGAAGATTGTAAGGCATTATGGGATGAACACGACATAACGTATCTACGCAATCATCCACTCTATTCTCCAAAAAATGGACTGTACTTATTGTTGAATGCCAATCTTTTCGTTGATAAATTTTATCAAAACTTAAAGTTTGATTTTGCCAGCTACATACTAAGTATTAATGGATGTAACGAAAAAGGAAAACCATTTAAAAGTTATCCTGATATATCTGGTGATTTAGGCACAAAATTTTCAGAGAAAAATTTGTTGTACACCTTGATAGAAAAAATTTATGATGGTATAGCAGATAGTAAGTTTACTGGTGAATATCTAAAAAGTAAAAACGTTATGGCTGAGCCTGACTTTTATCTTAGATGCGGTAACTCACTTTTCATTATCGAGTATAAAGACTTGGTGATGAGCGACAAAGTTAAATATTCTGATGACGTTACTTTTATAAAAACTGAAATTCTTGACAGACTTTGTCTAGATGACGGAAAAAAGCGAAAAGGTTTTGGACAAATTCTTTATACGCTTGATGGAATTTTTAATAAAAACTCGTTTGGAAAAATAGATTCCTATGTTGATAATGTAACTGATGTATATCCAATAGTGGTAACAACGGACCGAGCATTTTCGGCAATGGGAGTTTCACAACTCATGTTTGAGAAATTTTCAGAACTTTTAAAACAATATAATTTTGGGCAAAGGATGATTTTCCTACCAATAGTACTTGATTATGACACTTTGTTTGCTTTGGCATATAAAATTCATAATAAGGAACTGGCTTTGGCAGACTTGATACAGAGATTTCTTAATGATAAGGATAGAGCTGCAAAATCATTCTATTCCAAGTTTAACGAGGAGGAAATAAGAATAGACAATAATATTAAGGAGGAAAACAAATTTCTATTTAGTGATATTATTGCGAATTTATTCTCAGAAGATTAATAACAGGGAGATTATATGTCAAATCAAACATCAGATAATAATAAACGAATAGCGAAGAATACACTGCTATTGTATGTGCGAATGCTCTTTACAATGGCAGTAAGCCTTTTTACATCACGAGTGATATTAAATACACTTGGTGTTGAGGACTATGGTATCAATAATGTGGTTGGAGGTATTGTAACCATGTTCTCTGTACTTAGTGGTTCACTTTCTGCATCCATCAGTAGATTTATAACATTTGAGTTAGGTAAAGGGAACTTGCAACGTCTCAAGACGGTATTCTCTACAGGTGTAAATATCCAGCTGGGAATGTCTTTGCTGGTTGTTATATTAGCAGAGGCAGTGGGAATATGGTTCTTGAATACCAAGATGAATATCCCGGTAGAACGTTTGAATGCTGCCAACTGGGTGTTCCAGTGTGCTATCCTCACATTTGTATTGAATCTTTTAAGTGTCCCTTATAATGCAGCCATCATAGCCCATGAGAAGATGTCGGCATTTGCCTATATCAGTGTGGTGGAGGTCACTTTGAAACTGATAATTGTTTATATGCTGACTATATCGCCATTTGATCGGTTGAAAACCTATGCAGTACTCTTGCTTATAGTAGGTGCAATTATTCGATTCATCTATGGTTATTATTGCAAAAGGCATTTTGAAGAATGTACTTACCATTTCATCTTGGACAAGCCTGTATTGAAAGAGATGACAGGATTTGCCGGATGGAATTTCCTTGGTAATGGTGCCTATATGCTGAATACCCAGGGTGTGAATATCTTGATGAACCTTTACTTCGGTGTGGCTGTCAATGCAGCTCGTGGCGTTGCCACACAGGTTGATGCAGCCTTAAAACAGTTCGTAAATAACTTTACTACGGCAGTAAATCCGCAGATAACCAAGTCGTATGCACAGGGTGACTTAGATTATATGCACAAACTTGTATGCAGAAGCGCTAAGTTCTCAGCATTCTTAATGATGTTCTTTGCCGTGCCGATTATATTGGAGACAAATACCATATTGACGATATGGTTGAAGACGGTACCTGATTATGCTGTGATATTCTTGCAATGGATAATCATTTCTTCATTTATGGATACGGTTTTGGCTAATTCTTTGGTGACGTCCATGTTTGCAACAGGTAAGATTAAACGTTATCAGATTATTGTTACTACTGTAGGATGTTTGGTTTTCCCTTTGTCTTGGATAGCTTTCAAGTTAGGATTTGAACCACAAGTAGGTTATATCCTTTATTTCATCATTTATACAATCTTGTTATTTGTCAGATTGTATTTGTTGAAAGACATGGTAAAACTTCCGGTGATGATGTATATCCGCGAGGTCTTGTATAAACTCGCCCCTGTCATAGTAGTTGGTTTTGCTATTCCTGGAATCTTGATATTGACGATGGATGCAGGTTGGCTTCGTCTGATATTGGTATGCCTGCTTAGTGTTTTAGTTACAGCAGCATCTGAGTATTTTATAGGCTTATCAAATAAGGAAAAAGACTTTGTAGCTGAAAAGATAAAATTAGTAATAGGAAAAATTAAAAAGTAAATGGGAATAAAGTCTAAAATTAAACATTCGATTTCGTTTTTGCTTCATGGCGAGGCTAAGCCTATCTATGCCAATATCCACTATCTTGCCCCAAACGAACATTTAAAGGACAAGAAGATTGTGATAACTGGCGGTGGAAGAGGTTTGGGCTTTGCCATGGCAAAGAAATTCGTTTCGGAAGGTGCACAGGTATTGATTGCTGGTCGTAATGAGCAAACCTTGAAGCAGAGTGCAGCAGAGATCAATTGTCAGTATTTGACACTTGATGTACAAGATACAACTTCTTTCAAGGCTTTCCTTGATAAAGCAGATAAAATGTTGGGCGGTATCAATTGCTTAGTAAATAATGCTGGAATTTCTCTGCATGAAAATGGTTTCTTGGATGTTTCTCCCAAACAATTCGATGCCCAAGTTGATACCAATTTGAAAGGATGTTTCTTCCTGACTCAGGCATTTATCGAAAAATGTAAAGAAACTCATGTTGAAGGAACAAAGAATATACTCTTTACATCATCAGAAACTAGTATGACGGTTGATGAGCGACCTTATGGCTTGACGAAAGCTGCATTGAATAGCTTGGTTCAAGGACTAGCTTATCGTTATGTAAACGAAGGTTACAGAATTAATGCCGTTGCTCCTGGAGTAACCGTGTCGGATATGGTAGGTGGAGATGCCAATGGTGATTTGCGTTATGGTAATATTACTCATCGCTATTACTTGCCAGAGGAAGTTGCTGAAGTTGCCGCCTTCCTTCTCTCTGATGCTTCTAACTGTTTGAATGGTCAGATATTAGTATGTAATGAGGGAAAAACAATTAATGCACGTTGGAAATAAAATTAAAAAGATGGAATCAAAATTTCAATATACAAATGAACGAAATGTTCAGATTGTAATCGCCTTATTGAAGGCTCATGGTATTCATAGAGTGATAGCTTCTCCAGGAACTACAAATATGACCTTTGTGGTTAGTATCGAAAATGATCCATGGTTTCAGGTATGGTCATCTGTTGACGAACGCAGTGCTGCCTATTTAGCTTGTGGTATGGCTGCCGAGACGGGGGAACCTGTCGTAATCAGTTGTACTGGTGCTACAGCTTCCCGAAATTATATGCCAGGATTGACAGAAGCATACTATCGTAAGTTGCCTGTTCTTGCCATAACCTCAACAAGGGGTAATCACAAACTTGGCCATTTGATAGATCAGCAAATCGATCGTCGTAATATTCCAAACGATATCGCTATGGAAAGTGTAACTATACCAATGGTCAAAGATTCTGAAGATGAACGTTATTGTGAAATTGAGGCAAATAAGGCAATGCTGGCCTTAATATTGAATGGGGGTGGACCTGCACATATCAATATGTATACGAATTATAGTAAAGACTTTAGTGTAAGCGAGATTCCGCCAGTTCATGCGATTTATAGACATACTGCCTTCGATAAAGAATGGCCAAAGATTCCGAAAGATGGTAAGGTTGTAGTCAGAATCGGATCACATGCTAACTTTACAGAAGAGTTGACCGATGCTATAGATGCTTTTTGTGCTACCTATGATGCTGTCGTTTGTTGTGACCACACCAGTGGTTATCGAGGAAAATATGAAGTACAAGGGCAGTTGGTCTTCTGCCAGAAACAATGGAGTTCTCCTCTTTCTACTGCAAATCTATGCATACACATTGGTGAGGTTTCTGGGGACCAGTTTACGATTAACACCAACCATTCATGGAGAGTAAGTCCTGATGGTGCCTTACGAGATACTTTTGGAAATCTCAGAAGGGTATTTATGATGCCAGAGGTTACGTTTTTCAGACATTATTCACAAGAAAATGCATCGCATAGAGAATATTTTGAAAGTTTGAATGAAGAAATTAAAAAGTTGGAGGCTAAAATTCCTGATTTACCTTTCAGTAATATTTGGATGGCACAACAAATGGTCGGAAAGTTACCTGATCATAGCGAATTGCATTTTGGCATATACCATAGTCTCCGCTCATGGAACTTCTTTAAACTGCCTGTAGGAATTCAAGCCAAGTGCAATGTTGGAGGATTTGGAATAGATGGTGGAGTTTCAACCTTGATAGGAGCATCATTGGTAAATCCTGACAAAACATACATTGGAATTTTCGGTGACTTGGCCTTTTTCTACGATATGAATGTAGTGGGCAATCGCCATGTGGGTAATAATGTTCGCATTATGCTTATCAATAATGGTAAAGGTAATGAATTTCGTAATTACAATCATCCATGTTATTTCCTGGGTGAAGAGGCGGATAGATATGTTGCTGCAGCTGGTCACTATGGAAACAAATCTCATAAGTTGGTAAAGGATTATGCTACTGATTTGGGATATGAATACCTTAGTGCAAGTAATAAAGAAGAGTTCCTTGCAGCTGTTGATAAGTTCTTGTCATCAGAAACGAATGAGAATCCAATTTTGTTTGAGGTCTTTACAGAGACAGAGGATGAAAGTAATGCTCTGGAGATGCTTTGCAACATAGTAGTAGATTCTAAACTTGCTGCTAAAAAAGCGATTAAAGATGCTGTAAAGCAAGTTTTAGGTGATAAAGGAGTAAAAGTTATCAAAACTGCTTTAGGAAAATAAACTTCTTCTAACATTCATGTTTCAGACCAATATTCGCCAAGTGCTTGGATATTTGTTTCCGCAGATAATTTCTTTTCATTGGAATATCGTCAAAAAGCAAATAGATTATTGGCTGATAATTTTAAAGTGCCAAAAACAGATAACATCTCAGCTCTTGGATATGAGGTTGTCTTTTGTATAGCCAAAGATAATCTTGAAGAAGGAGAACGTCCTGAAATACCTTTCTTTAGTAAGGTAAGTTTTTGGAGCGTATCAAGTAGATTGAAGCATTACGATTTCAAGGTATCTATAAAGGGAATTAATCGTATTTATTGAAAAAATAATAATAATGAAGGAGGAAATGAAGAATGAGAATAGGAATATTAACATTACCTCTCCATACTAATTATGGAGGAATATTGCAGGCATATGCTTTGCAAACGGTATTGGAAAGAATGGGGCATGAGGTGGTGGTGTTTGATACACCTAACAAGAACTTTTTGCCACCACTTTGGAAGTTACCATTAAGTTTTTCTAAACGAATTGTTTTGAAGTTCCTGGGTAAAACGAACAGAGTATTCATTGAACGATACAATAACAAGGTTTGCTCTGTTATTACTCAACATATTCAGCCATTTGTTGATACTTATATACATCGTAAAGTGATACACAGTTTTAAAGATCTGAAACAAGAAGATTATGATGCTATTATAGTTGGAAGTGATCAAGTTTGGAGGATTATTTATTTCCCAGGTTTGTGGTTGGGACAGCAGATAGAAAATGCTTATTTGGATTTTGCAAAAAACTGGAATATTAAAAGAATTGCTTATGCTGCTTCTTTTGGGACAGAAAACTGGGAATATGAAGAAGAGCAAACTAAAAAATGTAAAAATCTACTTCATAAGTTTGATGCGGTTTCGACAAGAGAAGTTGATGGCGTAAAGTTTTGTAAAGCTAAATTTGAGGTAGATGCTCACCATGTATTAGATCCAACGATGCTTTTGAGTATGGATGATTATATGGCTTTGTTCCAAAAAGCTAATACTCCTAAAAGTGAAGGCACTTTGCTTAATTATGTATTGGATGAAACAGAAGAAATAGATTGCTTAATAAATAAAGTCGCAACTGATAAACATTTAGTTCCGTTTGCTGTGAATAATCCATTTGAGTATGATGACTCAAAACCATTACAGCAACGTATAAAGCCTTCTGTAGAAACATGGCTTCGTGGATTCTATGATGCAGATTTTGTTATTACAGATTCCTTCCACGCTTGTGTCTTCTCTATCATTTTCAAAAAACAGTTTGTTGTAGTTGGCAATAAGGAACGTGGCATGTCTCGTTTCGAATCACTTTTAAAGTCATTTGGTTTAGAAGATAGACTTGTTGATGCTCATTGCGATGTTAGTACTCTGCAACAAATTGACTATGATAATGTATATAACATATATGATAAACTCAAAAAATCATCAATGAAATATTTATCAGGGAGTTTAAATTCCTAGATTATGCTATTGATTATTCTAAATTTCTCATAACAGATAATGATAGAAACAGAGTATAATAAAAATGATATGAATCCAAAAATAAGTGTAATAGTACCAGTATATAACGCAGAGAAATATCTCAATCGTTGTATTGATAGTATTCTCGCTCAGACGTTTACCGACTTCGAACTGCTTCTGATTAATGACGGAAGTAAGGATAAGTCTGGAGAAATATGTGATGAATATTCAAAGAAAGACATTAGAGTAAAAGTATTCCATAAAGAAAATGGTGGTGCAAGTTCTGCAAGAAATGTAGGACTTGATAACGCAAGAGGGGAATATATATGTTTTTGTGATGCAGATGATTTTGTTGACAAAACATGGCTTTTATGTTTCTCTCTTTATTTAGAAAAAAACGATATGGTTATTAGTGGATTTAAAATCTTTCGAAATAACAAATATGTGAAAGATATTAGTATGCCGGTATTGAATAACAAACTATCTATTATTCAGTATTTGGAAGACCAAAACATTAGTGGCTATTTGTGGTGTAAATGCTTTAAAAAGGAGATCATAGATAAATATCATATTAAATTTAATGAAAAGTATATAATTTGGGAAGATTTAGATTTTATTTATAGATATTGGTGTCATGCTTCTTCGATCAAATTGGATAAAGAAATTACTTATAGTTATTTCATGCCTAATTTAGGAATGAAGTATGCTTCTAAAATTTCCTTTGAATGTTGCGAAAGTTTACTTTTAAGTGTTTGCTATTTATTTCTTGGAAAAGAAAATTCCGTGTATGCAAAATATTTAAATGCTGCAAAAAACTGTTTGAAGAATGATATACGGTCGTTGACTTTTATTAAGGGCATTCGTGATATGGTTAAATATATTATCATAAAATAAAATTATGTATTGGAATCAAAATATTGGTGATCCTATATTTATGTGGATCTTGAATACACTTCTTATGTTAATTCTTATCTATAGTGGTTATGGAATTACATATAAGAATAAATCTAAGTTTAATTCATATGCAGGATTAAGCCTTGTGTCCTATTCTTTGGTAGAAGGTTTGCGGTGGATGCGTGGAGTTGATTATTTTCATTATTATCAAGATCTTGCAACGGGATTAAAAGGTAGTTATGTAACTGAAAACCCAGAGATCTTGTATGAGTTATTCTGTAAAACATTCCATAGCCTAGGTTGGCCAGTTCCTTTAGCATTTATTTTTTATAGCTTTCTTTTATTATTCTCATTTATTTTGGTTTTGAGACATTTTAGAGATTCTGCAATTTATGCTCTTCCGCTATTTTATGTAATGACAGTTTCTGCTACGGAAAATCATATTAGACAGTTTTTGGCAATATCTTTTGTTTTTTTTGCATACGATGCCTATTTATGCAATAAAAGGAAAAGGTCGTATTTTCTTTTATGTTTATCAGCATTTATACATTCGTCGCTGCTTGTTGTATTTCCATTCTATATATTGTTAACATTAAAGAATGTAAATCTTCCAAATAAGGGAGTTTACTACATTCTTTTTGCATATATATTGCTATTTTTCTTTTGGGATATTCGTTATTTGGGGAATTTCGCAAACTGGTTGCAAATTGTTGGTGCTGGTGATAATACAAAATTCTCTGGTTATACGGAAGATGCAGACCGGTGGTTTACGTCAGAGGGAAGTATGAGCGGAAGAGGTCTTATTGCTTCTCAAAGTGTATTTTATATTTGGGGACAGTTTTTAATATCATTGATTTTAATCTATTTTGGTTATTTGCTAGCAAAAAGAAATAAAGATCTCTTATTAGTCTTTGCTTTTACTTGTATATCTTTGTTTATAAATGTTTTAGGTTCCGATATAGAGTTGTTGGGTAGATTTTCTGAATGTTTTTCTTATTTCTCTCCGCTTTTATTGGCTCTTGTTTTAAGAGATAAATCTCTCAGTAAAAATATCCGATATGCATTGTATATTATTGTTTTTTTAATTTATGGTTATATGGGTTTCATTCGTCCTTGGGGTAATCCTACTTTGACTGGTAGTGCTTTTATTTGGGACGCTTAATTTTTAGTAAATATGAATAATGATAAATTAGTTTCTGTAATTGTACCAATTTATAAAGTAGAGCAGTACATGGACAATTGTATCTCTTCTCTAATAAATCAAAACTATAAAAATTTAGAAATAATATTGGTTGATGATGGATCACCAGATAATTGTCCAAAGAAATGTGATAGTTGGTGCTCCAAGGATAATAGAATTAAAGTTATCCATAAGGAAAATGAAGGTTTAAGTTGTGCAAGAAATTCTGGCTTAGATGTAGCTACAGGAGATTACATAGCTTTTGTGGATAGTGATGACTGGATAGAACCAGATATGTATCAAAAATTTGTAGATATTCTTAATACTGAAAATGTGGATTTTGTTGCTGGAAGGATCCTAACATATGATGATAATACCAGCATGCAAATTCCGTTTATGGAAGGTAAAGATTACCTAAATATCAAATTTGATACAATATTAGATAGAAACAGTTATTTGAAAGCAATTCTTTCAAAGAAATTAGAGAGTGCATCTTGGAATAAATTATTTCGAAGAAGTGCCATTGGAGATATTCGCTTTAAAAGAAATAGATATTTTGAGGATTATTTATTCATGTATAATATAGCAAGTCGAATGAAGTCAATGTGTTATTTAGATTCCGTTTGCTATAACTATAGAATTCGATCAAATAGCATATGTTCTTCAGGGCTACATTTGGGGGATTGGGAACAGAATTTTTTAGAGATAGAACAAGATTTGATTTCTCATAATGAACCTCAGTTTATCAAGCATCTGAATCTCTATAAAGTAAGACACTATCAGGATTTGTGTAAGATATTTGTTGCGGATTCCAAACGATTTGCAGAGTATAGAAAGAAAATGTTGAATGTAAGATTATTCTTTCTAAAACTTCCTCGAAGACTTTTTATAAAATATATATTGATATGGATATCGAATAAATGGTTAATTAATAAAATATTGTTAAAATAATATGGCAAATATTGATGTTTCAATTGTGATTGTTTGTATGAACAATCTGAAGAATCTTTATCCTTGTTTGAATAGTATTAAGCAATACACAGAAGTAACTTATGAGACTTTTGTTGTGGCTTATTTGTTTGATGAGGAAAATTTACGAAAGGTTAAGGCAGATTTTCCTTGGGTTACTTTTATTGAAAGTAACGAGATTCGCGGCTTTGCTGAAAATAATAATTTAGCTTTGAAAAAGGCACATGGAAAGTACTGTTTTGTCGTTAATGATGATACAGAGCTTAGGATGCCTGTTATTGATAGATTGTTAGTCGATTTTGACATGTTATCATCTAAGGCTGCAATTCTAAGTCCCAAAATTTTGGATTCTACGGGAAATATTAATTCTTGTGGCAATAAGCCTACTAATTTGTTTCTAAATGTCCTGGCTGTTTTCAGATTGAATAAATACCTATATAACAATTATGTTAATGGTACAGGCTTATTTAAAACATATAATATTGTTGGATCTGCATTCTTAATTAAGACAGACATATTCAAGCAAATTGGCTGGTTTGATGAAAAATATTTCTTTTGTCCAGAAGATATTGTTGTTTCTGAAACAATTAATAAATTGGGTTATGAATGCTGGGTTGATTCAAATGTTGAAATAATTCATTTTGAAGGAATGAGTTGCAAAAGTCTTTCGATGACACAGGCGGCAACTAAGCCAGCTGCATATATGGGTGAAATAATTCATTTTTCAGATGGCAAGCTTTGGAAACAGATTTATGTAAGACCCATTATGATGTTCTTGGTATTGTTTCAGAGTGCTTTTCATGGAGTTGTTTATTTCCTTGGTAAAGAAACTTATCATAAAATATTATGTATTGGTTATTGGCGTTGTGTGTTGACTACTTTTAGCAGCAAAACACCTAAAAAAATTTTTATTAAATATTTTAAGAAATGATGAGGTACTTATTTTTGTTTCTTTATTATGGTTTTGCACAACATCTTCCGAGTTCTTATTTTCCTTGTGTAGGTAAATATTTCAATGCGTTTAGAATCTTTTGCTGTAAGAGAATCTTTAAGCGTTGTGGAAAAATATCGACTATTGATAGACATGCATATTTTGGAAATGGTAAAGATTTGGAGATAGGTGATTTTAGTGGTATTGGGGAAAATTGTGTTGTTCCAAACAATACTGTTATCGGAAAATATGTTATGATGGCACCTGAAGTTCATATTGTTGCAAATAATCATCGATTTGAAGATATTAAAATACCTATTTGTTTCCAAGGACCAGATTATTCTAAAAATAAGACTATTATTGGGGATGATGTTTGGCTTGGTGTAAGAGCAATTTTGACCCCTGGACATATAATTGGTAATGGTAGTATTATCGCTGCAGGTTCAGTGGTTACAAAAGATGTTGAAGAATTTTGTATCGTAGGAGGTAATCCTGCAAAAATAATTAGAAAAAGACAATGAATATTGCATTTATTACACAAACTTATAAACCTGATTTTAACGAATGTAAGATGTTATGTAGAAGTATGGATATATTTGCTAATACTTATGATCATTTTATTTTTGTTAATGATGAAGATATTAGTCATTTTAATGAATTAAATTATGGTAGGCATCATGTTTTGAAAAAATCTACAATATTGCCTTCCTATTTTATAAGATTACCATTTAAACTTTTAGGACATCATTTTTACGTTAGCCCATTTTCTATACCTATGAGGGAATGGATTATGCAACAAATCTGTAAGTTAGGAGTCTTTGATGTTATTGGTGACGCTTATGATGCTGTTTTTAATATCGATTCTGAATCAGTTTTTTTGAAACCATTAGACATAAATCTCTTAATAAATGGTGGCAAATTTCGACTTTTTAGAAATGAAAATACAGAGTTAGAAGTTGCTCATGCAGATTACTGTCGTTCTATAGACTCTATTTTTGGGGGATCTCTTCCTATGGGGCAAGTTATTAAGTATAACTATATGGATATGCCTGTTTGTTTCGTTCGAACTAATATTAAGCAAATGTTGGCAGATATTTCTAAACATTCCATTTTTAAAAATTGGATACTTGCTTTAGCAAATCGTTATCGATTTTCTGAGAATTATTTGTATGGTAACTATTGCGTAAATAAATTGTGTTGTAGAAACCATTTTCTGACAAATAAGAAAATTATGCCAGTTTTACAAGCTGATAGTTATTGTACTGCAGAAGATTTATATGTTGATTTGCAAAAGGCGATAGATGAAGGAGCAGTTGGAGTTGTTTTGCAAAAGTCAAATCGTAAAGAAAATTTGGATTATATAGGTTCAGACGAAGTTTGGGCGGCAATAAAATTATTGAATGGTAATAAATAGTATATGGATAATTATTTGTACAAGGATATTTCTAGCAAAGTCTTGTTTTTAGGAGTCTCTAAGAAGACGAAGGGAGGAATGACAGCTGTTCTTGTATCTTATGATAAGTATATTGAGAACATGCGTTTTATTCCAACCTGGAAGTTGAGCAATAAACTGGTGAAGTCTTGCTATGCTTTGCAGGCATTGGTGAGAACTTGGTTTTTGCTGATTTTTGACAAGCGTATAAAAATCGTGCATATTCATGGAGCTGCTAATGCTTCATTTGATAGATGTAAGTTATTTATTCGTCTTGCCAAGAAATGTGGCAAAAAGGTTATTTTGCATGAGCATGCAGCTGACTTCGTTGAGTATTATCAGGGAGCAGAAGATAAACAAGGTATTACTGATACTTTGAAAATGTGTGATGCCTTAATTGTATTGTCGCAATCATGGAAAGAGTATTTTTCATCCATCGGAATGGACAAGGACCAGATTCATGTTCTTAATAACATCGTATCACCTCCAGATATAGCTCCAGATAAACATACTGAAGATGGTAAGTTGCATCTGATGTATATGGGGGAAATTAGCAAGCGAAAAGGCGGATTCGACTTATTAAAAGCTATTGTGGACAATAAGGAGTATTTTGCCGATAAGCTTTTACTCCGTATGGGAGGTAATGAGGTAGATGGTGATATCAAGGCTTATATTCGTGAGAATGGCTTGGAATCGTTTGTAACCTATGAAGGTTGGATTGCTGGTCAGAAGAAGATAGATTGTTTGAATTGGGAAGATGTTTATATCTTGCCATCCTATAACGAGGGATTGCCTATTGCTATCCTTGAAGCTATGGCCTATAGTCATCCTATCATATCTACTCCAGTTGGTGGTATACCTGAGATTATTAAGTCTGGTGAAAATGGTATCTTGGTTCAGCCTGGCGATACTAAGGCTATAGCTGATGCTATCAAGTTTTATATTGAAAATCGTGATGCGATTAGAAAACAAGGCAATAATGCTTTCAATGTAGTTCAGGACTTTTTCCCAGAGAAAGTATTTGGAGATTTGAAAGCATTGTATTTGAAAATATTAAGTAATAAAAATGAATAATAGAAGATTGGTTGTTGTGGATTTCCTTCGAGGATTTTCCATATTTACTATAGTTTTAATGCATCTTGTGCAGAGTTATCCTTTACCTAGCTTCTTAATGAAGGCAACTTCATTGGGTGGTGCTGGTGTTCATGTATTTATATTGTGTAGCGGATTTGGTTTGTATCTGTCTTCACTATATAAGCCATTGACTTATGGACAATTCTTGAAAAGGAGATTCTCTAAGGTCTATATACCTTATTTTATAGCAGTGCTTATAAGTGCGTTATACTTTGGATTGATATGTGGACAAAATGTGCTCAACCCTTTGTTGGGTTCTGTCTTCCTATACAAAATGTTTGTTCCTTCTTTGGAATGTGCATTTGGCGATCATATGTGGTTTGTGTCAACTATTATCCAGTTTTATTTATTTTGGCCTTTAATAGTTAGGCTGTTTAGAATGGATATGGGGGAGGCCGTCCGAAAACTTAATTAGGGAAGCAAACAACTGAATTGGGCATTT
>OGLN01000933.1_pt1 | contig 22530 bp, 20 predicted proteins | sample 1572641 | NCBI WGS metagenome assembly OGLN01 (sample SAMEA2581903, study PRJEB24529) | metagenome | biome: Human gut stool | place: China | collected 2011
GTCACATCATGAGTTTTCAGATACACCCTAAGTAACCCAAGAGACGCATTTGCCGTGCAGAATTACTTCATAAAACGCTTTATTATCCCGAGCTTTTTCTCCGAATACGGGTGGTAGCGCATCGGAAGATCGAGCCAGGTGGATTTTTTGACGATGCTGCGTGCGTGCGTGAACGTGTCGAAGCTCTTTTTGCCGTGATAGCTGCCCATGCCGCTGCTGCCTACGCCGCCGAAGGGCATATGCGTGGTGGCAAGATGGATGATCGTGTCGTTGATGCAGCCGCCGCCGAAGGAGCAGGTGTCCAGCACGCGGCGCTCGGCGGCCTGATCGGATGTGAACAGGTACAGAGCCAGCGGCTTTTCCCGGCTGCGGATGAAATCAATGGCTTCGTCCAGCCGGCTGAACTCCAGCATGGGCAGGATTGGCCCGAAGATCTCCTCCTGCATGACGGGGCTGTCCGGGGAAACTCCGTCCAGCAGCGTGGGCGCAACGAAGCGCGTTTTTTCGTCAAATTCTCCGCCGACCACAGCTGTCTGTCCCTCCAACAGCGCCGTCACGCGGGCAAAGTGCTTTTCCGACACGATCACGGGCATTTCGTCCATGCTGCCGTCTGGGAAGAATTCATGCAGCGCCTGCCGGTATGCCTCGATGAACGCGGGCTTGACCGATTTCTCGATCAGCAGATAGTCCGGCTCCACGCAGGTCTGCCCGGCGTTCAGGACCTTACCGAACGCGATGCGCCGCGCGGCAAGCTTCACATCGGCGGTTTTATCCACGATGACGGGGCTTTTGCCGCCAAGCTCCAGTGTGACGGGCGTGAGATTTTTGGCCGCAGCCTCCATCACGACCTTGCCGACGGCGACGCTGCCGGTGAAGAAAATGGTGTCGAAGCGCTGCGACAGCAGCGCGCTGTTTTCCGCGCGTCCGCCCTCGACAGCGGCGATATAGCGTGGGTCAAACGTCTCGGCGATGAGCTTCGCGATGGCCGCGCTGGTCGCAGGTGCATAGGCCGACGGCTTTACGATGGCGCAGTTGCCGCCGGAGATCGCGCCCACCAGCGGCGACAGGCAGAGCTGGACGGGGTAGTTCCACGGCGAGATGATCAGCGCGACGCCATACGGCTCCGGCGAGACAAAGCTTTTCGCGTGGAACTGCGCCAGCGGCGTCGGGACGGCGCGCTCACGCATCCAGCCCTTCAGGTGCTTCAGATGAAAACGCACTTCCTCCAATACCATGCCTGTTTCGCACATGTAGACCTCCATGGGGGCCTTGCGGAAGTCCTGATACATGGCCTGCTCCAGCAGCGCTTCGTTTGACCGCAGCGCCTGCTGTAATTTTTTCAGCTGCTCCATTCGGAACGCGTAGGAACGCGTTGCGCCGGAGAGAAAATATGCCCGCTGCGCGCGGACGAGTTCTTGAATATCCATATGGATTCTCCTTTTCAAAACGCCGGAAGCAATCGCTTCCGGCGTTTTTGAATCATGTTACTTGCTGAAGGAAAGCAGCTTCTGATATGCGGCTTCCCATTCCGGCGTGTGATGCGGCTCATAGGTGCTGACGGCCTCGGAACGGCGCACGACGGCGCGCAGCTCGTCCATCGTCGTAATATCGCCCAGCGCCATGGCCTGGGCCAGCAGATTGCCGATGGCTGCGCCCTCGATGGGGCCGGTGATGACGGGCCGGTCGATGGAGTCCGCGACAAACTGATTGAGCAGCTTATTCTGGCAGCCGCCGCCGACAATGTTCAGCGTGTCGATGCGTTGGCCCTTGATCTCCTCCAGACGCTCCAATGCCCAGCGGTATTTGAGCGCGAGGGATTCATAGATGCACCGCGCGATCTGCCCGACGGTCTCGGGTACCGGCTGGTTCGTCTCGCGGCAGAGGGTCTGAATTTTCTCGACCATCCGGCCTCCGGCAAAGAATTCGCCGTAATCGGGATCGATGATGGAGCGGAAGGGTTCTGCCTTTTTTGCCTCTTCCACAATGTCGTTCCAGCTGAGGTTTTGACCGGCCTTCTGCCAGTCGCGGCGGCACTCCTGAATGAGCCACAGGCCCATGATGTTCTTCAGAGGCCGGAAACCGCCCTGGATCGTGCCCTCGTTGGAGAAGTTCGCGTCGCGCACGGCGTCCGTCAGAATCGGTTCGTCCGTCTCCACGCCGAACAGCGACCACGTACCCGACGAGCAGAACGCAAAGCTGCCCGTGCCGGGGATGGCGGCCACGGCAGAGGCCGTGTCGTGCGTGCCGACGGCGGCAAAATGCGCCTGATTGATACCCAGCTCCTCGGCCAGCTCCGGGCGGAGTTTGCCGCGCAGCGCGCCCGCGCGGTCGAGCTTCGTGAAAATTTTTCGCGGCAGGCCCAGTGCGTCAATCGTCTGCCAATCCCAGTCCTTCGTGGTGGGGTTATAGAACATGGAGGTCGTTGCGTTGGTGTATTCCGTCTTCGCTTCGCCCGTCAGGAAGAAGCCCAGCAGATCCGGCATCAGCAGCATCGTCTCGGCTGCGTCCAGCGCGGGATCATCCTGCCGCCTGCGGCGGTAGAGCTGATAGACGGTGTTGAAATTCATGGTCGCAATGCCCGTGCGGGCAAAGAGCGTCGGGAAATCGACCGTCTTCCAGACCTCCGCCATATCCTCGTCGACCGCATAGCGGTACGACCGGGGATTGGACAGCAGCTGGCCGTTTTTGTCGAGCAGACCGTAATCAACGCCCCAGGTATCGATGCCGATGCAGTCAAGCGTTCCGACATTCGCGTTCTTGAACGCCAGCAGCCCCTGCTTCAGCTGGTTGTAGAGATACGGCAGATCCCAGTAGAACACGCCGTTCATCTCGATGTAGTTGTTTTCAAACCGGTGCAGCTCGCGCATGGTGAGTTTCTCGCCGTCGAACTGGCCAAGAATTGCGCGGCCATTGCTCGCGCCGAGGTCGAACGCCAACAGGTTTCTCATGGTGTCATGCCCCTTTCATTTTGGCTCAGCAGATGGCGGAGCCGGTTTTTTCATGCTCGATCAGCTTCCACGTCGCGTCGATCAGGTTGGCAAACAGCGGGTTTTTCATGGCCTTGATGACGAACGACTGGCGCGGGGAGTTGATATCCTCGCCCGAAACCTGGAACAGACCGTTTTCGTCGCAGAGACGGCGAAGTCTGGTCAGCTGCTCCGGCGTGTTGCGGGTCGGCATATAGGTGACGGCGCGGATGCCGCAGTCTTTGATGCAGGCGATCACGTCGTCCAGATAGTCGTCCTCGAACTTCTGTGCCTTCTTGTCGCCCGTGACGGAGGCCGTCACGTCGCCAAGATACGCGTAGCACAAAAGCGCGTCGATGTCATTGCACAGCTTGGCCACGTCGCGCACGTTCGGACATTCCTCCGTCGCATCGATATAAATTTTCGGCACGAACGCCGATTTTAGAATGCCCAGCAGGTCATACTCGTAGAACGGGTATGCGGTATCGAGCATCTGGTTCTTCTGCTTTTCACTGAGGTTCAGGCCGATGGACGCGAGATAGTCGACCATCGGCTGGCCCTTTCCGGCCTTTTGGGCCATTTTCTTTGCCAGCGCGTACATGAGATGGCGTTCGGTCACGCCTCCGTCTTCTTTTGCTTCACTCAGCGGGAGCACGTCGCGGTCGTAGTCCAGCGCGATGCCGTCCAGCAGCGCGTTGATTTTTTCAACCATCGCGCGGTTCCGGCGGCCTCTGGCCGCGCGGTAGGGCGCGAACCATGCGTTGAGCGTTTCAATTTTGTCGTGCGGGACAGACTGGATGGTCATATAGCTGACGCCGACCTGATCGGGGTTGTTCGTGCGCTTGCCCTGCATGGCTGTGCCGTCCATCGACACGCGGCACTCCATGCCGACGGTCACGGGCATACCGGCCAGCTCTGCCGCCGCGAGGAATTCCCGCGCGCCGGAGATGGAATCGTGATCAATGATGCCCGCCGTGCACAGGCCCTCCATCCGCGCGGCGTAGACCGCGGCGGTGGGGGAGTAGGGCGAGAAGGAATAGGTCGTATGGATATGGTTGTTGATGTACTGCGGCACCATGGGCGGGAATTTGGCCGTCTTCAGAACCTCCTTGAGGTTTGCAAGCCGCTCTTCCCGCGTGGGCGCATTCAGCTTGTTCAGAATATTGATCTCGATCATCGCGCGGCCCTCAGTTCAGCATGACCTGACCGCCGGTGACGGGGATGGCCTGACCGGTTTCATACTTCTGCTCGACGCAGTACATGACGGCGCGCGCTACATCGACAGGCAGGCAGCCGCGGTTCATCGGGACCTTGGCCTCGTAGTAGCGGCGCACGTCGGCGACGGTCTTCGCGCCGGGGACCTTGCCGGCCTCCAGATACTGCACGAACAGACCGCGCACCGGGTCGGACCACAGCGGGCCATCGAGGAAGTTGCCGGGGCAGACGGCGTTGACCTTGATGTTGTACGCGCACAGCTCAAGCGCGAACGACTGCGTCAGGCCGATGCCGCCGAATTTGGAACCCGCGTAGGCGAAATTCTTGTTGGAGCCTTCCAGACCGGACTTGGAGTTCAGCGTCACGATGTCGAACATGGCCTCGGGGTCCGCCTCGTGCTCGGCCTCCATGATGATGGCGGCGTATTTCGCGCAGAGGAAGAAGCCGGTGTAGTTGACGCTGGTGACGAAGTCGAAATCCTTCTTCTCCACGTGCGCGATGGGGCCGGAGCGGACGACGCCTGCGTTCGAGAGCATCAGGTCAAGCCCGCCGAACTTTTCAACCGTCTGTGCGACCATGTTCGCAACGGATTCCTCGTCGGAGACGTTGACCGCAATGGAGACGGCGCGCTCGCCCATTTCCTCTGCGACCTGCTTTGCCAGCGGCTCATTCATATCGGCGATAACGATGGTCGCGCCTTCCTTGTACAGCTCCTCCGCAATGCCCTTGCCGAAGCCCTGGGCCGCGCCGGTCACGATGCAGATCTTGCCGCCGAGACGGCCCTCGCCCGCCGGGCGCTTGCCCATGTTGGCCTTTGCGATCTCGCACCATTTGGTCATATCAACAGACATAAAAGTACCCTCTTTCTTGAAGTGTACCTCTATTATACCTGCATTTGTATGTTGATTCAAGAGCGTTCTGTTTTATTTTTCTGGTTTGTTGCCCGCTTTCCCCAAAATCAGGATGCACAGCACGATCACGCCGGTCACCAGAAAGATCCCGGCCATGCCCTTACCCATGATGGGCAGCGTCTGTAAGAATGCTTCAAAATTCATATTGTTTCCCTCACACCAGAAGATTCAGCAGCAGACCGCCCGCAATGACGGACGCGACCTGCCCGGATACGTTGACGCCCACGCACTGCATGAGCAGATAATTCTGCGGGTCTTCCTTGATTGCCATCTTATAGACCACGCGCGCCGACATCGGGAACGCCGAGATGCCGCAGGCGCCGATCATGGGATTGAGCTTTTTGTCCTTCGGCAGGAACAGATTGATGAGCTTCGCGACCAGCACACCGCCCGCCGTGTCGAACATAAACGCCACAAGGCCCAGCGCCATGATGAGAAGCGTCTGCTTCGTCAGAAAATACGCTGCCTGCATCCGCACGGCGATGGTGAGGCCCAGAAAGAGCGTGATGAGATTCGAGAGCGTCTTCTGCGCTGTCTCGGAAAGAGAGTCCAGCACGCCGCACACCCGGATGAGGTTGCCGAACATCAGAAAGCCCACCAGCGCCACGCTTCGCGGCGAGACGATGCCGCAGACGGCGGTGATAATGATCGGGAACAGGATCTTCGTGCGCTTGCTGACCGTGTGCTGGTGGTACGGCATACGGATCATCCGTTCGTGCTTTGTGGTCAGCGCGCGGATGACCGGCGGCTGCACGATCGGCACAAGCGCCATATAGGAGTACGCCGCGACCATGATCGCGCCCAGATAGTTGGATTTCAGGAAATTTGCCATAAAGATCGCCGTCGGGCCGTCCGCCGCGCCGATGATGCCGATGGCCGCCGCGTCCTTGATGGGGAAGCCCAGAAGGGCCGCAAGGCTGAAGGTGAAGAAAATGCCGAACTGCGCTGCCGCACCGAAGAACATGAGCTTCGGGTCGTTCAGCAGCGGCTCAAAATCGATCATGGCCCCGATGCCAACGAACAGCAGCAGCGGGAACAGCTCGTTCGCGATGCCCGCGTCGAACAGCACGTTCAGAACGCCGATCTCCTCCACGCCGTCGATGGCCTGCGTGACCGCGCCGGACAGCGGCAGATTGACCAGGATCGCGCCGAAGCCCATCGGCAGCAGCAGCGCAGGCTCCATATCCCGTTTGACCGCCAGATAGATGAGGATCCCGCCGATCAGCCACATGACCGCCTGCTGCCAGTTGAGATTGCTGATGTTTGAAAATAACTGCGCCACAAAAAGTCCTCCTGTTTTGCTTTTTTGATAAAAAGAAAAGACCTTTACCCAAGCATACGCGATGCTTCGGTAAAAGTCTCACAATTTCAGTCGACTGCGGGCATTTTTGCCGTACTGACGCAGCCGACGCGGGGGAACCCGCCTGCTACTCCCTTTTATCGTGTCTATTGAAGCAGAAAAACGCCCGACCGTCAAGTGGGCCGGGCGTATCTTAGCGGGTTCTTAATAGCCGGATCACGGCTTCGGGTCCTGCGGAGGCTCCTGCTGGGCGGTGAATTTTGCTCTGCGCTTTTTGCGGGCGGTTTTGATCCCGGCGATCACGGCAATGACGATCACGGCCAGCAGAACCAGCGCGGGCAGCGCGGAGGCCAGACCCAGAATGACGTTCTGCACGCCGCGGGCGAAGCCCGTCCAGCCGTCGGACAGAGAATCAGACAGCTTCTGGCCGAAGGTGCGCCGGACCGGAACGGTCGGCGTGTAGACCTCGACCTCGCGCAGATCGAGCTCCACGGTCGAATACCTGATCTGCATATCATAGTTGCGCAGGCTGCGCTCAATGGACTCGATCTCATAGCGCACGTCGGACAGCCGCTGCTCAAGCGCGATGAGCGTCTCCACGTCCTCGCTCTTCGAGAGCATATCGAGTAGCCGCTCCTCCTGCGTGTTGAGGCTGGACAGGCGCGCTTCGTAATCGGTATAGGCCGACGTGACGTTCTGCGCGTCGCGGCTGGTGGAGATTACGTTGCCGAAGCCCTCTGTCTCGTGCAGAAAGGCTTCAAACTGCTCGCACGGGATGCGGACGGTGTAATACGCCCAGCGGTTGACGATGGAGGTCGTGCCGTCGGAATTGTACTGCGTGTCGCCTGTCACGTTCGAGCTTTCTACGAAGCCGCCGATCTTCTGCACCTGCGATTCCAGCGCGGCGACCGCCTTGTCAAACTCGGTCGTCTCGATGGAGACGGACGCGGTATAGATGATCTTGGCGGTATAGTCGGCGACGGAAGCGGGCAGCGGAGCAGCCGAAACGCCGGAGCCGGATGCTTCCGTCGTGGCGACGGTGTCGTAGGCGAATTCCTCCTCCGGCTCGGCAGGCGCCTCCATGGGCGTCTCGGCGGCGGCTGCCTCCGGCTTGGAATCGTAATAGCCGTTGGGCACGGACGCAGTGTCCGCTGCCGCCATTTTGGAGCTTGCCGCGCAGCCGGTAAACACGACCAGAACCAGCAGTGCGGCGAGAAGGCTGGCAAGAAGCGATCTTTTTTTCATGATTGGTACCCCTTTCTTTTGTGTTCTGCTTGCGTAACCGCTGATCCAATCGACCGCGGTTATCAGCGGAGCTTTTGCCGATACCTCTTGTCGATTGCATCATCTGTACTTAAAAGACGGATTTTCTGGCCGGTGGTTGCACAGGACGGGGGATTTTCTCTAAAAAATCGCAAATTCCGGGACGCGCTCACAGGCGCTGACGGAGAATTCATACGCGGTGCGCGTCTCGCTCGTCTCGCCCAGGTTTTTGAGATACGTCCGGCTCTGGAGCCTGCCCGTGAGCGTCAGCTCCGTGCCGGTCGGGTATTCGGCGGCGGCCAGCGCCGTCCGGCCCCACAAAATGCAGGGGATATAATCCGTCCTGCGGTACAGGCGCGGCACGGCCAGACACAGATCGGTGATCTGCCGTCCGAGCGGCGTCTGCCGGTAGACGGGCGGCTTGCAGACCGTGCCGGTCAGGATGGCCTCGTTCTGCATGGGCGCGTCCGTCGTCGTCATGGAAAGCGCGTAGACGCACAGGATCAGACGGCGGCCGGTCGGCTCGCGGTTGTTGAACGAGCGGATCTGGCCCTCGATGGTGAAGCGTTCGCCCTCAAACAGCTCCGCCTGCTCCAACACGTCCTCTGCAGCCAGAACCGGCAGCAGATCCTCCGTGCCGCTCAGCCGCTCCACGGCGAGCAGAAAGCGGAAAAATCTCCGCTCGTGGTTCTGGTGTGAATATTCCGGCAGGGACGCCAGCGTCCCGGTCAGGGTAATGTGATTGGCTGTGTTTTCCATAGTTCCACCTCATCTTTTCTTCGTATGGAAGACTATATGAGGGGAAACCGTGCAATAGACTACCGGCGGGGCGGGCGTTTTTTGGCCGGTTTTGCGGGGGTGGATTTCCGCTCCGGCGGCTGGTCGGGCGCACCGGCTTTTTTCTCCTTCGGCGGGTAGGGACGGATAAGGCATTTTGGCGTAAAGCCGATGAGATCCGTCCGGCCTGCCTTTTGCAGCGCCTCGCGCACAAGAAAATAATTCTGCGGTCTGCGGTACTGCATCAGCGCACGCTGCATGGCCTTTTCGTGCGGGTTTTTCGGCACATAGACCGGCTCCATCGTCCGGGGGTCGAGGCCGGTATAGTACATGACAGTAGAGAGCGTGGACGGCGTGGGATAGAAATCCTGCACCTGCTCCGGCTCGTGGTTGGTATCGCGCAGGTATTCGGCCAGCCTTACGGCCTCTTCCATCGTGCAGCCGGGGTGGGACGACATGAGGTAGGGCACGACGTACTGCTTCATGCCCTCCTGCTCGTTGATCCTTTTGTATTTCTCCACAAACTGCTGGTATACGGCATGCGGGGGCTTGCCCATCACGCGCAGGACCTGATCGGACACGTGCTCCGGCGCGACCTTCAGCTGGCCGGAGATGTGATAGCGCACCAGCTCCTTGAAGAACGTATCGCTCGGGTCGGCCAGCAGATAGTCGAACCGGATGCCGCTGCGGATGAAGACCTTTTTGACGCCCGGCAGCTTGCGGAGCTTCCGCAGCAGGGACAGGTAATCCGTATGGTCGGCGATCAGGTTTTTGCAGGGGGAGGGGAACAGGCACTGTCTTGTCGGGCACGCGCCGCGCTGCAGCTGCTTTTTGCAGGCGGGCTGGCGGAAATTCGCCGTCGGGCCGCCGACGTCATGGATGTAGCCCTTGAAGCCCGGCGAATGCGTCATGCCCTCGGCTTCCCGGAGAATCGACTCCTGCGAGCGGGTCTGGATGATCCGCCCCTGATGGAACGTCAGCGCACAGAAGCTGCACGCGCCGAAGCAGCCCCGGCAGGAGGTCAGGCTGAATTCGATCTCCGCGATGGCCGGAATGCCGCCAAGCTTTTTGTACGATGGGTGGAACGTGCGGCAGTACGGAAGATCGTAGACATGATCCATTTCCTTCTGCGAAAGCGGCTTCTGCGGCGGGTTCTGGACGATAAATTCATGGTCGCCATACGGCTCGATGAGCCGCTTGGCGCAGAAGGGGTCGGTGTTGCGGTACTGGATGGAAAAGCTCTCGGCGTAGACGCGCGGATTTTTCTGCATATCCGGGAAGGCCGGGAGCGTGATGGACGGGACGGATGTATCCGGCTCACGGGTCTTATAGACCGTGCCGTCGATATACGTGATGTCCTGCGCGTCCATGCCGTCGTTGAGCGCGTTCGCGATCTCGACGACGGCGCGCTCTCCCATGCCGTAGATCAGAAGATCGGCCTGCGAATCGAGTAAAATCGACCGCTTGAGCCTGTCGGACCAGTAATCGTAATGCGCAAGCCTTCGAAGGCTTGCCTCAATGCCGCCGATGATGATGGGCTTGCGGCGGTAGGTGCGGCGGATGAGGTTGCAGTAGACCGTCACGGCGTAATCGGGCCGCTTGCCCATCACGCCGCCGGGGGTATAGGCGTCGGCTTTCCGGTGGGCCTTGGAGACGGTGTAGTGGTTGACCATCGAGTCCATATTGCCGCCCATGACAAGAAAGCCCAGACGCGGTTCCCCGAGAACATTGATCGAATCGGGTTTTTTCCAGTCGGGCTGTGAAATGATGCCAATCTTATAGCCCGCGTCCTCCAGCACGCGCGAGATGATCGCGTGGCCGAACGACGGGTGATCGACATAGCCGTCGCCGATGATGTAGACAAAATCGCACTGCTCCCAGCCGCGCCGCTGCATATCGGCGCGGGAAATCGGTAAAAATTCCGGCATGGGACTCACAGCAGCGTCAGGATCGACTTGAGATCCGGCAGAAGATAGTCGGGCTGTGCCTGCTGGCGCAGATAATCTGCCGGGAAGCTGGTGGCGAGGCCGATGGCTTCGATCCCGGCAGCGTGCGCCGCGCGGATGCCGCTGGGCGCGTCCTCAACGACGATGCATTCGGACGGCGCAAGGCCGAGACTGGCCGCGCCTGTCAGATAAATTTCGGGGTCCGGCTTGGGATTTTTGATGTCGGTGCCGGTCACAAGCTGGTCGAACAGGGATTCCTCTGCGCCGATGGCGGACAGATTCATGAGCACCTTGATGCGGTCTGCCGACGAGCAGACGGCCAGTCGGTAGCCACGCGCGCGCAGCGTGTGCAGCACGTCCAGAACGCCGTCGGGGATATTGGCTTCCTCCTTCACGTGCTCGCCGTAGCACGCATAGAGGTAGTCCTTCATCTCCGTGCGGTACGGCACGCCGTATTTTTCTGCCACACCGCCGACATAGCGGTTCTCGCCGCAGCCGACAAACTCGGCGAAGTCGGATTCCTTCGCGTCAATGCCGTATTTCTTCAGCGCACGGACGCCGGTTTTCGCCATATATTCCTCGGAATCGATCAGAACGCCGTCCATATCGAATAAAACTGCTTTCCAGGCCATAAAACTCTCCTTATCTATAGAAAAAGGCCGCCATATTGCATATGGCGGCCATAAAATTTGCTTACAGAGCCTTCTTCGCGGTCTCAACGAGAACCTTGAACGCCTCGGGATCGGCGATGGCGAGCTCGCTCAGAGCCTTGCGGTTCATCTCGATGCCGGACTTCTTGAGGCCGTAGATGAAACGGCTGTAGTTGATGCCGTAGGATGCGACGGCCGCGGAGATACGGGAGATCCACAGCTGGCGGAAATCTCTCTTCTTCAGCTTGCGGCTGACATACGAATAAACGCCGGACTTTGCAACGGCCTGCTTGGCCATCTTAAAGTGACGGGACTTGGAGCCCCAGTAGGACTTCGCGAGCTTCAGGGTCTTATTTCTTCTTTTGCGCGTCATCATTGCGCCTTTTACTCTTGCCATTATATTATCCTCCTATGTGTCGTCAACCCTTACCGATTATTTGTAAGGGATCATCTTCTTCACGATATCTTCCACGGTCACGTCGGCGTAGCCGTTCTTGCGCAGGTTGCGGGTACGCTTGGTGGTCTTCTTGGTGAGGATATGGCTCTTGAATGCGTGCGCTCTTTTGACCTTACCGGTCTTGGTCAGATTGAATCTTTTCTTTGCGCCGCTATGGGTCTTCAGCTTAGGCATAGTGGTTCTCCTTCCGTGTGATTGCGATTGTAGTTTATTTGGAATTCTTGGGACTCAGGAACATGGACATATTGCGTCCTTCGAGCTTGGCGTCCTTGGCGATCGTGGCGATCTCGCTGCAATCGGCGCCGAACTTCGCGAGAAGCTCCTGCCCGAGCGACGTATGCGCCATTTCACGGCCGCGGAAACGTACGGTGACTTTGACTCGGTTGCCATCGTTCAGGAACTTGACTGCGCTTTTGACCTTGGTATTGAAGTCGTTGGTGTCGATGCTGGGAGACATACGGATCTCCTTGATCTCCACGACTTTCTGGTTCTTCTTGGCTTCCTTTTCCTTTTTCAGCTGTTCGAAGCGGAATTTGCCGTAATCCATGATCTTGCAGACCGGCGGAACAGCGTTCGGCGCAATCTTGACAAGGTCAAGGTCCTTTTCCTCGGCAAGCGCCAGAGCGTCGGACGAGGTCATAATACCAAGCTGGCTGCCGTCAGCTCCGATCACGCGAAGCTCCTTGTCGCGGATCTCCTCGTTGATCTGATGTTCTAATTTACCGATTGTAAAGCACCTCCAAATGCAAAGTGCGGATGCCGCAAAGCACCCGCACATAAAATCCAGACTTCCGCACAAGGCGGAGGAAATTATGAACCTCTTCGCAGACAGCTGGAGGTGAGTTGCGGTGCTCGCCGCTCCTTCTTTGTTTTCTCCAAGCTATTATACAGGAGAAAAACACGGTTGTCAACACAAAAATGCAGAAAATTTCAGACCGGCGGCAGAAAAATGGGCAGCTCCGGCGGCGCAAAGGAAAACAGCGCCAGCGCAGCGCCGTAAATACCCGCCGCGATCACCAGCACGCCGCACAGCCATGCGGGAAGGCGGGCCCTCTGCAAATGCCATGCCAGCGCAAAGCCGCCCGCCATCGCAAGCGCGTACAAAATAAGGTCGAGCGGCAGGCCGTACAGCGCGAAGCCGGACAAGAGCGTGTAATATGCGCCCAGAAGAAGCAGCGGCGCGCCCAGAAGTCCCGCCAGCAGACCGCACCAGCTTTTTCGACCGTCCGCTTCGTCCTTCGTCAGCACGAACGCGGCGGCAAGAAACGGCCAGTATAGCAGCTTCAGATGCTCCCAGACGCTTTCGTTGACCGGTGCAAACACCGCTGTCAGAGGGTTTGGCCACAGATCATAGAGAAAATGGAGCGCGGAACCGGCCAGAATGCTCAGAAAACAGACAGTCCACCATTTGCGTTTCATAAAAAATCCCCCCTGCCATAGATGTATGACAGGGGAGAGCGGGTTCAGAACGTCTTTATGCCAGCACGGGCCACACCGCGTCCAGCGCGAGGCCGGAGGCGCGCAGCGCCCTTCGGGTGGTTTTCTGCGTAAAGCCGCCGTGGAATGCGCCTGCGTCGGGCAGCCAGCGGACGGGGCCGAGCGCCTGTTCACAGGTTTCCTTGGGGAGCCTTGTGCGGAAAAAGAACGATGCTTCAAGTTCTTCCGGATCAAGAAGTGTGGCAGGCTCCGCCGACCAGCTGACGGGCTGGCTGCGGCCGGGATTGCGGACGATGTCAATGACGTCTGCCAGAATGGCGCTGGCCGTCGCCGGGCCGCCTGCGCCGGGGCCGGAGAACATGACCGCGCCGACGCTGCTGCCCAGCACCTCGACGGCGTTCAGAACGCCGGAGACGGGGGCCAGCGGCTGCGTGCCCGCGATGAAATGCGGCGAGACGAAGACGGTGAGCGCCTGCCCCTGCCGGACCGCACGGCCAAGCAGGCGAAGCTTCATCCCGGCTGCCTCTGCAAACGCGGCGTCCTCCGCCGTGATGGCGGAAATGCCTGTCATGCGGACGCGGGACGGGTCGACGTTTTTACCGAACATCATATCGGCCAGAATGCAGACCTTGCGGCCCGCGTCGATGCCCTCGACGTCGGCGGTCGGGTCCTGCTCGGCGTAGCCGCGCGTCTGCGCGTCGCGGAGCGCCGCTTCGTAGCTCTGCCCGTATTCGAGCATCTGCGTGAGGATGAAATTCGTTGTGCCGTTCAGAATGCCGCGCACTTCATAAATTTCATTCGCGCCGAGGCACTGGCTCAGCGGATGCAGCACCGGAATGCCGCCGCCGACGGAGGCCTCAAACAGAAGGCTCACGCCATTCGCCTTCGCAAGCGCCAGCAGCTCCGCGCCGTGCTCGGCGATGAGCTGCTTGTTGGCTGTTACGACGTGCTTGCCTGCGGCAAGCGCGCGGCGGACATACTCAAGCGCTGCGCCGCAGCCGCCGATGGTTTCTATGACGAGAAACACGTCTGCGTCGTGTTCGATGACGGAGAAATCCGTGACGACCTTGTCCCGGTACGGCCTGTCCGGCAGCGCGCGGCGCGCCAGCACATACGAAAGCTCCAGCTGTTCGCCCGCGTTCCGTTCGAGCAGATCTGCGTCCCGCAGCAAGATCTCCGCACAGCTCCCGCCGACGACGCCGGGGCCGAGGATGGCAAGCTTTTTCATGACGGACCTCCTTATGCTTCGTTGGCCCTGCGGTAGATCGCAAGAATGCTTTCATAGTCCAGCACGCGGAACGTGCCGATCGTGCGTGTTTTTCCGTAGCTGCACCGGCTGGCAAGGTCGGCAAGACCCGCCTCGTCCTGCTTGCCGCAGGAAAGCTCACCCAGACGCACGGGCATGCCGATGGACCGGAAGAATGCCTCCTGCTTTGCAATACCGGCAAGCGCGGCGGCGGTGTCGTCCGCCTCCTCCACATGCCAGACATTCCGCGCGAAGCGGGCGAAGCGCGCCGGATCTGCATCCATGACGGACCGCGCCCAGCTTGACCATACGGCGGTCAGACTGTCGCCGTGGTACACGTCAAATTTTTCGCTCAGCGCGTGGCCGAGCTGGTGCGTGGCGAAATCCTTTTTGCCGCCGAGGCCGGTCAGGCCGTTGTGCGACAGGGAGCCTGCCCACATGATCTCGCTCATGGCCGTTTCGTCATGCGCGTCACGCACAGCGGCGGGGCCGTATTCCAGCACGACGCGCAGCAGTGCCTCGGCCAGCTCATCCGTCAGAGCGTTATCGGTGACGGGGTTAAAATACCGGTCGAGCGTGTGCATGAGAATGTCGCTCACGCCGCACGCGACCTGATGCACCGGGAGCGTCGCGGCGAGCAGGGGGTCGAGAATGGCGAAGGCCGGGCGGTTGAACGGGGTGTTGAGGCCGCGCTTTTCGCCTGCCTCCGCGTTGGTCAGAACGGCGGAGTCGCTCGTCTCGCTGCCCGCTGCCGGAATGGTCAGCACAACGCCGACGGGCATGGATCTTGTCAGCGGCGCGCGGCGCTTCCAGAACTCCCAGATATCTGTGCCGGGGTTGGCCGCGCCGTGGGCGATGGCCTTGCAGGTGTCGATGACGCTGCCGCCGCCGACCGCCAGAATCAGCTCCGCGCCCGATTCCAGCGCCAGCTGCACGCCCTCGCGGGCCAGCGCCGCGCGCGGGTTCGGCTGCACGCCGCCGAGCGCGCGATATTGAACGCCCGCCTCGTCCAGAAGCCGGAACACGCGGTCAAGCAATCCACTTTTCTTCGCGCTCGAGCCGCCGTAGACGACCAGCACGCGCGAAAGTCCGCGTTTTTTCAGCAGCTCCGGCAGCTTCTCTGTGCTGCCTGCGCCGAACACGATCTCAGTCGGTACGAAATATTCAAATCCGTGCATATGCTTATCCTGCGACGCAGTCTGCCTTGACTACGCCCGTCCTTTCTGCGATTTGCTGGGTCAGCGCTTCGATGTTGCAGTTGAGATTGCTCGTCTCCGCCGAAATGGTCACCATGGCGCGGCCACCGGTGGGGATGGACTGATTGATGGTCAGTATATTCGCGCCGCAATTGGCAAAAATAGTTAATATCTCGGACAGGATGCCAGCCTTGTCCTTGAGCATGATCTGAAACGTGATGATGCGGCCGGCCATCAGGTTCTGAAACGGCGCGATGGCGTCGCGGTACTTATAAAACGCGCTGCGGCTGATGCCGACAGCCTGCGCGGCCACGTTGACCTTGTCCGTCTCGCCGGTTTCGAGCATCCGCTTGGCCTCGGCGACCTTCTGGAAGATCTCCGGCAGGGCGGCGGCCTCCACGATATAATACTTCGGGCTATGTTCCATAGCGTTCACCTCACAATTGTCCGTGTTGGAAAAGCAAGTGTCTATACTCAGACTTCAATATACACCACATACCCGCAAATTGCAAGCAGAAAAGCACAGGAGGAATTTCGAAGCATGAAAAGCCGCAAAATCTGGAAGACCGTTCTGATCGCGCTGGGCTGTGCGCTCGGCGCGTGGGCGTTCGGCGCGCTGCTGCTGCCGGTGCTGCTGCCGTTTTTTATCGGGCTCGCGGTGAGCCTGCTGGCGGAAAAGCCGGTGCGGCTTTTGCAGACGCGGGCGCACGTTCCGCGTTCGCTGGCGTCCGGTCTGTGCGTGCTGCTGCTGTTTGGGCTCCTGTTCGGCGGGCTGTTTTTCCTGTGCCGCCTGCTGTGCGCGGAGGCGGCGGATCTGGCCCGGCAGCTGCCCCGGCTGGCGGAAAATCTGGCTCCGCTCTTTGAAAAGCTGAAATCGCGTCTGCTTGCGCTTGCCGAAAGACTGCCGGACGGGCTTGGAACGGGGCTGCGCGCGGGCGTTGAGGAATTCTTCAAGACCGGCGCGGGCTTCGGCACGAAGCTCTATGAAACGCTCTTTTCCTGGGCGTCCGGCATCATCGGGCGGCTGCCGGACGCGGTGCTGTTCGCGGTGACGGCGATCTTGTCCAGCTTCATGCTCTCCGGCGAGCTGCCTGCCATCCGCGGCTGGCTGCGCCGCACGGTGCGCCCGGCGTGGCTGGAAAAGCTGCAGACGCTCGGCGGGCACGTGCGCACGACGCTCGGCGGCTGGCTGCGGGCGCAGCTGAAGCTGATGGGCATTACATTTCTGATTTTAAACGCGGGGCTGCTGCTTCTTCGGGTGCGGTATCCGGTGCTGGCTGCGCTGATCATTACGGTGGTCGACGCGCTGCCGGTGTTCGGCACGGGGACGATCCTGATCCCGTGGGCTCTGGCGCTGTTTTTGCAGGGGGAGACGAAAACCGGCGTCGGCCTCGTCATTCTATACGGAGCCGCGGCCCTCAGCCGACAGGCGCTTGAGCCGCGTCTGGTCGGAAAGCAGGTGGGGCTGAACCCGGTTCTGACGCTGCTGGCGCTTTACACGGGCTACCGGCTGCTGGGCGTGGGCGGGATGATCGTGTTCCCCATCGCGGCCATGCTCTTCAAGCAGCTCTGGGACCATTCCGGCCTGCAGCCGGACGGATAGTGGCGCAGGACTTGCGCGCTGTGCCGCGGCACGGTATAATAGCGCCGAAGGAGGCGGTGCGCATGATTCTGGAACAGACAGCCGCGCGGCAGACGAAGCTGCTGTCGCTCCTGCGGCGGGAATTCGGGTTGTCCGCCGGGCTGGTCAAGCGGCTCAAATGGCAGAACGCGCTGTTTGTAAACGGAGCGCCCGCCCATACCGATGCGCCGGTCACGCCCGGCGACCGGGTGCGCGTCGTGCTGGAGGAGCGGACGGAGGGCTTTGACCCGGAGCCGCTGCCGCTTTCCATCCTTTATGAAGATGAATGCTTTCTCGCTGTGGACAAGTCTTCTGGAATGCTGGTGCATCCGTCGCCGCAGAAAAACAGCGGGACGCTGGCAAACGGCGTGCTGTATCACCTGCTGGAGCGCGGCGAGGCGTCCGGCGTCCATCCCGTGACGCGGCTCGACCGGGACACGTTCGGCGTGGTGATTTTAGCGAAAAACGCGAATATCCACGACCGCTTCTGCCGGATGCTGCGCGAGCGGCAACTGGAGAAGACCTATCTTGCTTCGGTTTTCGGCCAGCCGCCGCAGGAGAACGGGCGGATCAACCTGCCAGTCTATAAGGTCGGCGGCGGCAGCCTCATCCGCGTCGTGGACGAGCGGGGACAGAAGGCACTGACGCAGTACCGCGTGCTGGAACGGGCGGAAAAAACGGCGCTTCTGGAGCTGCACCCCCTGACGGGCCGCACGCATCAGCTGCGGCTGCACTGCATGGCCTCCGGCTTCCCCATCCTGGGCGATCCGCAGTATACAAGCCCGGAAGCGACGGCGTATTCCGCTGCCCACGGACTGTTCACGCAGCAGCTGTGTGCCGCAAGGCTCGTTTTCCCGCATCCCATGACAGGGGAGCGGATGGAAATTTTGTCGAAGCAGGAAGTTTTCTTCCCAAAGGACTAGGCAAACGCCATGTGGTTCTGATACAATACATAAAATTAAAGCATTGGAGACGCTGCATGGAGAAAAAGAACGCGGTTTACACCATCATGGAGGAGCAGTCGCCGGAGGAGGCCCGGCGGGAGCATATCCTGCTCATCGCGCGCAACTTCGCGGCAGGCGCGGCGGCTGTTTTGTTTCTGGCCTCGTTTGCGCTGGCGGATATCCACAAGCTGCTGCGCGCAGCGGCATATTTTCTCGGCGCGGGCGCGTATTTTGCCGAAATTCTCGTCCTGACGGATGGTTTCCGGCGGAAGGTTCCGCGGAAGGAGCTGTTCATGGCCTACTGCTTCGGCCCGCTGTACATATTGCTCGGGCTGAGTTACCTGCTTGAGGCGTGAACGCAGCGCGTCTGCTGCATTTTTATATTTATATGAACCGCAAAAAACCGGCGCATCCGCTTGGATGCGCCGGTTGTCAACAGAAAATAATTCACAAAAATGGGCCGGATGAATTGACATTCCAGACAAAAGCTGATAGAATGTAAGTCCATAATGCCTGCGTAGGGCCATTCGCAATTTTCACCACTATCTGTTGTGATTATAGCATCGCAAGACCGCATACGCAAGCAGAAAAGGAAAGAAATAAACAACGCAACCAGGCGTGTCATAAGACAACTACAGAAAGGCTGTGATGACTTTACATGGCGATCACAAAGGATGTCATGATGGGCAAGACGCCCCGCAAGAGCTTCGCGAAGCAGGAGCAGATCCTGGAACTGCCGAATATGCTCAAGATCCAGAAGGATTCCTATGAGTGGTTCCTGCGCGAGGGGCTGCGCGAGGTGTTCCGCGACGTCGATACCATTACCGACTACACCGGCAATCTCGAGCTGAGCTTCCTCGACTACTCCATGAACGAGCCGCCCAAGTATTCCGTGGAGGAATGCAAGGAGCGCGACGCGACGTACGCCAAGCCCATCAAGGTTCGCGTGCGCCTGCACAACAAGGAGACGGACGAGATCAAGGAGCAGGAGATCTTCATGGGCGATTTCCCGCTCATGACCAACGGCGGCACCTTCGTCATCAACGGCGCGGAACGCGTCATCGTCTCCCAGATCGTCAGAAGCCCCGGCGTCTACTTCGGCGACGAGGTCGACAAGACCGACCAGCACATCTATTCCGCAACGGTCATTCCGTACCGCGGCGCATGGCTGGAATATGAGACGGATTTCAATAACGTCTTCTGGGTCCGCATCGACAAGAACCGCAAGCTGCCCATCACCTGCCTCATCCGCGCCCTCGGCGTGGCGACCGACGGCCAGATCACCGAGATGTTCGGCGAGGACCCGCTCATCAAGGCGACCATGGACAAGGACCCGTGCAAGACGCGTGAGGAATCCCTGCTTGAAATCTACCGCCGCCTGCGTCCGGGAGAGCCGCCCACAGTCGAAAGCTCCGAGAGCTATCTCGAGGCGCTGTTCTTCGACGCCCGCCGCTATGACGTGAGCAAGGTCGGCCGTTACAAGTTCAACAAGAAGCTCGACATCTGGAGCCGTCTGAACGGCCAGACGCTGGCCCAGCCCGTGACCGATCCCATGACCGGCGAGATCATCGCCATGAACGGCGAGACGATCAACCGCGCCAAGGCGCACGAGATCTCCAGCCGCGGCGTCAGCCGCGCCGTGATCGACGTGAACGGCCGCGAGGTCGTCGTGTTCTCCAACGGCATGGTCGATATGGCGAAGTTCGTCGACTTTGACCCGGCGCAGTACGGCATCAAGGAAAAGGTCAGCTTCAGCGTTCTTCGTGAAATGCTCGAAACTGTCCCCGCCGACGGCTGGGAAGAGGCCATTGAGGCCCGCCGCAGCGACCTCATTCCGATGCACATCACGAGAGACGACATTCTCGCCTCCATCAACTATCTGTGCTGCATGGTGCAGGGCGCGGGCACGAAGGACGACATTGACCATCTGGGCAACCGCCGTCTGCGCTGCGTGGGCGAGCTGCTGCAGAACCAGTTCCGCGTCGGCTTCACCCGCCTCGAGCGCGTGATCCGTGAGCGCATGACCGTGCAGGATCTTGACGTCGTCACGCCGCAGAGCCTCATCAACATCCGGCCTGTCACGGCGGTCATCAAGGAGTTCTTCGGCTCCTCCCCGCTGTCGCAGTTCATGGATCAGAACAACCCGCTGGCAGAGCTGACGCACAAGCGCCGTCTGTCCGCACTCGGCCCCGGCGGTCTGTCGCGTGAGCGCGCATCCTTCGACGTCCGAGATATTCACTACACCCACTATGGCCGTATGTGCCCGATCGAGACGCCTGAAGGCCCGAACATCGGCCTGATCAACTATCTGGCGTCCTATGCGAAGATCAACGAATACGGCTTCATCGAAGCGCCGTTCCGCAAGGTCGACAAGGCGACCGGCAAGGTCACGGATATTGTCGAATACATGACCGCCGACGTCGAAGACGACTATTATGTCGCGCAGGCTGCAGAGCCTCTGGACGAGGAAGGCCGCTTTGCGAACGCGCGCGTCATCTGCCGCCACCGTGACGAGATCATCTCCGTCGAGCGCGAACTGATCGACTATGTCGACGTCTCCCCGAACATGATGACCTCCATCGCGACCGCGTTCATTCCGTTCCTGGAAAACGACGACGCGAACCGCGCGCTGATGGGCGCAAACATGCAGCGTCAGGCCGTGCCTCTGCTGAAGCCCCACGCACCCATCGTGGGCACCGGTATGGAGCACAAGATCTGCATCGACTCTGAGATCGTGGTCCTTGCCGAGGGCGACGGCGTGGTCACCTCTGTGGATGCCCGCCATGTTACCGTCAGCTATGACGACGGCAACACCGCCGATTATACCCTTACAAAGTTTGCTCGTTCCAACCAGGGCACCTGCATCAACCAGCGCCCGATCGTCACGGTCGGCGAACGCGTGGAGGCCGGTCAGGTCATCGCCGACGGCCCCGCCTGCTCGCAGGGCGAGATCGCGCTCGGCAAGAACGTGCTCATCGGCTTCATGACGTGGGAAGGCTACAACTACGAAGACGCCATTCTGCTCAACGAGCGCCTTGTCCGCGAGGACGTGTTCACCTCCATCCATATCGAGGAGTATGAGACGGAATCCCGCGACACGAAGCTTGGCATGGAGGAGATCACCCGTGATATCCCGAATGTCGGCGAGGATACCCTTAAGGATCTCGACGAGAACGGCATCATCCGCATCGGCGCGGAGGTCACCTCCGGCGATTACCTCGTCGGCAAGGTCACCCCGAAGGGCGAGACGGAGCTGACGGCGGAAGAGCGTCTGCTGCGCGCCATCTTCGGCGAAAAGGCGCGCGAGGTCCGCGATTCCTCTCTGAAGGTCCCGCACGGCGAGGCCGGCATCATCGTCGACGTCAAGGTCTTCACCCGTGAAAACGGCGACGAGCTGGCCCCCGGCGTCAACAAGGTCGTCCGCGTCTATATCGCCCAGAAGAGAAAGATCTCCGTCGGCGATAAGATGGCAGGCCGCCACGGCAATAAGGGCGTCGTGTCCCGCATTCTGCCGCAGGAGGATATGCCCTTCCTGCCCGACGGCACCCCGCTCGATATCGTTCTGAACCCGCTGGGCGTTCCGTCCCGTATGAACATCGGTCAGGTTCTGGAGGTCCATCTGGGCTACGCGGCCCACGCGCTGGGCTGGAAGGTCGCGACCCCGATCTTCAACGGCGCAAACGAAAAGGAGATCCGCGAACTGCTCAAGCAGGGCGGCGTCGCCGAGGACGGCAAGACCGTTCTCTATGACGGCCGCACGGGCGAACCGTTTGACCAGCGCGTCACGGTCGGCTACCCGTACTACCTCAAGCTCCACCATCTGGTCGATGATAAGATCCACGCCCGTTCCACCGGCCCGTACTCCCTCGTCACGCAGCAGCCGCTCGGCGGCAAGGCGCAGTTCGGCGGCCAGCGCTTCGGCGAAATGGAAGTCTGGGCCCTCGAGGCCTACGGCGCGGCGTATACGCTGCAGGAGATCCTCACGGTCAAGTCCGACGACGTGACGGGCCGCGTCAAGACCTACGAGGCTATCGTCAAGGGCCACAACGTCCCGACCCCGGGCGTGCCCGAATCGTTCAAGGTTCTCGTCAAGGAGCTGCAGTCCCTGTGCCTGGACGTCAAGATCCTCGGCGAGGACGGCGAAGAGGTCGACCTCAAGGACGACGATGACGATGATTCCATCTACGGCGCAGGCGGCAAGGCGCTGCCCGACGACGAGATCACGATGGACGACGATCTGCCGAACGGCAAGGACGTCGACGCCGACGAGGCGGCCGAAGCAGGCTTTGAGATCCAGGACGAGGACAACGTCTTCGGCCTGCTGAACGACAGCTACACCATGGACTCCGATGATTCGGAGAACGTATAAGAAGGAGGCGGCAATACAATGAGTCATGCAACATTCAGCGCAATCCAGATCGGTATTGCTTCCCCGGAAAAGATCCGCGAATGGTCCTACGGAGAGGTCAAGAAGCCGGAAACCATCAACTACCGCACCCTGAAGCCCGAACGCGACGGTCTGTACTGCGAACGCATCTTTGGCCCGACGAAGGACTGGGAGTGCCACTGCGGCAAGTATAAGAAGATCCGCTACAAGGGCA
>OGLN01000935.1_pt1 | contig 22495 bp, 26 predicted proteins | sample 1572641 | NCBI WGS metagenome assembly OGLN01 (sample SAMEA2581903, study PRJEB24529) | metagenome | biome: Human gut stool | place: China | collected 2011
CACGCAAGGCGCCGCTGGCCGCATCGATACGTTCGTGATCAATTCTTTCATCGCCTCTTCAAAACCTGCCGCACGCTGCGCATCGGTGCCGGCAAAACTCTTGTCCACTTGTCGGACATTAGCGGCCTCTTTCACCGACCACCCCAACGCACGCAAGGCGCCGCTGGCCGCATCGATACGTTCGTGATCAATTCTTTCATCGCCGGGCACAACAGTGAGAGCACGCGAAGGCGCGCAAATCCACAATTCCGGCGCAATGACGGTTTCGGAAGAAGGAGTCTCGCAGATCATGTGCAGCACCTCCATCCTCAAGCCTGCGCTTTCTTACGTTTGGCCTTGAAGAAGTCCTGAAGAATCTTTTCGCACTCGGCGCGGCGTACGCCGGGCGTCATCTCCGGACGGTGATTCAAATGCGCTTTGGCGGCCACATCAATGGCGCCGCGCATGCCGCCGCAGTCGGGATCATCGGCGCCCCACACCACACGAGCCAGGCGCGCCAGACTGCAGGCAGCGGCACACATCGGACAGGGTTCCAGCGTCACGTAAAGCGTCGCGCCGTTGAGACGTTCATTGCCAAGCATCGCCGCGGCTTTGCGAATCACGAGCATTTCGGCATGTGCGGTCGGATCGTGACGAGTAACCACTTCGTTCATGGCTGCCGCTACGATATTGCCATCCATCGCAATGACGGCACCGACCGGCACTTCATCGTTGTCATAGGCGAGTTTGGCCATGCGCAACGCCTCCTGCATCAGGCGGCGATCCAACTCCGGATCGGTGCTCATCGGCTTTGGTGCATTGACCTCCCGGTTTTTTGCCTGAAGCTGAGCGCGCACCCGATGTCGGCGCCTGACGCGTTCTCCTTCAAGCCCCCGCCAGTACTCGACCACCGCATCGGTCGTCTCAAATTCATCCGAGACGGGCGCTGTAAAGCGCACGCCGTCGTCGGTCAGCACCACAAGTCCGCACCCCTGCATCCACTCGTAGATTTCCTCGGTGGTACCGGCAAGCCAGGCTGCGTGATGGCTGCGGAAAAACTCCAACCTCGCCAGGAACGTTTCCTGGTCAAGGAAATCGTCCTTGCCGGCTTGCGAGATAAAAAACAGCGCCGCCTGAAAGAAAATTTCCAGATCCAGCGGATTGCGAGTGAGACCGTTTAAAGAGACGCCGTTGCGTAGGCTCAGACGGTTGTAGTGTCCTGCGCTTTTGTTCGTAAAGCGGCCGGCTTGTGCAACATCGTTTTGAGACACGTGACGTCTCCTTATCGTCGGTTTGCAAAGTTGATTAGGCGGCAAGCATCAGAATCTTTTCGATGTCGCCCTGCGTGAGAGGCTTGAAGTGGCCGAGCGTACCGCCGGCAGCAGCTGCCGCGGCAATTTCCTTGACCGGCACTTCCTTGTCGGTGAGCTCATGCAGACGCGTCGGCAGATTCATCACCATCAGGAACGACGTGAGTTTGGCAACGGCAAGCTTAACCACTTGCTCGGGATCGGTACCTTCCGGAGCGTTAACGCCGAGTACTTCGTGGGCAAAGCGCAAAACGCGCTGCGGATTGGCGCTCCAAACGTAACTAAGCCAAGCCGGCGTCACAACGGCAAGGCCTGCGCCGTGCGTAATTTCGGCGTCCCAACCGGAGATCGCGTGCTCGATGCCATGGCAGGCCCAGTCTTCCTCAAAACCGAGCCCGAAGTAACCGTTGTGCGCAAAGCTTCCGGCCAGACCGATCTGAGCCCAGGCGTCGTAATCCTGGCTGTCGGCCATCAGCTTGGGGCCTTGCTCCATGATCACGCGCAGCGCGGCTTCGGCCTGCGCCGTCGTGTAATCAACAGCTGGCGTATTGGTAAAGTAGCGCTCCATGATATGGCTCATCATGTCGAAGACGCCCGCCGAAATCTGGTTCTGAGGCAGGGTAAAGAAAAGTTCGGGATTGATGGCCGAGACCTTCGGACGCACGAATTCGTTGCCGCAGCCGGCCTTAACGTTGCCGTTGGAAATCACCATACGAATCGACTGTTCGCTGCCCGCTGCCGGAATCGTAAGCACCGTCGCCACCGGCATAGCCGCCTTCGGCACGGCCTTACCGCAGAAGAAGTCCCAGACGTCGCCGTCGTAAACGGCACCTGCCGCCGCAGCCTTGGCCGTATCAATGACGCTGCCGCCGCCGACAGCAAGCACCGCCTCAATGTTTTCTGCCTTGATCACCTCGATCATCTCACGCACCAGATCAATGGTGGGATTGGGGCGAACGCCGCCCTTGGCGATCACGGTCATGCCTTCTTTTTCAAAACTTTCCGTCACGCGACCAATCAGACCTGAACGAACGGCACTTCCGCCGCCGTAGACCAAAAGCACGCGGCCGGAGTCGCCTGCAAACGGCCGGAAGCTGGCCGCCACTTTCGTTTCGGACCCGCGGCCGAAAATGAGACGCGTCGGGTTGTAGTATGAAAAATCAAGCATTGTTATTGTCCATCTAGTTGATTTTCTGCCTGCGCAAGCGCAGCTCCGCGGGCAACCTTAACAGGAATCAGCGCAATGAGCCCGGCCACAAAGAATAATCCCGTCACCACAATAGCGAGCCTTTGATTGTTCCCCGTCATCCAAGTCACAGCACCGTACGTGATGGGCCCGATGACCGCCGAGAGCCACAACGCCATATTCCATATCCCGTAAAAACGGGCAAGTTTTTTTTCGGGCGCAAACACGGCCACCAGCGCGCGTCCGGCAGACTGGCTCGACCCCATCGCAAGACCGGCCAGATTTGCCGCCACCCAAAACACGGCGCTCGTCTGTGCACTTGCCGCTGTAGCCACCATCGCGATCCATAGCAACAAGGTCAGCGCAAGCGCCAATTTGTGTCCGATTCTATCCTGTATGTAGCCAAAGCCAAAAGCGCCGACGGCAGCCGTGATGTTCACCAAAAGCACCATCACAAGCGTTTCAGTCAGACCGAAACCCATCACGGCCGACGCGTACACCGCAGCCAACGTGATGACAGTTGCCACTCCGCACTGGTAGAAAAAGCCGCAGACGACGAGATAGCGAAAGTCGACAAACTTCATGAGTATCTCGGCCGTCTTACCCTTGTCTACGTCCTGCGCCATGGCGGTCTTAAGCTGAGCGATTCCGTGCACCTGCGGCACGGCGCGCTCCTTAAGCCACATGAATACCGGAAGGCTCACCACGAGAAAGACGGCAGCGGTGATGATGTTGGTTGCCGCCACCAGAGAATCCATTCCGAGCCCCTGCGATTGCCCCGCAGTGACCACCGCAAGACAAAGTCCAAGCGTAATCAAGCCTCCGACGTAGCCGAGCGACCATCCCCAGCCCGAGACCTTGCCCACGGCCTCGGGGCGGGATATTTCGGGCAAGAAGGCAGAATTGAGCGATTCGCCCACGTTGTAACCAATGTAGCTCACGATAAGCATCGCCACTGAAAGTATGTACGTGCCGGGGCCGGACAAAGCAAGCAAGGCGGTGGCCGAAACACACAGAATCGTTGCGGCAATCAGCCACTTCTTTTTGGTGGCCGTCAGATCAGCCACGCGCCCGATCGCAGGCATCAGAAGCATGGAGATGGCATTGGCCGCGCCTACCGCGCAACTCCAGAGAAACGTCGCCCAGGAAGCGTCGCCGCAAACCGTGGATACAAAGTAGGCGTTGAAAACGGCCGTGAGCACAACCGTACTGTAGCCGGAATTGGCGGCGTCAAAAAGAGCCCAACCGAAAGCTTCTCTGGGACTCACGCCCTCCTTAAGGGCGCTGCGCTGAAATAAAGGCATGTCGATCAGTCATCGGCAAAAGGGCAGCCCGTGAGCAGGCATGACCAATAGTTGACAAAAGACAGCACGCTGTCGTTTTGCTCCAGCCCCGAGAGGTTGCCGTTGCCCATCAGACCGATTTGCTCCAAAAGCACATAAGCATTGTTCAGAAAGAGACGCGCACCGATTTCGATCATCTCGTAATCACCGTCGGGCAGCTTTCCGCCCAAAACGTCGCGCACCCGCTCTCCCATGCCTTCTCGCAGATACTGAGCCAGCCCCGTCGGATTCCAACCTTCGGCAGTTTCAAAATGACGGTTGCGGCCGGCAAAGGTGTCCGTGAGCCACGTCACAAGCTTCAGATCTGCATCAACCAAATCCTGGCGAGACAACTTTCCCTCAGAAGCGTCAACCGAACGCTGCGCCGTGTTTTTGACGGCCTGAAGCAAAATGCGCTCGACAACGTCAATGGCGGCCAAACTCGGCAGACCGACCGCCTTGGAAGAAAAATCACCGCATCGGCCCGAACGGCAAGATCCGCAACTACTCATCGAACTTATCCTTTGTTTCTTCAGCAAAATCGGGAAGCGGCGTTTCGTCGCCGCTCAGAATCAGAGACCAGCGTGCGCAAAAGGACAGAATCTTGCCACCGATGGCCTGCGCTTCGTCCATCGTTTTGTCTTCCTGCAGCTGCTCGGCAAACAGACCGTGAAGCTCAACGGCCATTTTGCTCACCGCAAACGCCACGAGGTACGCATCGTCCTTCCAGGCAAAGCAGTCGCGGTCCTGCTCTGTGAGATCTTCGACCATACGCGCCCGAAGCCAGGAGGTAAAAGGTTTGCCACTCCAGCCCTCGTCTTCGCCATATCCCCGAAGAACTTCGGGATAACGCCCCTGAAAGAGCCCCGTCACCTCCCGCAGAAACGCAGCCAGGCTGAGATTTTCGGCGTTTCCCCCGAATCCGGCCATCTGGTGCTCTGCATAGGACTGCACAACGAGGTTCAAAAGTAGAAACACGCTTACGCGGTCGCGGTTGAAGCCCTCACCCTCGGCAAGCTCAAAGCCCAGATGCTCGGCGCCTCTCTTGCCTGCCGTCTTGTCTTGCGTCGTGTCGGTCATAGCGCAACCTTTCGCTCAGGACTTCGGAAGCACCTGGGTTGCACCACCGTTGGCGCCGACGCCCTTGACCATCGTCATCGCGGAGGTAATCAGTGTCGACAGATCACCCAGGTTGGCAGGGACCACCAACGTATTGCCTTCCTTGGCAAGCTTGGAGAACGCTTCAACGTATTTCTCGGCGACCTGCAGATTGACGGCGTTCATGCCTCCGGGAGCGTTAGTCGCTTCAGCCACCATGCGAAGTGCTTCGGCGGTTGCCTGCGCAATAGCAAGCGTCGCCGCAGCCTGACCTTGAGCTTTGTTGATTTCGGCCTGTTTTTCGCCCTCGGACTGAGCAATGGCCGCTTCCTTAGCGCCGGTCGCCAGATTGATCTGTTCGAGCTTGCGACCTTCGGAAGCCGCTACCACGGCGCGCTTTTCGCGCTCGGCGGTGATCTGTTGCTGCATGGCCTGCAAGATGACCGCGGGCGGCGTCAGATCCTTGATCTCGTAGCGAAGAACCTTCACGCCCCAGTTGAGAGCGGCTTCGTCAATGGCCGTCACCACGGACTTGTTGATGAGATCGCGTTCCTCGAAGGTCTTATCGAGCTCCATACGGCCCACGACGCTGCGAAGCGTGGTTTGCGCAAGCTGCGTGATGGCGATGATGTAGTTGCTCGTACCGTAGCTTGCTCGCTGCGGATCCGTCACCTGGAAAAAGAGCACGCCGTCGACAGTAAGCTGCGTATTGTCCTTCGTGATGCAAACCTGGCTAGGCGTGTCCAGAGGCACTTCCTTGAGGCTGTGCTTATAAGCGACGCGGTCGATGAAGGGAATGATGATATTGAGCCCCGGCGTGAGCACGCTGTGGAATTTACCGAGACGCTCAACCACCCATGCGTTTTGCTGCGGCACCACCTTGATGCATTGCGTGACGAACACAACGGCGAGCAAAACGAAGAAAACCGAGAAAATCAAAAAGTTGGATATGGCCATATTCGATCCTGCTACAAGAATGTTCAGTGCGAAGCCGGTTCAATCAGCAACCGCGTGCCCTCGACTCGCACAATACGCCAAACGCCGACCGAAAGCTCGGATTGTTGCGCGGTGTATGCGGTCCACAGAGCGCCTCGGTAGGAAACCTGCGTCGTACCGTCGTCGTTCCATTTCTTAACCGTGACGTTCTGCCCGACATCGGGCTGTTGCAAAGCGTCGCTCTCGGTGGGTTTGGCGCTACGAAAACGCTGCACGATCAGACTGCCCACGATGGTAGCGACAGCAAAGACGGAAAACTGCCAGCCGACCGACAAGCCGCCCCAAGCTGCCAGCGCACCGCATCCGGCCGCAAGCCCCATCACCAAAAGATAGAAGGTGCCGAGCAACATATCGACGCCAACCAGAAGAAGTCCGGCCACAAGCCAGCAAACAACCGGAGAAATTTCCATTTCGCTGTCTTCCTCTTACTCAATGAGCAGATTGGGACTGAACCGCCCCCTGCTCGCCTTGTTCCTCGTCCTTCTTATAGTAATCGAGAATGTTGCCGGTGAGCACTTCCGAAACGCTCTCGGAATCGAGATACACCTTCGCAATACCCTCGGACTTGAGATGTTCGACCTCGTCGTGCGAACCCGCGCGAGCCATGATATTGAGATCGGGATTGAGCTGCTTGGCCATTTCAACGATCTTGAGCGTCTTTACCGGATCAATGTCAATCACCATCAGCTGCGCGGCCGTCACGATATGCCCCTGAACAAGAACCATCGGATCGGCAGCATCGCCGCTGATCACTGCGTGCTTCTGGCTGCGCAGTTCTTCGGCAAAGGACTTGTCCTCGGATATGCACACAAACGGAACGTCATCGTCTGACAGACGCTTGGCAACGGCGCGAGTCACCGAGCCGGTACCTACCAAAATGGTCTGCCCCATGAGCATGCGGCGCGAGGTCTCCTTGGGCAGCACCGAGTATGGATCGGTGAGCATCGCCGCAGCGCGCGCCCAAGCAAAGTAGCGCACCGAGAAGCGGCGCACGTAGGGAATCATCGCAAACATCACCGGATTGAGAGCAATCGACAAAATGGCTGAAGCCACCACCATCGAAAGCATCTTCTGATCGGTCATGCCAAGCGCAATGCCTTGCGCGGCCAAAATGAACGAAAATTCGCCGATCTGCGCGAGCGCCGCGCCGACGTTCAGAGACGTATGCAGCGGGTAGCGCAAAAAATGCACCAAGCAGAAGGCAGTAAGCGACTTGCCGATCATGATAATGGCAAGCATCGTGAGAATCGACCAGGGCTCTTCGATGATGACGCGCCAATCGAGCATCATCCCGACGCCCACGAAAAAGAGCACCGAGAAAGCATCCTGCAAGGGCAAAGAGTCGGTGGCGGCTCGGTGTGCGTACTTGCTCTCACGCATTACCATACCGGCAAAAAAAGCCCCCAGAGCAAAGCTCACGTCAAAAACAGCCGCGGCTCCGTATGCAATGCCCACCGAAGCCGTCAGAATCGAAAGCGTAAAGAGTTCTCGCGATCCCGTTTTGGCAATCTGCCACAGCACCCAGGGAATGAACTTACGGCCGACCACCATCATGATGGCAACAAAAGCCACGACATGCAGGAGCGTCGAAGCAATCACATAAGCAATGCCGCTTGCCGTCATCGGTTCAGCCGCTTCGCTGCCGCCCGGCGCAACGCCCATGATCTGGGCTATCGGCGGCAACAACACAAGAATCAGTACCGTCGCAATGTCTTCCACAACCAGCCAGCCGACGGAAATCTGTCCATCAACCGTGTTCAGATGCCCGTGCATTTCCAGAGCTTTAAGCAGCACCACGGTCGATGCGCAGGACAGGCACAGGCCGAAGATAAGCCCCGAAGCAAGGCTCCACTCCCAGACATAAACGGCAAACAGCAACCCCAACAAGGTCGCTATCGTCATTTGTAAGACCGCCCCCGGAACCGCAATGCCCTTGACTTTTAAGAGATCGGAAATCGAGAAATGAAGCCCCACTCCGAACATCAACAGGATGACGCCGACTTCTGAGAGCTGCATGGCGATTTCCATGTCGGCCGTCGGTCCCGGCGTATTACTGCTGCAAAGGATGCCCGCACACAAAAAGCCGACTAAGGCCGGACACTTCAGCTTTTCGGCAATGCAACCGAAGATAAGCGCCAAGACGAAGGCCAGTGCCAAAGTAAAAAGAAGCGGAAGGGAGTGATCCATTGGGCGGTGCGACAGATAGAGGGTTCAAACAACGTGCGGCATGCGCGACAAAAAGATTGTTGTCACGCTGCAGCCTAAGGAATAAGTTTAACGACTGAATAGAGCGCATTCGTGGAAATTTCACTAATTTTTGCCGCTTTTTCAGCAAAAATCGGAGCGGTTAAAGACAAATTTGTCAGACTGTCCACAGGCGCAAAAAAAGGCGGCACCGAATTCGGAAACCGCCTTCTTCGAATCAGCTTTGGGCCGATGCGATTAGTCGAGAGAATTGGCTACCTGCAGGTAGTCGCGCAAGCGTTCCTGGAAGTCAGGGCTGCGCAGCTTGCGAATGGCTGCACTTTCAATCTGGCGGACGCGTTCACGCGTCAGCCCCATGGCCTGTCCCACTTCTTCAAGAGTGTGGTCATGATTGGTGCCGATGCCGTAACGCAGGCGCAGAACCTGGGCTTCGCGCGGCATCAGTTCATTGAGCGAACGCTTGATTTCTTCTTCCATCGCCATGCGAAGGAACTTGCGCTGCGGATCGTCAGACTCGTCACCCTTCACGAAGTCCAGACGACTTGCATCCTCGTCGTCGCCGATCGGAGCATCGATCGATTCCACGCCTCGCATGGCCTGCGTAAGCAGCTGCACCTTGGCAAGCGGCACGCCGGACAATTCCGAAAGCTCGGCATCGGTCGGGTTGCGGCCGCGTTCCTGTAGGATGCGCTGACGCACGCGACGGATCTTGTTGTAGGACTCGGTCATGTGCACCGGGATACGGATGGTGTTGCCGTAGTCAGCCACGGCACGCGTAACGGACTGGCGCACCCACCAGGTGGCATAGGTCGAGAACTTGTAGCCACGACGGTATTCGAACTTGTCGACGGCCTTCATCAGCCCCAGATTGCCCTCCTGAATCAGGTCGGTCATCGCCAAGCCGCGGTTAACATAACCCTTGGCAATGGAGATCACCAGACGCAGGTTGGCTTCGATCATCTTGGCCTTGGCATTGGCCAGATTGGTTTGGGCCAGACGCACTTGACGAGCCAGATCGCGCTGATCGGCAATCGAGAGCAGAGCCGTCTGTTCGGCTACGCGCAACTGATCCTGCAGGTGTGCAAGCAACGGACGGTTTTCTTCAATGCGAACGCTGTAGGGCTGACCGGCCTTCTGCGCTTCATCGATCCAGGCCGGATCGGTAATGCGCGTGTTGACTTCCTCAAGGAAGGCCTTGAGGGGATAGCCGCAGCGATCAACCATCAGGGCGCGCAGCTGACGGATGTTTTCGTTGACGGCATCCATGTGCTGCGTGATGTGTTCAGTAAGAACCGTGACGGCCTTGACGGCAAAGCGAACCGGAGCGAGTTCGAATGCGATGGCGGCACGAGCATCTTTGTATGCCTGCAAGCGCTTGGGGTCGCCGAAGCTGTCGCGAATAGCCTGCAGATAGTGGCTGCAGGATTCGAACATTTCGATGGCGCGCTGTTTCATCTCTTCGAGCTGTTCGGTCGTCATGGCTGCCGCGCCGATGTCGGTAGCCACTTCGTCGCTGCCGACCTCTTCGTTTTCGTCCATTTCGGCCAGGGCCTGGTTGTCGGTGAAGCCGTCAATCACCGTATCGATATCAGCGTTGTCTTCCTTGAGGCCTTGGGCGATTTCAACCAGTTTCTCAACGGCCATCGGATGCTGAATGATGGCCGACAAGAGCTTGGCTGTATACATTTCGATCTGCTTGGCGACTTCAATTTCACCGGCGCGCGTGAGCAACTTGTGGGAACCCACGCCGCGCAGATAGGCGCGCAGCGGATCCTTGGACAAGCCCGCGCTTTCTTCCGGCGTGAGCATGGCGGCAGCGTCTTCTTCGCTGATGTCTTCGTCGTCGCTCACCGGCTCGTTCATCAGGATGTCGTCTTCGCTCGGCGGCGCTTCAAACACCTGAATCGACAAACGCAACAGCTGTTCGGTGATTTCGCTCAACGACTCTTCGTTGCGCACGACATTGTCAGGCAGATGGTCGTTGATTTCGGCCACGGTCACCCAACCGCGCTGGCGGCCGAGGCGAACCAGAGAGCTGTAGCCGTTGGGCACATGGTCTTCGGAATCGCTCGATGCGTCGACACCGTCGGACACACGATCGAGTTCTTCAAGTTCCGAAAGATCTTCACCGCCCTCTTCATCGGCGTCCATATCGAGATCGATCATCTCGTCGTCACCGATGTCGTCCATGTCGTCTTTCTTTGCAGCTGCCTTGCGGCCGGGCTTACGACCAGGTTTGGCCTTGGGCTTGTCTTCGCCGGCGACCTCGGTCTTCTTGGAGCTCTTACGAGGCTTCTTGGCAGGCGCAGCAGACACCTCTTCAACCAGATCATCGCTCACGATGACCACATCGCCGCCCACCTTGATTGCAGGCGCGTGCGCAATCCATTCAATGGCGGCAAGATCGGGAAAAACGATGTCAGCGACAGTGTTTTCGGTTTTTTTTGTCATAACTAAGTAAAACTTCAGCTCAGTCAGAAAAAAGAAAGAATCGGCAGTTTCAATGTCTTTATCGGCAACCTCAAATCGGCCTCATTCACCCAAAACGTGCACACACGACAAAGCCCGCAACACCTTCGAGTTCGAATGCGGGCGGTGAATTGAAAATGCTGGAAAACGATGAAACTGCTCAGAACCTTCTTATCAAGTCGACTATTTTTTCTCCAAAGCACACCCCTCAGGCACGCTTTGCCTTTACCGGCTCCATTGTTTTTCTGGTTTGATCAGGCAGAAAAACGCGTTTCCGTTCCTGCATCAAAACATGCGTCCCTTGAGTTCTCTACGAGCTGAATCGCGCACGCCGTCGGCCGGGTACACTCCCCCTTTGCCGAATCGGCCAGTTGATTGCGGGTACGCCTCTATTCTGAATCGTGTCGCTCGCCTCCGATGGATTGCTCTCATCTCCTGGGCGGTCTTTTACCGGTATCAAAAGACTCCTACACGAATTTCGCATTTTAGTCTTTTCACGGTCAAGATTCTAGTTTTTTCCTATTGTTTTACCCGGAGCAAACTCCGCCCAGAAGATTTCCTATCATGCGCGGCTTACTCGACTCGCTCACCATGCAATGCCAGGTCAAGCCCCTGACGCTCGGCTTCTGTGTCAACACGAAGACCAAACAGCAGATCAACGAGCTTGAACAGAACGAAACTCGCCAAGCCGCCGTATACAAGCGTTGCCGCCACGCTGGCCGCCTGGATGCCAACCTGTTCAAGAACCGGTAGTGTCGCCGCTCCGGTCACAGCGCTTGAAGCAAAGACACCCGTGAGAATTGCGCCCAGGATGCCGCCGACACCGTGCACGCCGAAAGCGTCAAGCGAATCGTCCCAACCCATGCGGCGCTTGAGCCCCGTGGCGCCCCAGAAGCACACGACGCCGCCGAGAAGCCCCATCAATAAAGCCGGAAGCGGCTCGACAAAACCCGAGGCCGGCGTAATCACCACGAGTCCGGCCACGGCACCGGAGACCATGCCGAGCAAAGAAGGCTTTCCGCGCAAAATCCATTCGCAGGCCATCCAGCTGCAGCCGGCCGCAGCCGCCGCAATCTGGCTCACAAGAATCGCCAGCACCGCCCGCTCATTGGCCGCAAGCCCCGAACCGCCGTTAAATCCGAACCAACCGATCCACAACACGCAGGCGCCGATCATGGTGAACGTTAAGTTGTGCGGACTCATCGCTTCTCGACCATACCCCAAACGTTTGCCGATCACCAGACAACCGACCAAACCGGCAATGCCCGCATTTATGTGAACAACGGTACCTCCGGCGTAGTCAAGCGCTCCCATCTCAAAGAAGATGCCGCCCTCGGCCCAAACCCAATGGCAAATGGGCGCGTACACAAAAGCCGACCACAACAGCATAAAGACCAGCATGGCAGAAAACTTCATGCGGCCGGCAAACGAGCCGATCATGAGCGCCGCCGTCAGCACGGCAAACGTCATCTGGAAGATGACGAAAAGATACGTGGGAATGCTGCCCGTCGTCGACTTGATGTCAATGCCCCGCAAAAACACGTGATCCAAGCCGCCGACGAAAGCGTTGCCCGGGGCAAATGCGAGCGAATAGCCCACGACAAGCCACAGCAACGTGAGAGCACAACAAATTACAGTTGTCTGCGCCAGCACGGAGAGCACGTTTTTCTTTCGGCTCATTCCGCCGTAAAAAAGCGCGATCCCCGGAATTGTCATGAAAAGCACCAGCGTCGTTGCCACTAGCATCCAGGCAACATCAGCCTTGTCAATCGCGCTTTCGACCGTGTCGGCAGCTGCGCACCCCGAAATTGTCAGAAGTGCCGACAATACGGCCCCCTTGGTTGAAGTATTCATCGATGGTCTCCCTGTTTGTTTCTTATTTTGGTTTTATGTGGCCGTAGGACCTAAAGTGCCACGTCGTCTCTTTCGCCCGTGCGAATGCGCACGGCTGCAGCCAGATCAAAGACAAAAAGTTTTCCGTCTCCGATTTTTCCCGTGTATGCCGTTTTTTGAATCGTTTCAACGGCAACTTCAGCCATATCGTCCGATACGGCGATTTCGAGCTTTACCTTGGGCAGAAAATCCACCACGTATTCGGCACCTCGGTAGAGTTCCGTGTGCCCTTTCTGCCTGCCAAAACCCTTGGCTTCGGTCACCGTAAGCCCGTTGATGCCGGCTTCGGACAGCGCTTCGCGCACCTCGTCGAGCTTGAAAGGTTTGATGACAGCAACTATGAATTTCATGCGCGGCCTCCTTTTTTTGGTTGCACAAATTCCATCTGCCACACAAGCAATCGCTGTGCCAGATTGCAAGAAAGCGCTGTTGAATCGCATGAGTTCGCCCAAAAACACGACGAACTCTCACACGAACCAACTCACTTTGGGCTAAAGTGCTCCTCCGTCGATTCCCTCGTGTGCAACATCGACTGCTCCGAAGCGGATCAGCACATTGCTTTAGCCTCAACCGTTTCTGGTGCATTTCCTTCGCGCACCGAACTTGATTTGCCACATGCTTGCCACGTTTCTTTCCGGTCTGGGAACCGGTGCCGGTCTCATCATTGCCATCGGAGCGCAAAATGCCTTTGTCCTCCGACAGGGCCTGCTCCGTCAGCACGTGCTGCCGGTTGTTCTCGTGTGCATCGGAGGTGACATCCTTTGCATTTGCGCTGGCGTAGCGGGGATGGGTGCGCTGATACGAACCAACGAGTGGCTTCTGGAGTTTTTCCGCTGGGGCGGCGCGCTTTTTCTGACGGTCTACGGGATCTCAGCCGCAAGGCGAGCGGCTTCGGGCAACGGGTCAATGGAGATTTCGGAGGTCGGTGCGGGCTCACTCATGAAGGCAATCACATCGTGTCTGGCCTTCACATTTCTAAATCCGCACGTTTATCTGGATACGGTCGTGCTGCTCGGCTCCATTGCCGCTCAGTACGGCAAGGATTTGAAGTGGACATTTGCCTCGGGGGCCCTAACGGCAAGCGTACTGTGGTTCACCGGCCTCGGTTTCGGAGCGCGACTCCTGCTTCCAATCTTTCAAAACCCGAAGGCATGGCGCATTCTTGACACGCTGATCGCCCTTGTGATGTGGGCGATCGCCCTCACGCTCGTGTTCAATCCGATCGGCTAGATGTCCGCACCATGGTGATGCGCAAACTGCTTTTGCACTTCATCGATGCGGGCCTTGAGAACTTTGCGCTTGGCGTCAAGTCCCATGACGCGCCGGATGTCGGGCTTGGCTTCGAGCGTAGCCTGCATAAGATTGGCTTCGATGCGCTGAAGCTCAAGCCGGTCAAACGTGAGCTCCACCTCGACGCGAGCGGCATTTTCCGGTGTTTGCAGCACCATCTCTCGCGCCACCAGATCACAGTAGTGTGCGTAGTGCCGACTTGACTGCAATCGCTCCAAAATCAATTGACTCTGCAACAGCGGCTCCTCTTCTCCGGTCACGGTGCGCCAGACTTCAAGAATTTCGCGGGCGGCTTCCACCTCGCTGCCGACGAATTCCTCTTCGATGCGGGAGGAAAATTCCACGGCCAGCGCCGGGTAGTTGAGGATGTTTTGCAGCAAGCGCTCGCGAATATCTCCTGTGGGAGCTAGCGACACGGGTTCGGCGCCAGTGCCGAAAAAGGGCTTTCGTAACGCACCGCCGCCGTAGCTTCGATTGCGCCGCGCGTCAAAGCGCATCCCCGTTGCGGGGTTGGCTGCAGGGAGCTTTCTTACTGTGGCAATGCCGCATAAGCGCTCAACTTCATCAGGGCTCATGCGAGCGTGCATGGCGAGTTCGCCCACCAACTGCTTGCGCAAAATGGGCGCCGAGCGCATCGACACAATCAGGGGCTTACTTTCTGCCACAAACTGGCTGCGGCCTTCGGCCGTGCCCAAATCCTTGCCTTCGGACACCGAACGCACGAAATACTGCGTAAGCGTCAGGCTCTTTTTCAATTCGTCTTCAAAGGCCTGAGCTCCCTTTTCCTTGATGAGGCTATCGGGATCATGCTCGGGCGGTAGAACGACAAAACGGATTTCCTGATCGTCTTCCACAACGGGCAGAGCCGCCTCCAGAGCGCGACGCAGCGCGTGCTGACCGGCGCTGTCGCCGTCGAAACTGAAGTAAACCGTATCAACCGAACGCAAGAGTTTTTGCACATGCTCGGCGGTCACAGCCGTACCGAGTGCCGCACACGCTTCGGTAAAACCCGCCTGCGAAAGCTGTATCACGTCCATGTAGCCCTCGCAGACAATGGCGCGATGCTTTTCGCGGATGCTGGCTGAGGCCTCATAGAGACCGTAGATTTCACGACTCTTGTGATAAAGCGCCGTCTCGGGACTATTGAGATACTTCGGGTGCTCGTCACCGTTGAGAGTTCGGGCGCCAAAGGCGATCACCTGGCCGCGAGGATTGCGGATCGGAAACATCAGACGCCCACGGAAACGATCGTAACGTTTGTCTCCGTTGTGAATCACAAGTCCGCAGCCGCCTTCTTCTTCGAGATCCTTGCTGGCGTACTGCTCGCCGAACACGTCCTTGAGCGGTTGCCATGAATCAGGCGAATAGCCCAGCGCAAAGCGAGCGGCCGTCTCTCCCGTGATGCCGCGACGTTTGAGATACTCAATCGTGCGGGTATTGGTTCTCAGACTGGCGCAATAGTAGTCGGAAGCCGCCTTCATCATGTCGGTCAGCGAGCGCACACGCGTGCGTTGTTCACGCTCACGCGGGGCTTCGGGCACCGTCATACCGATCGATTCGGCAAGTTTTCGGATGGCTTCCGGATACGAGAGCCCCTCATAGCGCATGAGAAAGCCGATGACATTGCCGGATGCTCCGCAGCCGAAGCACTTGAAGAACTGCTTTTGCTGGCTCACGGAAAAAGACGGCGTCTTTTCCTTGTGAAACGGACAGCAGCACATGAAATTCTTCCCGGTGCGCTTCAAGGGCGAGACCTTGTTGATCACTTCAACAATGTCAATGCGGCTCAAAAGCTCTTGAATGAAACTCTCCGGGATCATTTGCTGCCAGAAAAAAGAGTGAAAAAACAAAAACTGCGGTGCGCCGAACCGAGACGATTGCTCGCCGGCCTGGTGCTCACCGCAGCTTCCTTCAGCGCTACAGCCCGAATCGGACTGCAGCTCATTGCGCCTGAAACGCCTGTTAGGCCGACAGAGCTGCCTTCACAAGCGCTGACACGCGACCCATATCAGCCTTGCCGGCACACTTGGCCTTGACGATGCCCATGACCTTGCCCATGGCAGCCATGCCGCTGGCGCCGGTTTCTTCGATAGCTGCCGCCACGATTGCCTTGATGTCGTCGTCGGACATCTGGGCGGGCATGTACACCGACAACGTATCGATTTCGTCCTGTTCCTTCTGCGCGAGGTCAGCGCGGCCGGCATCCGTATACTGCTTCACGGAGTCGCGGCGCTGCTTGATAAGCTTGCCAATGACGCCGGTCACGAGTTCGTCGGTGGCCTCAACGCGGTCATCCACTTCGCGCTGCTTAATAGCGGCCAGCAGCAAGCGCAGAGCCGACAGGCGTGCCGTATCGTGTGCACGCATGGCGCTCTTCATGTCTTCGGTAATGCGTTCCTTGATCGTCATTCTTTTTCTCCAACTGCAAGAAAAAACGGCCAACTCACTGTCGAGACGGCCGTCTTTCTCTGGCTTATCAAGCTAATTCCGGCGTCTTAATCAATGCCGGCTTCAGTCTGTACTGCGCGAGCGATTAGTACAGCTTCTTGGGCAGCATCATGCTGCGAAGACGCTTGTAGTGACGCTTGATGGCAGCAGCCTTCTTGCGCTTACGTTCTGCGGTGGGCTTTTCATAGAATTCACGCGCACGGAGTTCGGTCAGCAGGCCGGACTTTTCGATGGTGCGCTTGAAACGACGAAGCGCAACCTCAAAGGGTTCGTTTTCCTTAACGCGAATGGTGGGCATTGATAAGCACCTGATCCTAGGATGTTAGTTGTTGATACATCGCACGGGATTGCCGGCGCCGTCGTATCTCGATCGGTCGCGGGCGCAAATCCGGTGCGCCAAAAAAATTAGAGAGTCCGCATTCTGACACAAAACCGACATAAAGTAAACACAGAGACCCAATATTTTTTTGCGAATTCAGGCTTTTGTCACATCCGCGAGGCTAAACTTAGCCACCATGGAAACAGTCATTCTTCACAGTTGCTGCGCGCCGTGTTCCGCGGCCGTGCTCGAGTGGATGCTCGCTCACGACATCCGTCCCGTCGTCTTCTATTTCAACCCTAACATCTTCCCTCAGGCCGAGTACGAGAAGAGAAAAAACGAACTCACGGCACACTGTCAAAAACTCGGCGTGGAGGTCGTCGACGGCGACTGGGACCACAACGCATGGCTTGATGCCGTCAAGGGACTCGAAAATGAACCCGAACGCGGCCGCCGATGCACGGTCTGTTTCTCAGTTCGCCTGCGTGCAGCGGCCAAGCTGGCCCACGACCGTGGCATTGCCCGTTTTACCACCACTCTGGCCTCAAGCCGCTGGAAAAATCTTGACCAGGTCAATGCTGCAGGCAAAGAAGCGGCTGCTCAGTACGATGACGTTCAATACTGGGACAAGAACTGGAGAAAAGACGGTCTGCAGGACCGCCGCAATGCGCTTTTGAAGTTCTACGGTTTTTACAACCAAACATGGTGCGGCTGCGAATTTTCATATCGCGACGCCCAAAAGCGTGCTGCCGAGATAGCATCACGCATCTCGGCACAATCGAACAAAACTTCGATTTAACCTATCGACGCGCCAAAGCAAGCAGGCAGATATTGGCAAGCACCAGCACCACGCCTACTGCCTGCCAAAGTCCGAGCACATCCCCCAAAAGCACCATCGAGAAAACGATGGCAGAGAGCGGCTCGAGACACACCACCAAACCGGAGACCACCGGGGAAATGTATTTCAACCCGGTAAGATAAAGCCAGAATGCCGCCACCGTGCCAAAAACCACGATAAAGGCAAAATCGGCCGTCACCACCCAGTTCCAATTTACATTAAGCGTCCAGGGCGGGCAGAAGAAAGAAGCAATCACTCCGCCGAAGAGAAATGCCCATGCCACAACAACCGTAACACCGGCCTTTGCCGAAGGCTTCTGCGGTTGAATGCTGAAGGCCGTTGCAAACACTGCCGAACAGAGTCCCCAAACGACGGCCATCGGCGAGAACTTCAGACCGGAGAAGTCGCCATCGGTCACCATCAGCGCTACGCCGGCAGCGGCCAATACGGCACAAATGCACTCCACGGACGACATCTTCGTACCTCTTACCAGCGTCAGCCACAGACCGGCCAGCATGGGATTGAGCGTCAGAAAAATCGCAGCGGTGCCGGCATTGGAGTAGGAAATCGATTGAAAAAAGCAGAAGTGGGCCAAAAACACCAGCGCACCACTCGTGAGGATTTCCAATAAAAGCTTGCGGTCATTGAAAATCGACCACATCTTTCGAGGCATGATCAGCGTGCCGATAGCCACAAACAGCACCCCGGCTGACAACTGACGCAACGTCACAAGACCCAGAGCAAAAAAGCCGCTTTTGATCTGAAACAGATGCTGCACGGCCGTACCCATGGCGCCCCAAAAGACGGAGGCAATGACGGTAAAGAGAAAACCCAGAAAGAAAAGTCGGTTCATTTGGCTCGGACAAAATTCGTTGAGCGGATTTTAGTTGGCCTCAGGCAGCTGCGAATGTTTGATGCCGATTTTTGTAATGGCGTTTTTGCAATCATCCGAACTTTTCTGTAATATTCAGCGCTCACCGCAATTGCTTTTCCATGTATGGTGGAATTTGCGCGGTCGGAGAAGTGGCCGAGTGGCTGAAGGCACACCCCTGCTAAGGGTGCAGATCAAAAATAACTGGTCTCGAGGGTTCGAATCCCTCCTTCTCCGCCAACTATTCAAACCGGACGATCCTAGGTCGTCCGGTTTTTCTTTATCAATCGCCATTTTTCCCTTTATTTACAAGGGTTTACAGTGTTTTTGCGTTCGAGTGAGTTCGTCTTGGTTCTGTACAGACCGAGCAATTATTGATGGGTAGATTGATGGGTAGAATGGCCGAAAAGCAAGTTTTTTCTCGCTCTACCCATCAATCTACCCATCATTCGATATGGCTCGCTACGCTAAGGTCGTCCCTGTCTCGGTGCTCAAAAATCTGTCAAGCGTCCTTTGAATTGACCCCCCGAAAACGTCGTTTAAATTGACCCCCTGTTGTTAATCAGTCAGAGCTCTCAGACGCAAGCGTAAATTTCCACTTTGACGCAATGAGATCTTTCCAGTCAAAAGAAGGAAAGATCAAATGACGAAAAATAGGAGGATCATTCGTGAAGGAGTCCAACATAGGAGCCCTTCAACCATGATCAGCGAAAATCAGGTCGGCGAAATCCTCAGTCAGCGACACAGAAACGAATCCATCAGTCACATTGCGCGAACAATGAACCTCAGTCGACCGACGGTGAGGCGATACGTCAACATGCTTGAGGAACGAGAAGGCACCTCCTCTGTAGCGATAACAAGTCAGGCCCCTTTGAGGCATGGCACGGACGTCTCGGCAGCGGCAAAAACGCTGATGCGATCAAGGATCGCTTGGTCAACAGAAGCTACCGGTTTATGTTGGGCGGCACGTCACTGCGTAAGCTAAACAAAGTCGAGCTCTAATCAGCATCAACGTCGCTTGATCTGGGGTTATCGGCGCCACACGCGGCGCCGATCCTGGTGACGGCGACACCCTCGGGGGTGGAAGAAGAAAGGCCAGGGATCCACCCAAATTGGCGCCAAAGGGTAGACCAAAACGGACCTGTTCCGTTTTGAGAGAATTCCTGTTCCATTTTTAGAGTTTGGCGCACTCAATGTGCCCATCAATCCATCCAATACTTCGTTCACTATTGCCCGCTGCGCCAAAGTCGCAACCGTCACGACACTCAAAAACCTTCCTGGGGGCAAAACAATTGCCCGTAGCGGCATAACCTCTCTCTCTTTGCACAAAGCCCGACATCAGGGGTTGTTCTTTCCCAGATACAGCGATCAAACGGAACATCATGCCCTATCCATCGGCAGTTTCCCCGAAATGAGCACGCTATTAAAGGCAATTTACTATTTTGGGAAAAGTGGCTCAAGAATCTGACGTAAAGTGGCTCACAACCGTGAACGCTTGACACTCCTCATGCAGAGTACGGCAGAATTGATGCGGCAACTGTAGAGATGAAACCATGAACATTTTTCCTATCAAAGACGACGCCGACTATCATCGTGCTCTCAGTGAAATCGCACCTTACTTTGACAATCCTCCTTCGGATGAAGATCCCGTATGGGATTCCTTTGATGTAATGGCAACGCTCATTGAAGAATACGAAAAGCGTCATTTTCCTTTGATTGATAACGCAACGACGGTTGATGCCATCCGGTTCTATATGGATCAAAAGGGATTGACCCCGAAAGATCTAATACCGTGTGTCGGCAGACTCAACCGTGTTTACGAAATCCTAGCTGGAAAACGTCATCTAACGCTTCCAATGATTCGTAAATTCAACAAATTGTTCGGTATTCCGCTTGAATTTCTCGTGCGTGGTTACAATCAAAAATCTTCCTGAGGGCAAAACAATTGCCCTTGGCGGCATAACCGGTCTCTATTTCCGCAAAGGCAAACATCAGGGGTTCTTCTTTTTCAGGTACAGCGATCTAACCGGACGTCATGACCTATCCATCGGCAACTACCCCGAAATGAGTCTTGCCGAAACCCGGGATGCTGCTGAGCAGCGCAGATAAAATCGCTATTAAAAGCAATTTACTTTTTTGGGAAAAGTAGCTCAAGAATCTGACGTCAAGCGGCTCGCAACCGTTGACGCATGACAGCTGAAGATGCCGACACACCACATTTGCGGCTGTATTCATAGACGGACAGGCACATATCATCCTTTTTAGTTATAGGAATATTCATGACACAGTCTGCCGCTCGCGTTGCAAATGTTAAGTGGAACATTTCGGTTCCACCTGATTTTGATGAGGCAACCCGTATTTACCTTGCATCTCAAGGAGGTAAAAAAGGCGCTCTCTCTTCTTTGGTCCAAAAGGCGGTGTCCCTCTACATCTTGTCTTCGCTTACGGGAGAAGCCAAGGAAAAGGGACGTGCATCTGGGCTATCCTAGAATGACCTTGACAAGATTATCGCGGATGGAATTGCCTGGGATAAGGATCAATCGAGGTGAAAGTCGTTCTGTTGCAAATATTCTGATTTCAGCGATTATTTCGCCGCACAACCCTCCCGATCTCATCCTTCAATCGTGGCTCTCCGGAGACTTTGAGCTTCTCACTTCCGAGGATCAGCTAGAAGAAATTCGGGGAGTTTCGCGTTATGCCCCGATGCCCTGAGAAAAGCTGCTGAATTCAACGGTTGTCAAGCAATTCGCAGCAATATCATCGCCGCCCCGATTGAGGCAATGAAGATTTACCGGCAGCGCAACATCATCGAACAGGGTTTCCAACAACTCAAGAATGAAGTCGGTGGGGATCGTTTGCGAGCAACTGAGACGACCTATCGAGGGAAGATCTTTTTGTACTCGTGGGGTGGGGCGCGAAATCCGGACTTGTTAAGCCGGTGAGATAGGCGTGAAGCGCTTAAGCGCTAGGCTTGACGGACTTGCTCGTTGCCAAGTCCTCTTCGTATTCAAGCGGCGTCTTCATTGCAATGGAGGAATGAGGACGGACATGATTGTAAACATGGATCCAGTGAGTCACGGCGGTGACCGCTGCTTCGTAGCCGGCAAACCTTTTCCAGCCAATGAGCACCTCGCGCTTTAGCGAGCTCCAAATCGACTCGCCGGGCGCGTTGTCCCAGCAGTTCCCCGACCGGCTCATCGACGGCCGCATGTTCAGCTGAGCCAGGCGGCCCTGAAACTTCTGAGAGCAGTACTGCGAACCTCGATCCGAGTGCACAATCGTGCCGACCACGGAAAGTCTCTCCTGCCTGCGTGTCTGCACAGCCATGTCCAGGGCCTTCAAGATGAGCTCCGTTGTCATCTTCGTATCGATCGCCCACCCCAAGATTCTCCGGCTGCCCAGATCCATGAAGGTCGCCAAGTACGAGGTTCCGTTCGGCGTCGGCAGGTATGTAATGTCCGAAACCCAAGCGCGATTGAGCTTTCCAGGGCTGAAGTCGCGGTTGAGAAGGTTGGGATACACCGTCATGTCGTGGTTGCTGTCCGTTGTCTTGTAGGGGCGCTTGCTGTGTCGATATCCGATGAAGCCGTTGGTTCTAAGCAGGCGCTGAAGGCGGGTAACGCCGACCCGGATCCCCCGCTTGCGCAGGAGTTCATGGAACTGACGGTATCCGGGCGTGTAGCCGAGCAGTCCGCGCAGGCGGCGGACGCTTGCAAGCACGGTCTCGTCGCTGAGCATTACTCGCTTGGGAACATGAAGTTTCTTTCGAGGTCGGCCATTCCGGCGGTGCAGCCATTCGTAATACCCGCTGGTGCTGACGCCAAGGATGCGGCACCGTTCAGAGAGTGGCATGCCATAGAGCTCGCGATCCGCGAGGGTCTCACGAATGAAGGCGTACCTCACTTGAGGCCGGTCGTGCTGAGGTACGCCGCGAATTTTTTTAGCAGCGCACACTCCTGACGGGAGCGCGCGAGCTCAGCTCGCAGGCGAGAAATTTCAGCCTGCTCGGGCGTGACCTCGCGGGCAGGATCATCAGTGGAGAGTTTACCGTTGCGAGCATCGCGCAGCCAGGCGTAGAGGGTGTTGCGGTCAATGCCGAGTTCGTCAGCGACATCGCAGGCTCGACGTCCCTCATTCTGAACGAGGTTGACGGCATTGAGCTTCATTTCGTTGGTGTATTTGCGGCGAGGTGCAACCATGAGAAGGACTCCTAACAGGGGGGCACATTCCGATTTGTTTGTCAAGGGTTAAGCGCAGAACGAAGCCAACTC